>Ga0136846_1225206_pt1 | contig 17145 bp, 18 predicted proteins | sample HopSoiMetagenom2_FD_96841 | JGI IMG/M metagenome (GOLD analysis project Ga0136846, IMG submission 96841) | Grasslands soil microbial communities from Hopland, California, USA - 2 Assembly 2016 (version 4) | ecosystem: Environmental > Terrestrial > Soil > Grasslands | place: USA: Hopland...
AGACCTTCGAGGACAGCGAGGCCGACCTCGCCCCCAGCCCGCCGGTGGTCACGATCATGGGGCACGTCGACCACGGCAAGACGACGCTGCTCGACGCGATCCGGAAAACCTCCGTCGTCGACACGGAAGCGGGCGGTATCACCCAGCACATCGGCGCGTACCAGGTCGACCATGACGGTCGCGGGATCACCTTCCTCGACACCCCGGGACACGAAGCCTTCACCGCGATGCGCGCGCGCGGTGCGAAGGTCACCGACATCGCGGTTCTCGTTGTCGCCGCGGACGACGGTGTGATGCCGCAGACCAAGGAGTCGATCTCTCACGCACGCGCAGCCCAGGTTCCGATCGTCGTCGCCGTGAACAAGGTGGATGTCCCGGACGCCGATCCCAACCGTGTGCGCAGCGAGCTCTCGACCGAAGGACTCCAACCCGAGGAGTGGGGCGGGACGACGCAGTTTTCGGACGTCTCGGCGAAGCAGGGAGAGAATCTCGATGACCTGCTCGAGAAGGTCCTGCTCGTAGCGGATGCAGAGCTCGTGCTGACCGCAAACCCGAAGGCCGAGGCCTCGGGGCCGATCATCGAATCGCGACTCGACGTGGGCCGCGGTCCCGTCGCAACGATGCTCGTCCACCGCGGCACGTTGCGCGTCGGCGACGCGATTGTGGCCGGGGACGCTTGGGGCAAGGTGCGCGCCCTCTACAACTTCCGCGGCGACAAGGTGAAAGACGCCGGGCCGGGAGACCCGGTGGAGATCCTGGGCTTCGACAAGCCGCCGCCTGCCGGCGAGCTTGGACGCGTCGTCGAGAACGAACGGCGCGCGCGCGAGTTTGCCAACGCGCGCGGCGAGCGCCTGCGGCGCGAACAGCTCGCGCAGGGCTCGCGCGGCGTCACGATCGAGGGGCTCTATGAACAGATGCAGGCCGGGGCGATCCAGGACCTGAACCTCGTCCTGAAGGGTGACGTCGTCGGGTCGGTCGAGGCGGCGGTCTCGGAGCTCGGCAAGATCAAGCACCCCGAGGTGCGCGTCAACGTGATCCATCAGGGAGTCGGAGGCATCACCGAGGGAGACATCATGCTCGCCTCGGCATCCGGGGCCACCGTTGTCGGCTTCAACGTGCGACCGAACGCCGAAGCGCGGGCGCTTGCAGCGCGCGAGGGCGTCGAGATCCGTACCTACCGCGTCATCTACCAGCTGACCGAAGACATCGAGCAGGCCCTGGTCGGGATGCTCAAGCCGGTCGAGACCGAGGAGACGCTCGGCGAGGCAGAGGTCAGGCAGCTCTTCAAGGTTTCGAGGCTCGGCACGATCGCCGGATGCATGGTCACGAGCGGCGTCATCCGTCGCGGCGCCCAGGCACGCGTCATCCGCGACGGGACCGTCATCCAGGAGTCGACGATCACGCAGCTCAAGCGATTCAAGGACGACGCGCGCGAAGTCGCCGAAGGATTCGAATGCGGGATCCTGCTCGACGGCTTCAACGACGTGAAGGAAGGCGACGTCATCGAGGCCTTCGAGACCCGCGCGGTCGAGCGGACGACGCTCAGCGAGCCCCCCACCGCCGCCTAGCGAACCAGAAGCCCGGCCGTGGGCACTGGATACGTCGGCATCCTCAGCGTCGAGCTGCACTTTCCCGAAAGCGGCTCGCTCAAAGGCAAGCGCAAGTATGTCAAGTCCGCGAAGGCCCAGCTCCAGAACCGCTTCGGAGCCTCCGTCGCAGAGGTCGATCATCACGAGCTCTGGCAACGGGCGCGACTGACGGTCTCGTGCGTCACGCGGGAATATCATGAGGCGGAGCACCTCCTGGACGACGCGGAGCGCTTCCTTTCGGGTCAGGAGTTCGAGCTCGTCCGCAGCGAGCGGGACATCGTGACGCTCGACTAGAGGATGCCCTGCGCGACGAGCGCGGCACCGGCGACCAGAAGGACGAAGCCGACCGCGCGGAGGAGCTGTCGCTCATCGAGGCGTCCCGTGAGCCGCGCACCGAGGATCGAGCCCGGGACGGAGGACGCCGCGCCGACGGCGAGAAGGGTCCAGTCGACCCCACCGGTGAGGTGGCCGAGCAGGCCGGCGACACCGAGGCAGAACCCGACGGCGGCGTTCGTCCCGACGGCCCGAAACGCATCTGTCCCGATGAAACGAAGGAGCGCCGGCAGTCTCAGCGCGCCGAGGATGAGACCGACGAAGCCACCCAACAACCCGATCACCGCCCCGGTCGCCACGACCGCACGCGGGCTTGTCGCTTTCGGTCCCCGCCCCGCGGATCTCTTCGGGCGAAGCAGGTCGATCCCGAAGACGAGCAGCGTCACGCCGATCGCGATCAGCAGCGCATCGGCCGGCACCTTGGCGGACACGAGCGCGCCGGCCACGGCCCCCACCATCGAAGGCGGCGCCATCCAGGCGAACAGGCGCCAATCGATGCGGCCCGCGCGAATGTGGGTCACGGCAGCCGCAAGGGCGGACAGTGCCGAGATCCCGATGTTCGCCCCGGCACCGGCCGCCGGGCTCGAGGCGGCAAGGACGACGACCGGAAGGCGGATGTTCCCCAGAATGAGGCCTACGAGGCCGCCCGCAAGCGCGGTGACGAAGCACCAGAGTCCGACAGCGACGAGGATGAAGGCGTCCAGTCGCTTGAATATCTCCGATGACAGATCGCATGCGTCGCGTGAACGAGTCCGTCCGTCAGGTTCTGTCGGAGGCGGTCGGGCAGCTCAAGGACCCCCGAATCGGCTTCGTGACGATCACGGGCGTGGATACCTCGGCGGACCTGCGGCATGCGCGCGTTTTCATTTCCGTGCTCGGCGCCGAACGGAAACGCGTGCAGACGCTCGCAGGCCTCGAGAGAGCCCATGCCGTTCTCCAGGCGCAACTTGCACGCGAGCTCCGCATGAAGCGGACCCCGCAACTCGCGTTCGAGTACGATCCGTCAGTCGAACGCGGGGTCCGCATGACGAAGCTGATCGATGAGCTCGCCCCAGACGACAGCGAGTGACCTGACGGCGGTCGCGGATGCGATTCGCGATCACGACCGGTTCGTCATCACGACTCACGAAAATCCGGACGGGGATGCGCTCGGGTCCTTGCTCGCCTCGAAGCTCGCGCTCGAGCAGCTGGGCAAGGACACAGTCATGGTTTTGCACGGCGACGCACCGCTCCCGAATGAGTACGGGTTCATGCAGCTTGGCGACCTTCGGCGGCGCTGGCCCGACGACGTCTCGGAGCGGGTCCTGCTCGCCGTCGACTGCGCAAACGAGAGCCGGATCGCCGATCCCGAGGTGCTCGGTCGCGTTCCGCTCTCGATCGACGTCGACCATCACCACGACAACACCCGGTTCGGCCGGATCAACCTGATCGTCGCCGATGCCTCGTCGACAGGCGAGGTGCTTCGCGATCTCTTCCGCGAACTCAACGTCGATTTGACCCCGGAAATCGCCGAGGCGCTCTACATCGCTCTCGTGACCGACACCGGCCGCTTTCAGTACACGAACACCACGCCGAAGGCGCTCAGGCTCGCGGCGGAGCTCGTGGAGGCCGGAGCCGACGTGCACCGCGTGTTCCAGGGCGTCTATGAATCCGTTCAGTTCGCCAAGCTGAAGCTCCTCGCGCGGGCGCTCGAACGGGCGAACGTCTTCGAAGGCGGCCGGATCGTGGTGTCGTATCTCCTCCGAACGGATTTCGCCGAAGTCGGTGCGGCAGAGCCTTACTCAGAGGGGATCATCGACTTCCTCCGGGCGGTCGAGGGCGCCGACATGGCGGTGCTGATTCGAGAACCGCCTCGCGAGGATGGTCCGTCGCGGCGGGTCAGCCTGCGCGCGAGCATCGACGAGCTCGATGTGTCTGCAATCGCCCGCAAGTCGGGAGGGGGCGGCCACCGCCAGGCGGCGGGCTTCTCGAGTGAGGCCTCGATCGAGGAGATCACGGACTTCGTGCGTCGGGAGTTCCTTGCCTCCTCGCGCGCTTAACCCCGCCGGCGTCGTCCTCGTCGACAAGCCGGCCGGGCCGACGTCCTTTGCGATCGTCGCCGAGCTGCGCCGAAAAACAGGTGCGCGCACCGGGCATGCGGGAACTCTTGACCCATTCGCCACAGGTCTCTTGCTGTTGTTGTCTGGGTCGGCAACTAAAATTGCCCAATGCTTCGTCGGCCTGGACAAGCGATACGTCACGGACATCGACCTCACGGCGCGCACGTCGACCGGAGATCTCGAGGGCGAGGTCGTCGAGCAGCAGGCGGCACCGGACCAGGAGGAGCTGTGGGCACGGCTCGCGGGCCTCCGCGGTGAGGTGGAACTACCGATCCCTGCCGTCTCTGCAGTGAAGATCGGCGGTGAGCGCGCCTACAAGCTCGCGCGGCGCGGCGTCGAGGTCGAGATGCCGCTCCGCCGGTCGCGGGTGGATGCGCTCGACGTCATCGCGTATACGGGAGAGGAGATCCAGCTCGATCTCCGCGTCAGCTCGGGCACCTACGTGCGGGCGATCGCCGACGCATTGGGTGGACACTGTCGGACGCTCCGCCGCACGGAGATCGGTCCCTTCTCGGTCGACGAGGCCGACCCCGACCGGTTCATTGCGGCTGACGAAGCGCTGGCCCGGCTGTGAAGGTTGCCCGGAGCCCGGAAGAGCTCGAGTCCGATCGCTGCATTGCTGCCGTCGGCAGCTTCGACGGAGTGCATCTCGGCCATCGGCGCGTCCTCGAGACTGCTTTCGAAGCGGGGAGGCCCGTCACGGTGGTCACGTTCTGGCCGCACCCTCGGCTGGTGCTCGGCAACCACGTGGAACTGCTCTCCACGCTCGAGCGGCGCCTCGAGTTGCTGGAGGACGCCGGCGTAGACGAGGTGCTCGTCGTCGAGTTCACTGCGGAGCTGGCCGCACGCGAGGCGTCAGAGTTCAGCGACACCGTCCTGCGAAGGATCGGCGCCGAGGTGATCGTGGTCGGCGAGAACTTCCGCTTCGGCCGCGGCGCGGCAGGTGATCCTGAGCTGCTCGCGGAGCTCGGCTTCGACGTTCGCATGGTTCCTGCGCTTCCCGGGGTCTCCTCGACTGCGATCCGCAATCTCCTGCGGGAGGGCGACGTCGTCGGTGCAGCACGACTCCTCGGTCGCCCGGCCGAGATCGAGGGGACCGTCGTGCTCGGGGACCAGCGTGGGGGGACGCTCGGGTATCCGACCGCCAACCTTGCCGTCGCTCCAGAGGTCCTCGTCCCCGCGTATGGCATCTATGCAGGGTCTGCACTTGGCCACCGCGCCGCGATCTCGATCGGCGTCAACCCGCACTACGGCGGCGACGAGCGGCGAATCGAGCCGCACATCCTCGACTTCGAGGGCGATCTCTACGGGCAGCGCCTCGTCGTCGAGCTGTGGCAGCGACTAAGAGAGGAGCGGGCGTTCGGCAGCGAGGAGGAGCTCGTGGATCAGATCACGCGTGATGTTGCCGAGACACGGGCCGCTGAGCGACCAGCTTGAGCGCAGGACAGGTTTAGGCCGGCGTCGGCATTTCCCTGAACGTGCAGATCGATCCCGAAACGGCGGAGCTCGTCCGTTGCACTGCCTGCCATTGCCTGTACGAGCCCCTGCAGGCTCGAGGGACGACTCCTCTCGAGGACGGCTGTCCGGAGTGCGGTGGAACCGCCTGGCTGGCGGTGCGCGTTCCAGTCGACGAAACCAATACGTCTTTCGAACAGTAAGAATTCCTGCAGGAGCGGTACGCAAGTTTCCGCAAAGAGCGGAGTCTTCTTTGCACGTGGAGCCGGACTCGGGAGACGAACCTTTGAACCTCACGGTGCTCGAAAGCGTGTGCTGTCTCGAGTGTGGGGCGGTCTACGCGAAACCGACCGGCGGGGGAACCGTTCGTGCGAACCCCGGCTGTCCGGACTGCGGCTACGTCGGCTGGGTCGCGGCCGGCCCCGCCGGCTCCTTCAGCGAAGCACTGTCGCCGCGCCACTTCGACGCGGATCAGCAGCCGCACCAGCACGGCTGACGACGCTGACGCCGCCGAAATAGTGGTGAGGCGCCGGCCAACGGCGAACGGTGCGGCCGCGGGCCTCGAGCTCGTCGAGCGCCGTGGCGTCGACGCCGGGCTCGGCATGAACGACAGTCGGGGCCGGATGGAACCGCGGCCGTTCGACCGCAGCCGCAGCCGACCGGCCCTCATCGAGGATGCCCGCGACAACGCCGAGCAGAGCGGTCCGCAGTCGAGTGCCACCCGCCGCGCCCCCGGCAAGCGCAAGGCCCTGGTCGTCGAATGCCAAGAGCGGCGCCATCATGCTCTGCATCCTCGAGCCGGGGACAAGCTCCCCCCGGAGCAGGTCTGCCTCGCCGAGCATGCTGTTCAGGTGTAGATCGCGGCCGGGCAGGAAGTCGCCCGAGCCGAGACCGAGGCTCGACGTGACGACGCACGCGTTCCCGTCGCGGTCGACGACGGTGATGTTCGTCGTGTCACTCTCCGCCTCGACGGCGCTCGCGAAGACATCGACGAGCGCCAGCACTCGATCGGTCTCGTCGAGACCTTGCAGCTGGGGGAGACGCGGGATCGTCTCGGGCATGCCCGACAGCCCTGCGCGCGTCATGATGCGCCGGGAGCGGTAGGCGACCTCTACCGGGTCATCCCAGTGCGGCTCGTACGCCGCGAGGTCTGCAGGCGTGAGCAGCCCGCCGCGCTCCGACGTAAGTGCGAGCAGCTCTTCTGCGAGCGAGCCTCGGTAGAGCGTCGCCGGATCGGCGGCCAGCTCGTCGAGCGCGCCGGCTAGCCCGGGTTGCTCGAGCCGTCCACCCGCCTGCAACAGCTCACCGTGCGGCGCATAGATCTGGGCGCCCTCGTTCATCGTCATCACAGGGGCGAGCATGGCGAGACAGGCAGCATGCGCGGGTGGAAAATCCACGCCGTCTCGAGCGAGCCGAGCCGCCGGCTCCACAAGCTCGTCCCAGGGCATGCGTCCGTGCTCGCGCGAGAGAGCCTCGAGACCGGCAGGCAGTCCGGGAACCGCGCAGGACGCCGCGCCTACGGCGTAGTGGACGAGCTCGGCGCCGAACGGGACGTCGAGGTGGATCAGTTCTGCGTGGCGCGGCTCCTCGCCCAACCCGGGCACCGCGACGAAGCAGTCGAGATTGCGAACGCGTCCGGTGGCGCGCTCGAAGTAGACCGCGTGGCCGCCGCCGAGCAGTCCCGTCATGACCGTCTCGGCGACACAGGCTGCGAGTGACCCAGCCACCGCAGCATCGGCCGCGGTGCCGCCGGCCTCCAAGATCTCCATCCCTGCAGCCACCGTCGCCGGATGGCCGCCCGCAACAGCCGCCTGCATCGTCACCAGAAGCTATCGCGCTTATGCCCGCCGCGGTCGGTAGGTTGAAGGTGTGGTGGATGCAGGCGCAGCGCTGCCGCTGGTGCACGCCCGGGGGCTGATCAAACGTTTTGGGGAGCTCGTGGCCGTGGACGGCGTCGACTTCGACGTGCAACGCGGCGAGGCTTTCGGCTTTCTCGGACCGAACGGGGCGGGAAAGACGTCGACGATGCGCATGATCGGATGCGTCTCGCCGCCGTCGGACGGAACGCTTCGCATCCTCGGCCTGGATCCGGTGACGAAGGGCGCGGATATTCGCGCGAGGCTCGGGGTCGTGCCGCAGCAGGACACGCTGGACATGGAGCTGACGGTCCGCGAGAACATCATCATCTACGGCCGCTACTTCGGCCTGCCGCGGAACGACCTCGGCAGGCGGGCGGATGAGCTCATCGATTTCGTCCAGCTGGGCGAACGCGCGAACGACAAGGTCGAGCCGTTGTCCGGCGGCATGAAGCGACGGCTGACGATTGCCCGGTCGCTCGTGAACGACCCGGAGGTGCTGCTGCTCGACGAGCCCACGACCGGGCTCGATCCGCAGGCGCGCCATACCGTCTGGGACCGGCTCTTCCGGTTGAAGCAGCGCGGCGTCACGCAGATCCTCACGACGCACTACATGGACGAGGCCGAACAGCTCTGCGACCGCCTCGTCGTGATGGACAAGGGCAAGATCGCCGCCGAGGGCTCGCCGCAGGAGCTGATCCGCCGCTACTCCACGCGCGAGGTGGTGGAGCTTCGCTTCCGCGCGGAGAACCGGCCCGAAGAGGTGGCGACCGAGCTCAAGTCACGTCTGGACGGTTTCGTGCGCAGGCTGGAAGCACTGCCGGACCGGCTGTTGCTGTACACCGACGACGGCGATGCCACCGCGTCGCAGGTGCACGAGCTCGACCTCCGGCCCGAGAGCGTCCTGGTCCGCCGCTCGACGCTCGAGGATGTCTTCCTTCATCTCACCGGCCGAACCCTGGTGGACGATTGAGCAGTCTCGCGCTGCCACTCCGCGTCTTCGAGTACTGGGTGATGCAGTACCGGCGCGTGTGGCGCGGCACGGCGATCACGAGCGTCATCAATCCGGTCTTCTACCTCGGCGCTCTCGGAATCGGGCTCGGGACGCTTGTGAACAAGTCCTCCGGCGCATCCCTCGGTGTTCCGTACATCGACTACGTCGCGCCGGGCCTGCTCGCGGCGACCGCGATGACCGTGGCTTCGGGCGAGGCGTCGTGGCCCGTGATGGGATCGATCAAGTGGACGCGACAGTACTTCGCGATGCTCGCGACCCCGCTCGGGACGCGGGACATCGTGCTCGGACATCAGCTCTGGATGACGGCGCGCGTCGCGATGACCAGTGCCGTTTACCTCGCGGTGATTGCGGCGTTCGGGGGAGTCGACTCGCCGTACGGCATCCTGGCGTTGCCCGCTGCGGTGCTGCTCGGTGCTGCATTCACGACCCCGTTCGCGGCGTACGCGGCGACGCGTGAGAGCGACGCCGCCTTCGTCCCGGTCAACCGTTTCATCGTCGTCCCGATGTTTCTCTTCTCGGGAACGTTCTTCCCGGTGTCGCAGCTGCCTCGGGCACTCGAGTGGCTGGCCTATGCGACGCCCCTCTGGCACGGCGTCGAGCTTTGTCGCATGTTCACGCTCGGGGACGTCGACTGGTTGAGAGTCCTCGGTCACAGCGCCTACCTGATGCTCTTCGTGGTGATCGGTTTCCTGTGCGCCAAGCGCACCTACGCGCAGAGGCTCCTCAAGTGACGTCGATGGCATTTGCCGGCAGCCGGGGGCGCCTGCTCTTCGAGCGGAACCTCATGGTCTACCGCCGGGCGTGGCTGATCATCTTCTCCGGCGTCTTCGAGCCGCTCTTCTATCTCTTCTCGCTCGGGGTCGGCCTCGGGCACTTCGTCGGAAAGGTGCCGGGCCCCGATGGCCAGCTCATCTCCTACGCCAGCTACGTCGCACCGGCGCTCCTTGCCTCCGCGGCCATGAACGGCGCCATCTACGACGCGACGAACGTGTTCTGGAAGCTGAAGTACATCAAGACGTACGACGCCGTCCTTTCGACGCCGATCGGACCGGCGGACGTCGCGGTCGGTGAGACGGCGTGGGCGCTCTTCCGCGGGTTCCTTTACGCGCTCTCTTTCATGGCCGTCGCAGGCGTGCTCGGATTGATCGAATCGGGCTGGGGTGTGCTCGCCCTTCCCGGCGCCGTGTTGATCGGTTTCGCATTCGCCGGCATCGGCGTCGCTGCAACGACGTTCATGCGCACGTGGCAGGACTTCGAGTTGATCTCGCTGGTTCAGCTGCCCATGTTTCTCTTCTCTGCGACCTTCTTTCCGATCTCGACCTATCCGCCGGCGGCCCAGTGGATCGTCCGCTTTTCGCCCCTCTACCATGCGATCGAGCTCCTGCGCTCACTCACTCTCGGGACGGTGGGGTGGGCTCAACTCGTGAACGTCGCCTATCTGGCGGCGCTCGGCAGCGGCGGTCTCTACATCGCCCAGCGTCGCCTCGGCAAGCTCCTCCTGAAGTAGATCATTGCTACCCTGTCCGCCGACCGCAGCCGCGGCTTTCCGCCTGCTTCCGGCGGATTGCTGGGACTGACGACAACGGAGGTGAAATGGGCCTGACGAAGGAAGTCAAGCAAGAGATCGTCCAGCATCACGGGGCGAGCAAGGAAGACACGGGGTCGACGAAGGTGCAGGTTGCACTGCTCACGAAGCGGATCAACGACCTGACCGAGCACCTCCGTGCGCATCCGAAGGACCACTACTCCCGGCGTGGGCTGCTCAAGCTCGTGGGCCGTCGTCGCCGCTTTCTCACCTATCTCCAGAAGCATGACCTGGAGGGATATCGCGCACTGATCAAGGAACTGGGGCTGCGTAGGTAAGCCCTGCAAATAACGACGCCCAGGCCGGACTGGAGTCTGGCACGGGATTCATCCAAGAGGAGGGTGGAGATTCGAGCGAGCGCCGATCCGACGCTGACTCGAGTCCCCACTCTCCCAAAGCAGAGTGGAGGACAACTGATGGCAATTGCCACCGAACGCCGAGCCGACGTCAGCGTGACGATCGGCGGGCGCGAAATCACGTTCGAGACCGGAAAACTGGCGAAGCAGGCGGACGGTTCCGTCATCGTTCGCTCCGGTGACACGATGGTGCTCGCGACGGCGCAGGGGCGGATGGAGCCGCGCGAAGGCGCAGACTTCTTCCCGCTCACCGTCGACGTGGAAGAGCGCATGTACGCGGCCGGGAAGATCCCCGGCGGCTTCTTCAAGCGTGAAGGGCGGCCGACTGAACGGGCCATCCTGACCGCACGCATGATCGACCGGCCGATCCGGCCTCTGTGGCCGAAGGGCTACAAGAACGAGACGCAGGTGATCTGCACGGTGCTGAGCGCCGATCTGATCACCGCGCACGACATCCTGTGCATCAACGGCGCGTCCGCCGCGCTGATGCTCTCGCCGATGCCGTTCCTCGGCCCCGTCGGGGCCGTGCGCATCGCGATCATCGACGGCGAGCTCGTCGTGAATCCGACGCTTCCCGAAGTCGAGGAGCACAAGGAGCTCGACCTGATCGTCGTCGGCACACCCGACGCGCTCACGATGGTCGAGGCCGGCGCGAACCAGGTCTCCGAGGAGAAGCTCCTCGAGGCCCTCGATCTGGCGCACGACGAGATCAGAAAGCTGTGCGACGCGCAGATCGATCTCCAGCGGCAGGCCGGCAAGGCGAAGTGGCTCGACGACAGCGTGACGCAGGAAGTCGAGCAGGAGTTCGGCGACAAGATCCGCGACCGGATCGGCTCCGACGGCCTGCGTGCTGCCGACCTCGTGATCGAGGAGGCGCTCGGCGAGCTGAGCATGGACTCGACCGAGGAGGACGTCCTCCGGCAGGTGCAGCGGAAGATGAGCCTGGCCGCACTCCTCGAACGGGTCCGGCTCGAGCTCGTCCTGCAGCCGGTACGCGAGCAGTTCGAGAGCGATCTGCGGGCACTCACCGACGCGGAGCAGGACTCGAAGGAGCTCAAGTCGGCGAAGCGCCAGCTGCTCTTCGACCGCATCATCGACACGGTCAAGCTGCCGTTCCCGGTCGGCCCTTCGGCAGGCGACGGCGAGGCGCCCGTCGTGAAGGACTCCATCACGAAGAGCTACGTCAAGAAGTCAGCAGAAGCGGTGTACAAGGAGCTCGTGCGCCGCAAGATCGCGGTCGACAAGCACCGGCCCGACGGCCGAAGCCCCGAGGAGATCAGGCCGATCGAGTGCGAGGTGGGAGTGTCGCCGCGTGTGCACGGGTCGGGCCTCTTCACGCGCGGGCAGACGCAGATCATGTCGCTGCTGACGCTCGGTACTGCGAAGGAAGGCCAGCGGATCGACGACCTCTCGCTCGAGAGCGACCGCCGCTTCATGCACCACTACAACTTCCCGCCCTACTCGGTCGGGGAGACGGGCTTCATGCGAGGGCCGAAGCGACGTGACATCGGTCACGGTGCGCTCGCGCAGCGCTCGCTCGAGCCGGTGATCCCGCCGACGGACGAGTTCCCCTACACGATCCGCATCGTGTCCGAGACGCTCGAGTCGAACGGCTCGTCGTCGATGGGCTCGGTCTGCGGCTCGACCCTCGCGCTGATGGACGCAGGCGTGCCGATCAAGGCACCGGTGTCCGGTATCGCGATGGGCCTCGTCAAGGAGGGCGACGACTACGTCATCCTCACCGACATCCAGGGCGCCGAGGACCATCTCGGTGACATGGACTTCAAGGTGGCCGGAACCCGCGAGGGCATCACCGGCCTGCAGATGGACATCAAGATCACCGGCGTTACGCGGGAGATCATGCAGGCGGCGCTCGAGCAGGCCAAGCGGGCACGCGAGATCATCCTCGACAAGATGCTCGAGGCGATCCCGGAGGTGCGCACCGAGCTGAACGAGAACGCACCGCGCATCTCGACGGTGAAGATCGACCCCGAGAAGATCGGCATGGTGATCGGGAAGGGCGGCGAGACGATCCGCGGCCTCGAAGCCGACCACGAAGTGCAGATCGACATCGAGGAGGACGGAACGATCCTCATCTACGCGACCGACGGGCAGAAGGCCGCCTCGGCGATCGCAGCGGTCGAAGCACTGACGAAAGAGCCGGAGGTCGGAGACCAGTTCCTCAATGCGAAGGTCGTCAAGACGACGCAGTTCGGCGCGTTCGTCGAGCTCAAGAAGGGAACGGACGGCTTGCTCCACGTGTCGAACGTGGGGCCGGGCCGTGTCGGCCACATCGAGGACGTCATCAATCGCGGCGACATCCTCGACGTGCTCGTGCAGGAGGTCGACAAGGCCCGCGGCCGGATTGGCCTCAAGCTGATCCAGAAGCACGAGAACGGCAACACCGTCAGCCCCGAAGAGCTGATCGAGCGGGCGAAAGACGCTCCGCCGCGTGACCCGAGCGAGGACCGCCCGCCCCGCGACGGCGATCGGCGCGGTGGTCGTGGCGGCCGCGGCGGTGGCGGCGGCCGTGGACGGGACCGCGAGCGCAGCTAGGCTCGGACCGACAAGCAGACGCAGCGAGGGCGGCCGAGAGGCCGCCCTCGTCGTTCCTCGGTGTTCCGCCACGCGCGAGCCCGGGTGAGGAGCCGGCGCGAAGTCGGCACAGACGCGCGAGGAACCTCGCGGTATCGTCGACCGCGAGGGTGGCGGGTGTTCACCCCACCCTGGGAGGGGGTGGGGCGGTCTCGCGCGGCTCCGGCTTAGGATGGCCTCGTGGTTCGGTTGCAGCACTTCACCTTCTCCTGCGACGACCCGGGTCGGGTTTCGGAGTTCTGGGCGGCGTTGCTCGGCTACGAGCGGACTGCCGCGGGGAGTAGCTGGCTCGCCACCGATCCTCAGGGCGAAGACGTGACGCTGCTCTTCAACAAGATGCCCAAGTCCCAGACGCTCGAGGTGCCGATTCACCTCGACATCAACGTGCCGGACCGCGAGGCCGCGCTCGATCGCGTGCTTCAGCTCGGCGGCAGCCTGGTCGTGACGAAGTCCTTCGAAATTGGTGCGCTCGGGGACAGCACCACGATCATGCGCGACCCCGAAGGGAACGGCTTCTGCCTGGAGGACCCGCCGAACACGGAACGCGCGCACATCTGGAACGTCACGTTCGCCTGTGCCGAGCCTCGAGAGCTGGGGCGATTCTGGGCCTTCGCGCTCGGCTGGCTCGACGAAGACATCGACGAATCGATCTTCCAGATCTTCCGGGACGCGGGCGTGGGTGAGCCCGACATCAGCGGCTTCCACCTGGTGAAAGCGCCGGACGGGGGACGGCCTCGCTTCTACTTTCAGCGGCGCGAGAAGTCCAGGCCCGAGTCGTACCCCATGCATCTGGACCTCGCCACGGATGATCGCGAGGCGGAGGTCGAACGACTCGTGCGGGCCGGCGCTTCCGTCGTCGAGACGAAGCAAGGGACAAACGTGACGTTCACGATCCTGCGCGATCCGGAAGGAAATCCCTTCTGCGTCGGCTAGCCGGCGCGGCGGCAGACATGCTTCAGCTTCGCAACATCACGTTCTCCTGCAGGGATCCTGAACGCCTGGCCGAGTTCTGGGGAGCGCTCCTCGACTACGAGGTTGCTGCGGCGGGTGACAGTTGGCTCGCGACCGATCCGCGAGGCGAAGGGACGCGCCTGCTCTTCAACCGAATGGAGAAATCAGAGACCATCGAGGTGCCGATCCACCTCGATGTCAACGTTCCGGACCGAGAAATGGAGCTCAACCGGATCCTCGAGCTCGGCGGCCGACTCGTGGAGACGAGGTCCGACAGCATCGGCAACTTCTCAGAGACGTGGACCGTGATGCGGGACCCGGAAGGAAACGGCTTCTGCATCCAGACACCGCCGAAGACGCAGCATCGCTACATCGGCAACGTCACGTTCTCTTGCGCGGAGCCGCGGCAGCTCGGCGCGTTCTGGGCAGAGGCTCTCGGCTGGCCCGAGGAGGAGCCCGAGGAGGGCTTCATGCAGCAGCTCCGTGACGCAGGTGTCGACGAGCGGGAGCTCAGCGGCTTCTACGTCACGAGGCCGCCGGGCGGCGGCAGGCCGCGGTTCCTCTTTCAGCGGCGGGAGAAGTCGCGGCCCGCGAGCTATCCGATGCACCTGGACTTCCGCACCGACGATCGGGAGGCGGAGGTCGAGCGGCTCGAGCGGATCGGCGCAGCGGTGGTCGAGACGAAGGAGGGCGCGAGCCTGACTTTCACGATCCTGCGAGACCCCGACGGGAATCCGTTCTGCGTCGGGTAGCCCGGTAGTCACCGGGCCAGGCGGCCGACGCGCCCGGCCGGGATAATGCGGGGGTGCAGAAATACGTCCTCTCCGAGCTCGACTCGGGCGAGCGAGTAATCTCGGAACGGATCTCGAATGTCCGCTCGGTCGCCCTCGGCTTCTGGATCGGCGCCGGCTCCCGGGACGAGACCGAGGCCAAGGCCGGCGCCTCCCACTTCATCGAGCATCTCCTCTTCAAAGGCTCACACGCCTACACGGCACAGCAGATCGCCGAGATCTTCGACGGCCTCGGCGGCGAGCTGAACGCGGCGACCTCCAGGGAGCACACCATGGTCTACGCGCGCGTTCCCGACGGGCATGTGCAGACCGCGCTCGACGTCATGACGGACATGGTGTTCGCCCCGAGCTTCGGTGACCTCGACTCCGAGCGTGCGGTGGTGCTCGAGGAGATCGCGATGTACGAGGACACGCCGCAGGAGCTCGTGCACGACCTCTTCTCGGAAGCGGTCTTCGGCCGTCACGCGCTCGGACGGCCGGTGATCGGCACCGCTGAGGTCATCTCTTCGGTGACGAAGCGCGTCCTTTCGACGTATCACCGGCAGATGTACGCCGGCGGGAACGTCGTCATCGCTGCTGCCGGCAACATCGAGCACAACAAGTTCCTCCGCATGCTGCAGCGAGCGCAGAGCCAGCAGCGGCCCCCGGCGGGAGGGCCGCGAGTCAGGCGCCCGCTCGTCAAAGCGCCGCCACCCGGCTTTCGCTTCGCCAAGAAGGAGACGGAGCAGTACCACATCTGCCTGGGTGCACCCGGAATCGCGCGCTCCGACCGCCGCCGCTTCGCCGCCTCGATCCTCGATGCGATCCTCGGCGGCTCCGCATCGTCGCGACTCTTTCAGGAGATCCGCGAGAAGCGCGGCATGGCCTACTCCGTCTACTCGTTCGCTTCGCAGTACACCGACACGGGACTGGTCGGGATCTATGTCGGTACGCGGGCCGAGAATCTCGGCCCCTGTCTGGACATCGCGGCCGAGCAATTGGCGGACATCGCGGCCGGCAACCTGCGACCCGAAGAGATCGCCCGCGCGAAGGAGAACCTCAAGGGGCGGATCATGCTCTCGATGGAGTCGACGTCGAACCGGATGAGCAGGCTCGGGAAGTCGCTCATCACCGACACCGAGCTGCTCTCCTTCGACCGGATCATCGCCGAGCTCGAGGCGGTCGAGGCGGATGAGGTCGCAGAGCTCGCCGGGCTTCTGTTCACGCCCGAGAAGCTGTCGATCTCGGGCATCGGCCCCAACGAGCGCGTCTTTCGGAGTGCGGCACGGCGGATCAACCCGGGCGTCCTGGCCCGGGCTGCGTGAGCGCCATCGCCTCGGTCGGTAGATGAAGGTCACCCTCTTCGGGCGGGGTGGCAAGGTCGGTCAGGTTCTAGCCCCGGCCCTGGAACAGGCCGGCCACGAGCTCGTCGACCTCGACTCGGCCGAGGCGATGATCGACTTCACGACACCCGACGCAGTCGATGCGAACGTGGCTGCCGCGCTCGAGCGTGGAGTCCCGTGCGTGATCGGAACGACGAGCTTCGACGAGGAGAAGATCGACGCACTCGCGCGGGAGCGAGAGCTCGCCTGCTTCCACGCGCCGAACTTCGCCCTCGGCGCCGTCCTGATGATGCGCTTCGCAGAGGAGGCCGCACGACGCATGCCGCGTGCCGAGATCATCGAGCTGCACAACGAGGCCAAGAAGGACGCTCCGTCGGGAACGGCGATGGCGACCGCACGCTTGATCGGCGGAGACCCGACAATTCACTCGGTGCGCCTGCCCGGGCTCGTCGCGCATCAGGAAGTCCTCTTCGGCGGCGACGGCCAGCTCCTGACGATTCGCCATGACACCTTTTCGCGGGAAGCGTTCGTTCCGGGCGTTCTCCTTGCCCTCGAGCGGCTCGACACGTTGCCGCCGGGGCTGACCGTCGGACTGGACACGCTGCTCTGACGATCTCCCGCGCGACCGCCGCAGACCTGTCGGAGCTCTTGCCGCTCGTGCGTGCCTATTGCGACTTCTACGAGGTCTCACCCGCCGACGAGGAGCTCATTGCCGTCTCGCAGGCTCTGATCGCGGACCCGGACCGAGAGGGCATCCAACTGGTGGCACGCGACGATGCGGGCGCGGCAGTCGGCTTCGCGACGGTCTATTGGAGCTGGGACACACTGAGTGCCGCGCGGATCGGGATCATGCACGACCTCTTCGTTGCCCCGGACACCCGTGGAAAGGGCGTTGCGGATCAGCTGATTGCTGTGTGCCTCGACGAGTGCCGGCAGCACGGCGCGGCGAGGCTCGCCTGGCAGACGGCCCAGGACAACGAGCGCGCACAGCGCGTCTACGAGCGAGTCGGCGCGACCCGCGAGGAATGGGTCGACTACTGGCTCAGCGTCCGGCCGTAACGCCGACCGGTCCGTTCGAGCCCGAGGCTCTCGTAGAACGCGTGCGCATCGTCCCGGCGCTCCGCCGTCGTCACGAAGAAGATGCTGCACCACCGCGCCCTTGCCTCCTCCTCGACCGCTTCGGCTAGCAGCCGGCCGA
>Ga0136846_1214237_pt1 | contig 17141 bp, 13 predicted proteins | sample HopSoiMetagenom2_FD_96841 | JGI IMG/M metagenome (GOLD analysis project Ga0136846, IMG submission 96841) | Grasslands soil microbial communities from Hopland, California, USA - 2 Assembly 2016 (version 4) | ecosystem: Environmental > Terrestrial > Soil > Grasslands | place: USA: Hopland...
GAGCACGGCGGCAACATCGTGGTCTCCGGCACGGTCGAGGAGCTGCTGGCCAGCCCCGAGTCGCTGACCGGGGCGTACCTGTCCGGCCGGGAGTCCATCGAAGTGCCCGCCACCCGCCGCGAGCGCGACCCCAAGCGTGAGATCGCGGTCAAGGGCGCCAGCGAGCATAACCTGCGCGGGGTGGACGTGGCATTCCCGCTCGGCTGCCTGGTGGCGGTGACCGGGGTGTCCGGCTCGGGCAAGTCGACGCTGGTCAATGACATCTTGTACAAGGCCCTGGCCCGCGAGCTGAACGGCGCGCGCACGGTGCCGGGCAAGCACACCCGGATCACCGGCATCCAGCACCTGGACAAGGTGGTGCACGTCGACCAGGGGCCGATCGGGCGTACGCCCCGGTCCAACCCGGCCACTTACACCGGCGTGTTCGACCACGTCAGGAAGCTGTTCGCGGCGACCACCGAGGCCAAGGTCCGCGGCTACCTGCCGGGCCGGTTCTCGTTCAACGTGAAGGGCGGCCGGTGCGAGGCCTGCTCGGGCGACGGCACGATCAAGATCGAGATGCAGTTCCTGCCCGACGTGTACGTGCCGTGCGAGGTCTGCCACGGGGCCCGGTACAACACCGACACCCTGCAGGTGCACTACAAGGGCAAGACGATCGCCGAGGTCCTCGACATGCCGATCGAGGAGGCGGCCGGATTCTTCGAGCCGGTGCCGGCCATCCACCGGCACCTGAAGACGCTGGTCGACGTGGGCCTGGGCTACGTCCGGCTGGGCCAGCCCGCCCCGACCCTGTCCGGCGGCGAGGCGCAGCGGGTCAAGCTCGCCTCGGAACTGCAGCGCCGCGCCACCGGCCGGACCATCTACGTGCTGGACGAGCCGACCACCGGCCTGCACTTCGAGGACATCCGCAAGCTGCTCGGCGTGCTCACCCGGCTGGTGGAAACGGGTAACACGGTCATCGTGATCGAGCACAACCTCGACGTGATAAAGACGGCCGACTGGGTGATCGACCTCGGTCCCGAAGGCGGCGCGGGCGGCGGCACGATCGTCGCCACCGGACCGCCCGAGAAGATCGCCACCGTCGAGGAGAGCTACACCGGCCAGTTCCTGTCCAAGCTCCTCTAAGTCACGGGCTCCAGCACAATGGAGCCCGTGCAGATCCAAACCGAGGGCGGGATCGCCGAGGTCGAACTCGACGGCGGCCTCCTGTCCCGTGATGGCCGCGCCGGTGACAGCTCAGCTAGCGACGGCCCTGCTAGCAACGGCCCGGTCGGCGACGGCCCGGCCAGCGACGGCCCGGCGCCGCGGTTCCTGCTCGCGCTCACCCACGGCGCGGGCGGCTCGGCCGCGGCGCCGGACCTGCTGGCGGCCCGCGATGCCGGGCTGCGACTGGGCGGGCTGGTCGCGCGGGTCACCCAGCCGTACCGGGTCAGGGGCGCCCGGGCTCCCGGTTCGGCGGAGCGCCAGGACGCGGCCTGGGCCGAAGTGGTGGGCGCGCTGCGGGAACTGGCGCCGGGGGTCCCGCTGGTCCAGGGCGGGAGGAGCAACGGCGCGCGGGTGGCCTGCCGGACCGCCACCGCGGTGGGCGCCCGGGCCGTGATCGCGCTGGCGTTCCCGCTCCGTCCGCCGCAGCGGGCCGCGGCACCGGACCGGGGCGATGAGCTCCGCATGGCGCGCGCGGGCGGGGCGCGGGTGCTGGTGGTGAGCGGGGAACGTGACCCGTTCGGGATTCCCGGAACCTCAGATGCGGACCGGGTGGTGGTGGTGCCGGGGGAGACGCACGCCCTGAAAGGTCATCGCGCGATCATCGTCGCCGTCATCGCCGGATGGCTGCCCACCGTTTTGTAACGATTCCGCGGCGTCTGTAACGATTCCGTCGGGACGATGCCGACGGCGCCGGGCTGGCCGGCGGTAAGAAGAGAGTCGTCAGTCTGGGCATTCCGGGTTCTGCCGGGAAATGCCAGGTCAGGGGATCAGGCGGCCGGAGCCTGCCCGTCGTGTCCCCGGGCCGCGCCTACGGTGCGGGGACGATCGAAGGCAGCGAGGTCGGTCGGCCGGTGCGGTGCGATGCACGCGCCGTCCGGCAGCAGTTCCCCGGTGTCATCGAAGATCACCACGCCGTTGCAGAGCAGGCTCCAGCCTTGCTCAGGGTGGCTGACGATGGTGTGCGCCGCTTCGCGGTCCGGTGCCGAAGGTGCCGGACAAGGCGGCGTGTGTGGGCACATATCCGTGCCTCCTGGCTGTTTCATCGTGCGTGCTCGGTTGATTTCAGTGTGCCGCAGGTAATGTGAGCGCTCTCATGGCTCATGCTGATTGTTTTTCTGCTCGCCATGTGTAGGTTTCCCCTAGTTACCAACTGACACTTTCTAACTACGAACTGTTACTTTCAGTTTAGCTGCCGTGTTGAGCAAAACATTGGCCTAGACCAACTGTGCCCCTTCGCGGCGCGCGGCGCAAGCGACACGCATACCGTAGCAATCGATTGCTGTATCTACCCCCCCGTAGGCGATGCCCTAGCTTGGTTGCCGCCTACTGTGGAGACGTTGACGCCTGCCCGATGGTTCACCGCGAAAACCTCTGACTTCGCTTACCTGCGGCCATCGGCGCCCGGCTCGCGCACCGCGCTGCCCGGCCTCAGGCCGGGTACGCCCGCCAGGCTACCGCACACCACAGGGTGCGGGCCCGCGGTATAGCCAGACCGGACGGGCGGCTGAAACCCGGTATACGTCCGGTTGGCGGCCGGCAGCGGCCACCGGGACGGGAGTTACCGGGCAGGCTACCCGGGCGGGCTACGGAGCCGGCTCGAACGCGACGGAGGGGATGCCGTTCAGGCGGTGGGTCTCCCGCAGCGTGAGCAGGTGCTCGGCCTCCGCGGTCAGGGCATGCACCTTGGGCGTGGCCATCGCCTTGCGGCGGAAGATGCGGTCGTCGTAGCCGCGCGGGCCGATCTCCGCGCGCTGCGCGGCGTAGGCGGCCCGCATGGCCTCGGTAAGCGCGGCGTCGAGGTCCTCGGCCAGGCGGCGTACCTCGGTGTCGGGGGCGTTCCGGGCCTGAGCCTGCCGGAACTTGCCCTCCGCCTCGCGGGCGGCATCGAGCAGTTCGCCGCGACGGCCGGACAGTGCCACGTCGGCCTGGTGCTGCTGCTCCGCCTCACTGCTCGGCTTCGGCCGGCGCATGACCCCTGGTCTCATGAGCACCTAGGATACGCGGGCGGCCGGCCCGGCCGCACGCCGGGCCGGACCCGGGGACGAGCCGGGCCGGCGGCGGGGCCGGGGACGGATCATCCGTACGCACGGAAGGCGGGCCAGGCCCGCGCCCACGAGGACCTCAGGCCGGTGGCCAGGAAGACGGGGACGCCCTGCTCGTCGTCGGCGACGCCGAGCCCGTTCCAGAACGTGGCGACCCGGCGGACGTGGGTGAACTCGCGGCGGAGCAGCGCCGGGTCGACGTCCACCGCGATCGCCGCGGAGTCGGCGGCGGGCGGCGGACCCCAGAGCCAGAAGTTGTTCGCGCCGCTGTACGCCTGCGGCAGGCCGTCTCCCGGGCCGTAGCGGCCGATCGCCCCCGCCTCGCCGTAGTTGCCGGTCAGGATCGTGGTCCGGGCCCGCTGCCCGGCCGGGAGGGCCCGGTACTCGCGGGCGGCCAGCGCCACCAGGGACGGCCAGCCGATCTCCTCGCCGAGGTCGTAATTGATCTTCTGCAGCGGGACGGCGTGCAGTGCCCGGGCCGGCAGGACGGGCAGCGCCACCGGCGCGCCGAGAGCCGCGCCGGCCACCATCGCCGTGCCGGCCCAGAACGCGGGCGTGATCCGGCGGCCCGGGCGGGCCGGGCGGTCCGCCCGGCGCGCCCGGCGGCACTCCAGACGCCGCTCGAGACGCCGCTCGAGCGGGACGCAGCCGGCCGCGAGCAGGAAGGTGTACGCGGCGCCCGCGTAATAAGCCTTGCCGCCCAGGACGAACTGCAGCGCGATCGCCGCCACGCAGGCGATCGCCACCGGGCGGAAGGGCCGGGCCGCCGGGCCGCGCAGCGACCAGACGGCTCCGGCCGCCCACAGGGGAGTGAGCACCAAGCCGGTGTAGAGGACCTGCGCGGGCCAGTAGACCAGCCGGTTGTGCCCGGCGTCGGCCTGCAGCGCGCGGAACACCTCCAGGCCGGGCCAGCCGTGCGCGGCCTGCCAGATCAGGTCCGGTGCCGCCAGGGCCGCGGCGATCAGGGCCCCGATCAGCAGGTAGCGGCTGCGCAGCAGGCGGCGCGCGTCGGTGAGCGCGAAGCCGGCCGCCAGCGCGGCCAGCAGGAAGGCGATGTTCCACTTGGCCTCGCTGGCCAGCCCGGCGCAGCCGCCGATGGCTACCCACCAGCGCGGGTCCTGGCTGGCCAGCAGCTTCATGACCAGGAGCAGGGTCGCCGCCCAGAACACGAAGTCCGGCGTGGTGGTGGTCAGCTCGTGCATGGCGCCCAGGTACTCCCCGCAGGTCGCGGCGGCCAGCGCGGCCAGCACCTGGCCGGTCCGGCCGGCCCCGAGCCGGCCGCTCATCATGGCCGTCATCACGACGAGCGCGCCGAGGGCGAGCGCGGGCAGGACCCGGAAGCCGGCCAGGGTATTCCCGGTCAGCGCCGCGCCGGCCCGGGCCAGCAGCGGGGTCAGCGGCGGCTGGTCGACGTAGCCGAACGCCAGGTGCTGCCCGGCCGACAGGAAGTACAGCTCGTCCCGTACGTAGCCGTAGCGCGCGCTGACCGCCATCTCGGCGGTTACCGCCGCCACCGCGATCAGCGTGATCCCGGCCCACGGCGTCCGCGCCGGCCGGGCCGCCCCCGCGGCTCCAGGTCCGGCGGGCACGGGCCGAACGGAGTGGCTTCCCGTAGTCATTTCCATGCCCTCATGCTCACCGGGGAGAGCGCCCCGCCACATCGGGCGGCCGGATGAACTACCGGCTCGCCTCAGCGTCGCAGACCCGGCCGCGGGGCAGGTCCAGGCTCCGCCTGTGGTCGCAGTGACCGGATCCGTCTCCGGGGGGATCCCCGGTCGGCCCGCGCGCCGTACCATCGGGGTCGTGAACAGGGTGGCGGCGCTGCTGGGCCGGATCCCGCAGCCGCTGGCGGCGCGGGTGGCCGCGCTCCCGCCGCGGCGCCAGGAGCTGATGCAGGACCTGGGCCTCGGTGTCGCCCTGGCCATCGTCAACGTGGTCTCGCTGCTGCCGTACCGGGCTCAGCTGCATCCGCTGTGGCTGGCGCTTGTCCTGGTCGCGGCGCAGGGCATCCCGCTCGCCTGGCGCCGCTCCCGTCCGGTCGGGGTCGGGTTCGTCATCGGGGCCGCCCGGGTGGCCTATGACCAGCTGGGGTTCGGGTTCGCGCCGTTCCCGCTCGGGCCGGCCATCGCCGTCTACACCGTCTTCGACCGCCGCGGCCCGCTCTGGCGCTGGATCACCGGCCTGCTGGTGGCGGTCGGCATCGCGGTCTCGGATGCCTCGCCCGGCCACGCCCAGCCGTATGACACCATCTTTCAGGTAATGATCTTCCTCAGCGCCGTGGCGGCGGGCCTGCTCAGCCGGGCCATGCGGGCCAGCGTCCAGGCCGCGCAGAGCCGGGCCGACCGGGCCGAGGCCGAGCTCGACCGCCAGTCCTCGCAGGCGGCCGAGCGGGAGCGGATCCGGATCGCCCGCGAGCTGCACGACGTCGTGGCCCATCACGTCAGCCTGATCGCGGTCCAGGCGGAGGCGGCGAGCTCGCTGCTGCCCGGCCGCCCGGACCAGGCGCGGCGGTCGGTGGAGGTCATCGGCGACACCGCCCGCCAGGCGCTGACGGAGCTGCGCAGGCTCCTCGGGGTGCTGCGCCGCCCGTCCGCCCGGCTGGAGACCGCGCCCTCGGCTTCCCTCGGGGAACTCGGGGACGTGCTCGACCAGGTCCGCGGCACCGGCCTGCGGGTCGACTTCGAGGTCGAGGGCACCCCGGTCGCGCTGGCGCCCGGGGTGGACCTGACCGCGTACCGCATCGTCCAGGAGGCGCTGACGAATACCATCCGGCACGCCAACGCGTCGCGGGCCGCGGTCAGGCTCTGCTACGAGCCGGGCTACATCACGGTGAGCGTGACCGATTCCGGCCGGCCGTCCCCGGGGCCGGGCAACGGCGCCGGAGCCGTCCCGCCCCGGACGGCGGGGGCAGGCCCGCTGCTGGCCGGGGCCGGGCTCGGCCTGGCCGGCATCGCCGAACGGGTGGCCTCCTGCGGCGGCAGCCTGACCGTCGGCCCGGTCCCGGGAACCCCGGGAATCCCGGGAGCCCAGGCGGATGGCTTCGCCGTGACCGCGCGGCTGCCGTCGCGATGACAACGCCCGCTGTCACCGGGACCCCGGCGTCCAGCCCGATCCGGGTGCTCGTCGTAGACGACCAGGAACTGGTCCGCTCGGGGTTCTGCGTCATCCTGGATACCGTGGACGGGATCGCGGTGGTGGGGGAGGCCGGCAACGGCGAGGCCGCCCTGGCCGCGGCGCACGCGCACCACCCCGACGTGGTGCTGATGGACATCCGGATGCCGGGCATGGACGGGCTCGAGGCCACCCGGCGGCTGACCCGCGGCGGGCCGGACCTGACGCCGCCCAAGGTGGTCATGCTGACCACCTTTGACCTGGACGAGTACGTGTACGAGGCGCTGCGGGCCGGCGCCAGCGGCTTCCTGCTCAAGGACTCACCCCGCGCCGACCTGGTCGCGGCCGTCCGCGCCGCCGCGGCGGGCAACGCGCTGCTCGCTCCGACCGTCACCCGCCGCCTGATCGAGGCGTTCGCGCGGCGGCCGCCGGAAGCGGCGCCCTCGCCGGCCCGGCTGGCCTCGCTGACCGCGCGGGAACGCGAGGTGCTCGTGCTGCTGGCCCGCGGCAGCAGCAACACCGAGATCGCGTCCGCCCTGTTCGTCAGCGAGGCGACGGTCAAGACGCACGTGGGCAACCTGCTGGCCAAGCTCGGCCTGCGGGACCGGGTCCAGGCCGTGATCCTCGCCTACGAGACCGGCATCATCGTCCCCGGTGACCCCGGCGCCTCGTTCTAGGGCCCTCGTGTGCTGGGCCAGCCTGGCCTGCTAGGCCAGGCTGGCGGCCCAGCTCGCGTGCAGCGCGGCGTACTCGCCGTCACCGGACATCAGCTCGCCGGGCGGGCCGTCCTCGGTGATCCGCCCGCGGTGCAGGACCAGGACCCGGTCGGCGATCGCGACCGTGGACAGCCGGTGCGCGATGATGACCGCGGTCCGGCCGGCCAGCACGGTCCGCAGCGCCCGCTGGACCAGCCGCTCGCCCGGGATGTCGAGGAGCGAGGTGGCCTCGTCCAGGACGAGCACGGCCGGGGCGGCCAGGAAGGCCCGGGCAAAGGAGATCAGCTGGCGCTGGCCGGCCGACAGCCGGCCGCCGTGCTTGCCGACCGGCGTGTCGTACCCCTCGGGCAGCGCGGCGATGAAGTCGTGGGCGCCGATCATCCGGGCCGCGGCCTCCACCTCGCTGGCCGTCGCGTCGGGCCGGCCGAGCCTGATGTTGTCCACGACCGACCCGTCGAACAGGAAGTTCTCCTGGGTGATCACGATGATCTCGGAGCGGAGCACCGGATCGGGCAGCTGCCGCAGGTCGATCCCGTCCAGGGTGACCCGGCCCGATCGCGGGTCGTAGAACCGGCCGAGCAGCCGCGCGATCGTCGTCTTGCCCGCGCCGGTCTCGCCGACCAGGGCTACCGTCTGCCCGGGCGGGATGTCCAGGTCGAGGGCGGGCAGCACGAGGTTGTCCCGATAGCCGAAGGTCACCGACTCGAACCGCACCCGCCGCCCCGCGATCCCTGCGGTGCTGGCTCCGGGGAGGACTACCTCCCCGGTCCCCCCCGCCCGATTCAGCGCCGGCAGTTCCCGCGGGTCGGACGGCTCGGGCACCCCGGCGTCCTGCTCGAGTACGCCGGAGATCTTCTCCAGGCCCGAGGCCGCCGACTGGAAGATGTTGTAAAACTGCGACACGTCCTGCAGCGGATCGAAGAACCGCTGCAGGTAGAGCAGGAAGGTGGTCAGGACCCCGACCTTGAGGTCTCCCTCGATGGCGAGCAGGCCGCCGTAGCCAAGCACCACGCCGGTGATGATGTTGCCGACCAGCGAGATGGACGGGCCGTAGATCGCGATGAGCCGGCCGGCGCGCGTGTTCGCCTCGGCGTAGTCCTGGCCCAGGCCGGAGAAGATCTCGGCGTTCCGCTTTTCCCGGCGGAACGCCTGCACCGCCCGGATCCCGCCGAACGTCTCCACGAAGTGCACGATGACCAGCGCGACGGTCTCCCTGGTCCGCCGGTAGGCGCCGCCGGACTCGCGCCGGAACCAGGCGGTCAGCCAGATCAGCGGGATGAAGCCGGCCAGCACCACCAGGCCGAGCTTCCAGTCGAGCAGCATCATCCCGGTGCCGACGAGCAGCAGCGTCAGGACCGCCGCGATCAGCGAGTCGAGCCCCTCCTCGAACAGGTCGGAGATCGCCTCGAGGTCGGAGGTCTGCCGGGAGATCACCCGCCCGGAGGTGTAGTCCTCATGGAAGGCCACGTCCAGGCTGAGGAAGTGCGCGAACAGGCGGCGGCGCAGTTCGAGCACGACCTTCTGGCCGATCCGCCCGGTCATGGTGACGAACAGGCGGGTGGTAACGGCCTGCACCGCGACCGCGACGGCGAACGCGGCCGCGATGCCGAGCAGCGGCGACGCGTCCCCGGAGTGCAGCAGAGGCGGCAGCCCGGTGTCGATGGCGATGCCGACCAGCCACGGGCCGGCCAGCGCGGCCAGGCTCTCCACCACGATCAGCGTGATCGTGTTGATGACCCCGCGCCGGTAGGGGCGCAGCAGGTCGCCGAGCAGCCGCCTGCTCCGCTCGCGCAGCAGCGCGGCCAGCCCGGCGCTGACCTCCTCGGCCTTCTCGGCGGCCACCCCCCGCCATGAGTTGACGTCCGCGGTCATGCGCTGGCCTCCAGGTCTTCCACGTCCATCAGCGCTGCGTACTCCGGATTCGACGCCAGCAGCTGGCGGTGACTGCCGCGGGCCGCGATCACCCCGCCGGACAGCAGGGCCACCGTGTCGGCCAGCGCCACCGTGGACGGCCGGTGCGCCACCACCAGGGCGGTCGAGCCCGCCAGGATCTGGTGCAGCGCCCTGGTCACCCGCTCTTCGGTGTGCACGTCGAGCGCGGACAGCGGGTCGTCCAGGATCAGCACGTCCGGCCCGGCCAAGATGGCGCGGGCCAGCGCGATCCGCTGCCGCTGGCCGCCGGACAGGGCCATGCCCTGCTCGCCGATCCTGGTGTCCAGGCCCCAGGGCAGGTCGTAGGCGAACCGGGCCTGGGCCGCCGTCAGCGCGGCCTCCACCGCGTCCTCGTCCGCGTCCGGCGCGCCGAACATCACGTTCTCGCGCACGCTGGCGGAGAACAGCGTCGCGTCCTCGAAGGCGCAGCCGACCGCGGTACGCAGCCGCCCGAGCGGGATGTCGCGGACGTCCTCGCCGTCTAGCCGCACCGAGCCGGCCGTCGCGTCGGCCAGCCGCGGTACCAGCTGGAGCAGGGTCGACTTGCCGGATCCGGTCGCCCCGGTGAGCACGACCGTCTGGCCGGGAGGCAGGTCGAGCACGATGTCGCGGAGCACGGGCTCGGCCGCCCCCGGGTAGCTGAACGCCACGTGATCGAACACCAGGTGACCCCGGGTAGCCGGCCCGATGGCGCGCAGGCCACTCCGTTCGGCCGGATCTGGCTTGTGTTCCTTGTCGGTGATCTGCGGCTGGGTGTCGAAGATCTCCAGCACCCGCTGGGCCGCGGTGGATGCCTCCTGGCCTGAGGCGATGATGTAGCCCATGGCCTCGACCGGCCAGACGAGCTGCAGCGCGAGCGTGATGAAGGCCACCAGGCCGCCCAGGGTCAGCGAGTGCATGCTGACGGCGACCGCGCCGAGGACGATGATGAGGCCGATGACGGCGTTCGGGATGAGGTCGAGCAGCGCCCAGAACGAGCCGAGCAGGCCCGCCTTCTCCACCTGGGTCCGGCAGACCTCCGCCGCCTGGGCGTCGTGCCGGGCCGCGGCCTCCCGGCCCCGGCCGAGCGACTTCAGGACGCGGACGCCGGTCGCCGCCTCCTCGATCAGCGTGGCCAGGTCGCCCTGCTGGTCCTGGACCCGGCGGGAGAGCACCCGGTAGCGCTTCTCGAAGCGGACGCAGACCGGTAGCACCGGCGTGAACACCACGGCGGTGACCAGGCCCAGCCACCAGTTGAGGCTGATCAGCAGCGCGACCACCGCGACGAACGTCATCACGTTGGTGACCAGGAAGATCAGGCCGAAGCCGGCGAACCGGCGGATCGACGACAGGTCCGTGGTCGCCCTCGAGAGCAGCTGGCCCGACTGCCAGTCGTCGTGGAAGGACGCCTGGAGCCGCTGCAGGTGGGCGTAGAGGTCGTCCCTGATCGCCTTCTCGATGTCCGCGACCGCGGCGGCCTGGATCCAGCGGCGGGTCATGTTCAGCAGCCCGACCGCCGCGCCGAGGCCGACCGCCGCCAGGGCCAGCGGAATCAGCAGCTGCTTGTTGCCCTGCCTGATCGCGCCGTCGATCACGGACTTGATCAGGAGCGGGACCGCGATCTCGGCGGCGACCGCGCCGAGGGCGGCGGCGAACATGATGGCCATCTGCGTGCGGAACGGCTTCAGGTAGCCGCGAAGACGCCACAGCGCCCCGACTGGTCGTACCCTGGCGAAGGCATGCGTGACCAGTGAAGGGGTAACAGAGGGCATTATCCGCGAGGTTAACCGGACATCCGGGGGATTGTCACCTGATTTTTCTTCGGGCGTACGGTTGCCGGCGAGCCGCAACTCTGGCACGCTGTCTCCCCCGGAGGCTTCGCGAACCGGTTGCCGGGCTGGCCGGCAGGGAGAGGAACCGTGAAGCGCAGCAGCACCAGCCGATCCAGGCTTAGATGAGCCGGGTATCCCGCGCGGGCGTCCTGGCCGCCTACCGCGACGGGATCACGGTGATCTGCGAGCTGGCCGCTCAGTTGACTGCGGCAAACTGGCTCGCCGGGACGCCGTGCGCCGAGTGGCGGGCGGCCGATCTCGCCGGGCACCTGCGGTGCGTCGCCGATGACTACCACGAGTACCTCGACGACGCCCCGGCCAGCAGGCTCGCGCGGCTGATGTCCACCAGCGCCTCGGCGGAGTCCCTGGCCCGCAAGCTGGCCCGGCAGAACTCGGCCGAGCTCGCCGCCCTGCCCGACGTGTCCGGGCCCGAGCACATCAAGGCGTTCGCCGAGTCGGCGCGGTCCTACGGCCGGCGGCTGCCGGCGTGCTGGGACCTGCCGCACCACCGGTACCAGGGAACCGACGTCACCGTGGGGGCGATGGCGGGCGCGGCCTGCGCCGAGTGGCACCTGCACGCCTGGGACCTGGCCCGGTCGCTCGGCAAGGACTACCGCCCGGCCGATCCCGAGATCGTCCTGGCCGCCTGGCGGGCGGGGATGCCCCAGCTGTGGCCGGCGCCCGCCGGCCGGGACCTCGCAACCGGGGACGCGGACGATCCCTGGCATTTCCTGCTGATCGCGTCGGGCCGGGACCTGGGCTGGCCGCAGGTGTTAGAGTGGCCCGCCGCGCTACTAGGCAGGCCGGCACGGCTGCGGAGCCGGGCGCGGCGACGGAGTAAAGTCTTCGATTCGTGACCTTTGACGTGAAGAGCGTCCGGGCGGCTTACCCGGCACTGAGCGACGGCTACGCCTACCTGGACGGCGCGGCCGGAACGCAGGTCCCGGCCCCCGTCATCGAGGCGATCGCGGACGCCTACCGGTCCGGGATCGGCAACGTCGGCGGCACCTTCGCCGCCAGCGGCCGGTCCGGCGCGATCGTGACCGAGTGCCGCCAGGCGCTGGCCGACCTGACCGGCGGCCGCCCCGACGGCGTCATCCTCGGGCCGAACATGACCACGCTCACCTACCGGCTCGCCGAGGCGCTGTCCCGGCGCTGGGGGCCGGGGGACGAGATCGTGGTGTCCCGGCTGGATCATGATGCCAACGTCCGGCCCTGGGTGCAGGTCGCGGCCCGGCACGGCATCACGGTGCGCTGGGCCGAGGTCGATCCCGCGACCACCGAGCTCCCCGCCGCCCAGTACAGCGACCTGCTGTCCGAGCGCACCCGGCTGGTCGCGGTCACCGCGGCCAGCAATGTCGTCGGCACCCGCCCGGACGTGGCCGCCATCTCGGCCGCCGCGCATGCGGCCGGCGCGCTGGTCTACGTGGACGGCGTGCATGCCACCCCGCACGTCCCGGTGGACGTCGCGGCGCTCGGCGCCGACTTCTACGCCACCAGCGCCTACAAGTGGTCCGGTCCGCACATCGGCGCCGTGGTCGCCGACCCGGCCGTGCTCGAGACCATTCACCCGGACAAGCTCGCGCCCGCCTCAGCCGGCGTGCCCGACCGGTTCGAGCGCGGCACCGCCGCCTTCGCCGACCTGGCCGGCGTGGCCGCTGCCGTAGAGCACCTGGCTTCGCTCGGCCACGGCCCGGATCTCGTCGTGGCCACCCGGCGGCAGCGGGTCCTGGCCGCGATGGCCGCCGTCGAGGACTACGAGACCCGGCTGTTCGGCGGGCTGCTCGACGGCCTGGGCGCGATGGAGCACGTGACGCTGTACGGACGGGCCGCCCGGCGCGCGCCGACCGCGTTCTTCACCGTGGCCGGGCACTCGCCCCGGCAGGTCGCCGGGCACCTGGCCGCCCGCCAGGTCAACGTCTGGGACGGCGACAACTACGCGTGGGAGCTGGCCGGGGCGCTCGGGCTGCGGGACTCCGGCGGCGCCGTCCGGGCTGGCCTGGTGCACTACAACGACCAGTCCGACGTCGACCGCCTGCTGGCCGGGGTGGCCGACCTCGCCTGACGGCGTACGCTAGAAGCAGCCTTACGGGAGGACGGGTCGAGGTGACGGTGCTGGGCAGCCTGCTGGCCATGCTGGCCGGGCTGCCGCGTGACCTGGCCCAGCTGGCGGCGAGCCCGTCCGGCCTGACCGCGATAGCCGGTGCCGTCCTGGCCGGGGCGATGCTCGCGGCGATCCTGGTCCTGCTCACCTCGGTATCCAGCCCGTCCCGGACGTCCGCCGCGCTCCCGATGATCCGCCGGGCCTCGGCGTTGCGGGAGAAGTCCTGGCGGGCGGGGTTCCTGCGCCAGCGCGATCCCGACGCGGCGGGCCGGTCCAGGCCCAGGGCACCCTCGGCGGCCCCGGCGGCCGCCGTCTCCCGCTGACCTCGCGGCCGCCTCCAGCCCTCATCCCTTGTAGCTGGAAGGCCGTTTTCCCATGTTCAGTTTCTTCGGCGTCCCCGTGGACGCCGCCTATCACCTCGTCTCCGGGCTGACCGGTGTCTTCACGCCCGTCCTGGGCGCCCTGGCCGCCGTGGCCGCGATCGTCGTGTTCACCATGGCGGTCCGGCTCCTCCTGATGCCGCTGAGCCTGCGCGCCCTGCGCGGTCAGGCCGTCCAGGCCCGGCTCGCCCCGCACCTGCAAGCGCTGCGCCAGCGGTACGGCAGGCAGCCGGAACGGCTGCAGCGGGAGATGACCGCGCTGTACAAGCGGGAGGGCACGTCGATGTTCGCCGGCTTCGCCCCGCTGCTGCTGCAATGGCCGTTCCTGTCGGTCATGTACCTGCTGTTCCGCTCGCCGCAGGTGGGCGGGACGGCGAACACGCTGCTGTCCCAGGACCTGTTCGGCGTGCCGCTCGGCATGCACTGGCTCAGCGGGGCCGGCCCGGCCAGCGCGCCGGGGGTGGTCTTCCTGGGCGTGTTCGCACTGCTGGCGGGCCTGTGCTGGCTGTCCGCCCGGCTCGGCCGGCGGATGGCGGCCCAGGCGGCCCGCGGCGGCCGGGACGCCGCTGCCCCGGCCGCCGCGGGCGGCCCCGGGCTGCTGGCCCGGGTGCTGCCGTACCTGACGGTGGTCTTCGCGGCGTTCGTCCCGCTGGCGGCGGGCATCTACCTGCTCACGTCGATGGCCTGGTCCCTGGCCGAGCGGGCGTTCTACTCACGGCGGGCCGCAAGCGGGAAAGGCTGGACCGCTCTCAGCACCGACCGCGGTGTTCTGCGGCCGGAGGTTCCCTCCGGAGCGGCCCAGCTAACACAGTCTCGCGCCCGGCGCCGTCCCGCCGCGTCGGGGAAATAACCGATGTGCATACCTAGGTCTGGCTCCGGCCCGGGTCTGGGTATGCCCGCGCCGGCCCGGCGGCCGGCTCACGCGGCCACCAGCGTGCGCAGCAGCCGGGCCGGCGGCGACCCGTGTGCCAGCATGCGGTCGTGCAGTTGCTGGTCGCTCTGGCCGGGGTCCGCCGACCGCAGGTCGGCGGACAGGTCGGAGATCTCGCTGTACCCGACGTAGTACGTGGACAGCTGGGCCGAGGTGAGCTGGGCCCGGCGCCACTTGCCCGCCGCCTCGCCTTCCTCCTGGTAGCCGCGGCCGGTCATCAGGGCCATGGCTTCCGCCTCGGTCATGCCGTGCGCGTGGATGCGGGCGTCCAGGATGGCGTTGATGATCGTGCGCAGCTGCATCTTGAGCTGCTGCATCCGGACCGCGCGCGGATCGCCGTCGCCCGGGTACTCCTGCTCCGCCATGATCCGCTCGGTGTAGGCCGCCCAGCCCTCGATGAACGAACCTGACCGCAGCGCCGCCCGGATCGCCGTGTCCGACCCCGCGAACCGGCGTGAATGCTGCAGCTGCAGGTAGTGGCCGGGCATGGCCTCGTGCACCATCAGGTTGTGCACCAGGTGGCGGTTGTACTCGCGGTAGAACGAGGCGACCCGCTCGGCCGTCCAGTCGGCCGGCGCCGGCGATACCGCGATGAACGTCGCCAGCGGCGCCTGCTCGAGCGGGCCGGGGGAGTCGCAGTAGGCCACCGCGACCCCGCGGTCGATCTCCGGCATCACGATCAGCTCGACCGGATCGTCGTAGACGGTGACCAGGCGGCGATCGGTCACGAACGCGGTCTGCGCGACCAGGGCCGCCCGGCAGAACTCCAGGATGCTGGCGTCGTCCGGCACGTCCTGCGCCAGCCGGCCGAGCACCTCCCGGACCACGTCGGGACCGGTCGTGCCGGCCATCTGCGCGGCCAGCTCGGCGATCTGCCCGGTCACCTGGTCCAGGTCGGCCTGGGCCCGGGACAAGATGGCCTCCGCGTCCGCCGCGGCGTTCAGCGTGAGCGACAGCTTGCGGGCGAACCGCTCCGGCCCGATTCTGGGGTCGGCGAAGCCGTCGGACGAATCCAGCTGGGCGGAAAGCCAGTCGCGGTGCCCGGCCAGCGCCTCGAGCGCGGCCGGGCGGACCCGGGCGAGCGGCCCGGCGCTCTGCGGCGCGGCCTCGAGCGCGGCGTCGATGTCCTTGCTGACCATCGCGATCGTCCCGTCGAACTGCCCGACCGCGGTCTCCAGGTGCACCCGGGGCATCTGCCCGAGCTGCCGCCGCGTTTCGGCCAGGACCGGGGGGATCTGCCCCAGGCGGCCCGCCACCGCCTCCAGCCGTTCGGCCAGCGGCGCGAAATCCCTGGCCAGCAGCTGGTAGATGGCCCGGCCGGGGTTGGCGAGCAGCGGGTTCCAGGTGTGCTCGCGCAGTTCGTCGAGCTCGAAGACCCGCCGCGCCAGGCCGTTGGCCATCATCGCGGCGTCCACCCGGTGCTCGGCCGACAGGGCGCCCTGGTCGATGGCGGCAAGCCGCCGGTCCCAGCCGTCGAGCGAACTGCGCTCGGCTTCGAGCGCCTGCGCCGAGGGATCGGCCAGGTACGCGTCGAACCGGTGGTCGCCCAGGCCCGTGGCGCTCTCCGGGTGCCGTTCGGCCCGGTCGTCCAGGTAGTCCTGTGCCAGCCTGGTGAACTCGGCGTCGGCTTCGCTCATCGCGCCTCCCAATTTCCGCCTCCGCCTACCGTAGTCCGGGTGCCGGCGGCCCGGCCGCCGGGTCGGGCTCTCAGGAGCCGGTGACGGTGACGGTGGATGAGGGGTAGCCGGAGGCGCCGTCGGGATCCGGCCGAGCCTGCGCCGCGGTCTGGGTATAGCCGGACTGGTCGGTGGCCCGGGACTCGAGCAGGTGGTGACCTGGCGTGGCCGGCCACTCCCACACCCACTGCCGCCAGGTGTCGATGCCCGGCACCGCCGCCAGCCGCGCCTCGTGCCACGGTCCGCGGTCGACCCGCACCTCCACCGCGGCGATGCCCTTGTGCTGGGCCCAGGCCACCCCGGCCACCGGCGTCGGTCCCGGGCGCAGCGACGCGCCGATCGCCGGCACGTCGACCCGGGACTCGGTCTTGATCGGCGCCTGCTGCGACCAGCCGCGTGAGGCCCAGTAGGCGGCGGCCGTCGCGAACGTGGTGACCTCGATGTCGGTCACCCACTTGGTCGCGGACACGTAGCCGTACAGGCCGGGAATCACCATCCGGGCCGGGAAGCCGTGCGCGACCGGCAGCGCCGCGCCGTTCATCGCGACGGCGAGCAGCGCATCCCGGCCGTCCAGCGCGACCGGCAGCGGGGTACCCGAGGTGAACCCGTCGACCGAGGTGCACAGCAGCTGGTCCGCGCCCGCGAGCGGCCGCGCCTGCCGGATCAGGGCGGTCAGGCTGGCACCGAGCCACTTGGCGTTGCCCACGTAGGGGCCGCCCACCGGGTCGGACACGCAGGTAAGCGTCACGTAGTCCTCGATAAGGGGGCGCTTGAGCAGCTCGGCGAAGGTGATGGTCACCTCGCGGCGCACCATCCCGTGGATGCGCAGCCGCCAGGTCGACGGGTTGACCTGCGGCAGGATCAGGGCGGTGTCGACCCGGTAGAAACTGCTGTTCGGGGTGATGAAAGAGCTGAGACCGGGGATGTTCAGGTTGCTGCCCGCCGGCAGCGGCGGCGCGGCAATAGCGGGCCGGGGGAACCGCAAGGCGGCCCGTGCCCGGGTGACGTCGCGCTGCATGCCCAGCTCGCGCCCGGCGAGCGTCCCCGCGGCCGCCGCGGCCGCGGCGACGCCGCTGGTGACCAGGAAGCGCCGCCGGTCCGGTCCGCGCGGTGGCCCCTCGTCGTCGGGATTCGGCAGGAAAGTGAAGGAAGAGCCCGGCGGCGCGGGCCCGTCCGGTGGTGCCGGGACGCCGGGGGAGGCCGGCAGGTCCGGCGGGGTCAGTGCCCGCGGC
>Ga0136846_1218988_pt1 | contig 17139 bp, 13 predicted proteins | sample HopSoiMetagenom2_FD_96841 | JGI IMG/M metagenome (GOLD analysis project Ga0136846, IMG submission 96841) | Grasslands soil microbial communities from Hopland, California, USA - 2 Assembly 2016 (version 4) | ecosystem: Environmental > Terrestrial > Soil > Grasslands | place: USA: Hopland...
AAAAGGTCTTCAAGTGGCTGCTGGGCCGAAACGATGTATCGACCGATGCCTAAACGGCACGAGGAAGAAGACGAACCAATGCCGACGATTTACACGCCGTATGTTATCGAGCGCTCCAGCCGCGGAGAGCGCACCTACGATGTTTTCTCCCGGCTCCTGATGGACCGCATCATTTTCCTTGGCACGCCTATCAACGACGACGTCGCCAACATCGTGATCGCCCAGCTCCTGTTTCTGGAGTCGGACAATCCGGAGCGGGACATCCACATCTACATCAACTCCCCCGGCGGCAGCGTGTCGGCGGGCCTGGCGATCTACGACACGATGCAGTTCCTGAAATCGCCGGTGAATACCAACTGCATGGGTCTCGCGGCAAGCATGGGTGCGTTCCTGCTCGCGGCTGGGCGTAAAGGCAAGCGCTCCGCGCTTCCCCATTCCCGGATCATGATCCACCAGCCGTCCCAGGGCGGCGGCGGCGGGACCGCCTCTGACATCGAGATCCAGGCGAAGGAGATTCTCCACCTCCGCTCAGAGATGAACAAGCTGATGGCCAAACACACCGGCCAGCCGACAGAGCGGATCGAGCGCGACACCGACAGGGATCGTTTCATGTCCGCCGCCGAGGCCAAGGAGTACGGCCTTATCGATAACGTCATTTCATACCGCGGCGAGATGGAGGAGGCCCTGAAACAGGCCTGAGCCGGGCTGTAGTTACTTGTGAAAATCTTCACGAGTCATCTCACCGGATTCGTTTCTTGACCGCTTCGGGGCCCGCTGTTAGGTATCTTTAGTTCAGCGGGCCAGATTGCCGCCGTACCCCTCGTCCCTTCGGTTTATGTCCCAAGAGAAACACCTTCGCTGCTCATTCTGCGGCAAATCGAAAGACTCCGTCCGGAAGTTCATTTCCGGGCCCTCGGTTTACATTTGCAATGAGTGCATAGCACTCTGCAATGAGATCCTGGCGGAAGACGAGGAACGCGAGGTAGCTGAGGCTATAACCCAGGTACCATCGCCGCAGGAGATCAAGGACGTCCTAGATCAGTACGTAATCGGTCAGGAGCAGGCCAAGAAGGCCTTGGCCGTATCGGTCTACAATCACTACAAGCGCATCAATTCGACGTCCCTCAAGGACGACGACGTCGAGCTGGATAAGTCGAACATTCTGCTGATCGGGCCAACCGGCGTTGGCAAGACGCTGCTCGCGCGCACGCTGGCGCGGATTCTGGACGTTCCCTTCACCATTGCTGACGCTACCACGCTCACCGAAGCGGGATACGTCGGCGAGGACGTCGAGAACATTCTGGTGAGACTGCTCCAGGCCGGTGACTTCAATGTCGCCGAGTGCGAGCGCGGCATCGTCTATATCGACGAAATCGACAAGATCGCGCGGAAGTCGGAGAATCCGAGCATCACCCGCGACGTCTCGGGCGAAGGCGTTCAGCAAGCGCTGCTCAAGATCATCGAAGGAACCGTCGCTTCGGTTCCGCCTCAGGGCGGCCGCAAGCACCCGCAGCAGGAGTACATCCAGCTCAATACCAAGGACATTCTGTTCATCTGCGGTGGAGCGTTCGACGGCCTCGAGAAGATCATCGAAGCCCGCACGGGGCGCCGTCAGATCGGGTTCAACGGAACAGCCGCCCGCGACAAGAAGCTCGCCCAGACCAAGATGTTCAGCGAAGTGGAACCGGACGACCTGCTCCGCTACGGTTTGATTCCCGAGCTTGTGGGACGCCTGCCAGTGACGGTCGCTCTCGAAGGACTCGACGAAGAGGCGCTGGTGCGGATCCTCAAGGAGCCGAAGAATGCGCTCACCAAGCAATACGCGAAGCTGTTCGGGCTCGAGGACGTGAAGATCACGTTCGACGAAGCGGCGCTGGTCGCGATCGCCACCAAGGCGCTCAAGCGCGGCACTGGCGCGCGCGGGTTGCGGGCGATTCTCGAAGAGGTCCTGATGGAAGTGATGTTCGACCTTCCGGGTCGAGAGGATGTCGTCGAGGTCAAGGTGACCGAGTCGTGCATCACCAATGGCACCCAGCCGCTTCTCGAGATTTCGCCGATCAGACGGAAGAAAGAGGCTTAACTACCACGTACGACTACCGGCTTGAGGCCGCGGGCGGGCCAGCCTGAGGCCACGGGCGCCTACTTTGCCTCAGACCTTTCAGCGCGACAGTGAGACCATCACGGCGTCGGACCGGATTCCGGTTCTTCCCCTCCGTGATGTTGTCATTTTCCCCTATGTAGTAATCCCGCTCCTCGTCGGCCGGCCGGCATCACTCGCCGCCATCGAGGCCGCGCTCGCTGAGGACAAGCTCATTCTGCTCGTCGCCCAGCGCGACGGCGAGAAGCAGGAGCCCGCCGCCGCCGATCTGCACCGCACGGGCGTCGTCGGCCGGGTTGTGCAGGTGTCGCGCCTGCCGACGGGTACGACGCGGGTTCTGGTCGAGGGCATCGCCCGGGCGCGCATCACACGCTACATCCCGTCCGGCAACGTCCTGCGCGCGGCGGCCGCTCCCTTCCCGTTCGATGGTCCCGCACCTGAAGACGTCGCGGAGACGGAGGCGCTGAGCCGTCGGGTTCTCAACTCTTTTGAGGAGTACGTGAGCCTCCACCGCCGCATCCCGGCGGAGATCGTCTCCATTATCCAGAGTGCCGACTCGGCGGAGCGACAGGCGTTCGGCGTCGCCGCACACGTAGCAGTGCGGTTCGAGCTGCGACAATCACTGCTCGAGGCCGACACGCTGCGCGCCTTGCTGGAGATGCTGACGGAGCTGCTGTCGGGCGAGATCGAGCTGCTTCGTCTCGAGCGCAAGATCGACGACGACGTGCGGGGCGCGATGTTCCAGAACCAGCGGGAGTTCTATCTGCAGGAACAGCTGCGGGTGATCCACAAAGAGCTGGGAGAGGACGAGAGCGACGATTTCTCGGAGCTGGAGGCGCAAGTCAGGAAGAAGCAGCTGCCGCCGCATGTCGAGCAGCGGACCCTCCGAGAATTGAGAAAACTGCGGCGGATGCCGCCGATGTCTCCCGAATTCACCGTCGCTCGAAACTTCGTCGACTGGATCGTCGCGCTTCCGTGGACCGAACGCACCGATGAAGTGCTCGACGTCGCGCACGCGCGGGCGATTCTCGACGCCGATCACTACGGCCTCGACGAAGTGAAAGACCGGATTCTCGACTTCATCGCGGTGATGTCGCTGGTGGGACGACTCGACGGACAGATTCTCTGCCTGGTCGGACCGCCGGGTGTCGGCAAAACATCTCTCGGTCGGTCGATCGCCCGCGCGCTCGGTCGCAAGTTCGTGCGGATGGCCCTGGGCGGCGTGCGAGACGAAGCGGAGATCCGCGGGCATCGGCGCACGTACATCGGATCGATGCCCGGCCGGATAATCCAGGCAATGCGGCGCGCCGAAGTCGTGAACCCGGTCGTACTTCTCGACGAAGTCGACAAGCTCGGTCAGGATTTCCGCGGCGATCCGGCGGCGGCGTTGCTGGAAGTGCTGGACCCGGAACAGAACACGACCTTCAATGACAATTATCTGGAGGTCGACTACGATCTCTCGCAGGTATTGTTCATCACCACCGCCAACTCTCTTGCTGGAATCCCGGAGCCGCTGCGCGATCGAATGGAGATTCTTCGCATCGCCGGATATCTCGACCACGAAAAGCTCGCCATCGCGCGACAATATTTGCTGCCGCGGCAGATCGAGGCCAATGGGCTGAAGAAGGAAGAAGTCGTGGTGGAACCGGACGTGATGATGGCGATCATGCGCGGCTACACCCGCGAAGCCGGGGTGCGCGAGCTGGAGCGCCGGATCGCTCGCGTCGCGCGGAAGCTGGCGCGCAGACGCGCCGAAGTTGCCGTTGACGCCGGCCGGGTGGAGACTGTCGGGGTCGGCGACCTCAAGGATCTTCTCGGGACGCCGCCGTTCGATCCCGACGACACGTCGCTCGATGATAAGGTTGGCGTCGCTTCCGGCCTCGCCTATACGTCGGCGGGCGGTGAGGTTCTGGAGATTGAGGTAAGTGTGGTCAAAGGTCGCGGCAAGGTGCAGCTCACAGGTACTCTTGGCGATGTGATGAAGGAATCAGCGAGCGCGGCGCTGTCGTACGCGCGTGCGCGGGCACGCCCTTTAGGTATCGAGCCGGAGTTCTATCGGACGAGAGACATTCACATCCACATGCCGGCCGGCGCGACCCCAAAAGACGGTCCATCGGCGGGTATCGCGATCGCCACCGCCGTCATCAGCGCCCTCACTGGCGTGCCGGTACGAGGCGACGTCGCCATGACCGGTGAAATAACTTTGCGTGGACGCGTGCTGCCGATTGGCGGCCTCAAGGAGAAGTCGGTCGCCGCGCACAGGAACAAGGTGACCGACGTCATCGTGCCATATGCCAACGGCCGCGACATCGAGGAGCTGCCCGAAGAGGTCCGCGCGTCGGTGCGCTTTCATCCCGTCAAGACGATGGACGAAGTGTTGGCAATAGCGCTCCGTCCACAGCCAGCGGCAACGACATCTTCCGGCGAAGCGCTCTACGATTCAGTAACGCACTGACATGGCGCAGGATCCCGGCGCTCCGGACGAGAAACTCGTCATCAGGAACGTGGAGTTCATCGGTGGAATGGCGGAGAAGCACGGCTGGCGCCCCGACTCGACCTTGCCGGAAGTCGCATTCGCGGGTCGCTCGAACGTCGGCAAGTCTTCCCTGCTCAACGCGCTCGTTCGGCGAAAGTCGTTTGCGCGAGTCAGTCGCACACCCGGTCGCACTCGCGAGATCAATTTCTTCCGCGTCAACAACGGCTTCGTGTTGGTAGACCTTCCGGGTTACGGCTACGCGCGCATCTCGAAGGAACAGAAGGCTGCGTGGAAACCCCTCATGGAGAGTTACCTGAGGCGGACTTCGCAATTGCGGGGTATAGTTCTACTGCTGGACATCAGGCGCGCGCCAAGCGAAGATGACCGAGAGATGCTCGACTTCCTGGCGGAGATGGAGATTCCTACGCTCATTGCCTTGACCAAGACGGATAAGTTGAGCAAGTCGGCGGCACGGCAACGCGCGGCCGACATTGCCCGTGATCTCGCACTGGAGTCCGAGCAGGTGATTCCATTCAGCGCCCATTCCGGGGAAGGCCGCGCCGAATTGCTGGAGGCGATAGCGGACCTCATTGCAGCCAAGCCGGTGGGGGACGCGACATGACTCGCGCGAGCGCGATCGTGTGCGGTGGCGCGATTGCCGCGCTGTCCGCGTGCGCTAGCGGAACTCCGGTTGCGCAGGCGCAGCAGACTACGCTGACTCCCATCGGAGAGGATAGCACGGGCCGGGCGAGCGTTCCCGTCGGTTACGGTACGCTGAGACAGGACGACATCGCGATCAGGATGGAACTGCCAGGCCTCATCGTGAGGGCGATACCGCTCGACGAGAATCTGATCCGGTTGTTGACTCCGGATTCCTATCGTGCGCTTCGCGAGTTGCAGGAGAGCAACAAACAGTCGATCGCGGCAGTTACCCGGCGAACGGGCGGGAGATCTCCCGATCTCTGGTACGTTTCCTTTTACGGCGTTCAGCCTGACGTCCATTTCAGTCCGATGGAGCTCGTCATCACGAGCAGCGGACGTGATTTTCGGCCGCTCGAAGTACTGCCTCTCAGCTCCGGCTTTGGCGAGCAGCGTTTGAAACAGCGCGAGGCACAGAGCGCGATTTATCTGTACGACGAAGATGTCGATCTCGACCAGCCGTTATCGGTGAGCTTCCAGAACGTGCGCGATGATACCTGGGAGCAGGTCCTGACACGAATCGAGCGCGAGCGCGCATTGGTGCGCGCGCGCGCTTCGCATCCGACTCCAACTCAATAGCTGGTTTTTCCTCCTGACGCAGGGCAACTTTCGGGAAATGCCGATCTATCCGCTCCGTAAGTTGCCGACCCTCCCTACGGCGGGAGTCGCGTCGCAGTGGCTCGAACAGCTGGCGGACGAGCTCAAGTCTGGATCCGATCGAGCCGTCCTGTGCCGGCGCACGCTCTGCGAAATCAGCTATCCCGAGTACACAGCTAATTGGGAGACTGCGGTTGCCGACCCCAAGCTGCCGCTGACGACGCGCCTGACGCTCTCAGCACTCGACCCGCGCAATGTCACGCTCGAGCCGGAATACTACGCCGAGTGCGATGACGCGCGGTTTCAGAAGGTGAAACCGCTGCTCTGGTTGTGGTATTCGTTCGATCGAACGTTTCTCGGCGGACAAAACGTGGAGCTCGGAGTGCAGCTGAGACGAATTCTGGCTCCGTACATATTCAAGCGCTGTGGCGAGAACTTCAAAGCTTTTCAGTTCGTGGAGTTCTCATTCGGCTACAACATGGAGGTCGGCGACAATGTCGTCGTCCATCGTTACGTGCTGCTGGATGACCGCGGCGGAATCTCGCTCGGAAATAATGTTTCGATCAGCGATTTCGCGAACGTTTACAGCCATACCCACAGCATCGTCGACCAGCGTGATGTGACGGATGCGCTAACGCGCCTCGAAGACGGGGTACGGGTGACTTATCACGCGACGGTCCTGGCCGGTGTGCATGTGCACGAGCAGGCAATGGTTGGTGCAATGGCTGTGGCGACCAAGGATGTAAGGCCATACCACGTCTATGTGGGTATTCCGGCCAAGAGTGTGCGGGTGAAGCCAAACGCGCCGCAGGGGCAGGAAAACCTGACTACCATCAAGAAACGGTAGAGACCTTAAACAGCCACGTACGACACCGGCTAGCGGCTGGGGGCGGGTCGGCCGACAGCTACGAGCTAAAGCTGAATTCTTAGAACGTCCTCGACTGGTCCGGCGTCTCCGCTGCCAAGGAGATGGTGCGCATCACGAAGGGCGTGGGCCTCACGCGGCCAGGTGAAACGCTCGCACGCTTCATCGAGCGAGAGCCATTCGAACCTCTGGTGCTCTTCGCCCAGCGTCACCTCCGCCTCTTCTGACACGAACGCAGCGAAGGTGATGCACATCTGAATGGTGTTGGAAGTGTGGAGATAGAACGAACTCACCGTCACGTTGTAAAGAGATTCAGCCGCGAGTCCCGTTTCTTCCTGGAGCTCGCGAATAGAGGCTTTCTCCGGTTTCTCGCGCGCGTCGATCTTACCGTAGACGGTCTCCCACGAATTGGGGCGCTTGCCGCCAGCAGTGCGCTGAAGCAGCAAAACGCGCCAGTCTCCGGCGTTGTGTTTGATGACGAAAAGCTCGATGACGCCCGGCTTGATCTTCGTCAAAGCTGTCCCGCCGTGCGGAGCTTCATAGACGACGGGTCCCGGCGAATTGCGTGCCGAGGGTTGGGCGTGAGCACCGCGTGCTGTCTCGGGCTCGATCACCCGCACCAGCTCTTCGGCGCTGGTGTCGCCTGCAATCAGCTGCGCGCATCCACATTCCCAGAGCGACCGAGTGCCGGAAGTGCGCGCCGCGGAGAGCAAACGCTCGGGCGGAGAGTTCTCGGCGATAGCGCGCTCGACGTCCGGCGTCGTCACCAGGACTTCTGTCACTGCGATGCGACCGGAGTAACCGGTGAGTGAACAATCGACGCAGCCGACCGGGATGTAGATCATGGCATCGGAGGGCACGGTCCCGACGAGACGTCTCGGAACTCCGGCGTTCGCGACGAGCCGGCACGAGCGACAGAGTCGTCGAATCAACCTTTGGGCGACTACTCCTTTGAGCGCACCGGCTAGCTTGACCGCGTCGACGCCAAGGTCGACGAGGCGCATGATGGAGCTGCACGCGTCGTTGGTGTGGAGTGTCGCGAAAACGAGATGCCCGGTGAGCGATGCCTGGATTGCGATCGCGGCCGTTTCGCGGTCGCGAATCTCACCGATGAGTACGACGTCGGGATCCTGTCGCAGCACCGAGCGGAGGGCGGAGGCGAAGGTGAGCCCGGCTTTCTCGTGGATCTGGACCTGGACGATTCCCGGAATTCTGTACTCCACCGGATCCTCGACCGTGATGATGTTGACGCCGCGGTTCAAGAGCAGACGAAGAGCCGCATAGAGCGTCGTCGTCTTACCGGAACCTGTGGGACCGGTGACGAGAATCAATCCCTCACGGACATCGAGCAGCTTCTGCATCCGCGGGCCGTCGATGGGATCGAGTCCAAGTGATTCGACAGAGCGCAAGGCCGCACGGGAGTCGAGAATCCTGATCACGACTTTCTCGCCGTGGGACGCCGGCAAGGTGGACACGCGCAGGTCGACACGCGCGCCGTTGATCGACACTCGCGCGCGTCCTCCCTGCGGGCGTAGCCGATCTGCGATGTCCATCTGCGACATGATCTTGATACGCGACACCAGCGGAACACCGACGGGCTTGGGAAGCAGCATCGCGTCCTTGAGCATCCCGTCGATGCGATAACGCACGGCGATACCGGTTTCTCCGGCCTCGAGGTGGATATCGCTGGCACCAGCAGCAATGCCTTCAGCGACGATGTGATCGACGAGCTTGATGACGGGGCGCTCTGCTTCCTTTTCATCGAGCTGCTGTTCCGCATCCTCCGCCTTCTCGACTACTGGTTGCACCGCTGTCTTGCGTGGTCTGTCGATCAGTTTGTTCACGCGATCAACCGGCGCGTACACTTCCTCGATCCGATCGAGAATCCTGTCCGGCGCGGCAAGCAGCATGCGCACGGAACGGCCCGTGGCGAATGCGACCACCTGCTCACAGTCGAGATCGTAAGGATTCGATGTCGCTATCTCGATGGTCGTTTCTGAAACGGCGAGAGGCAGGATCCTGAAGCGCCGCGCGAGACGCTCGGGTACGAGCTCCAACGCCTGAGAGCTAACCAGCAGGCCATTCGCTATTCCGACGCGGGTGCGCCCAGCGAGAGCCTCGACAATCGCCGTATCGCTCACGAGCCCCGAGCGCACGACTGTCTTCCAGATACTCGAATCGCCCTTGAGATCCAGCGAGTCGAGGGACTCTCCCGGGATCAGGTCCATGAGAGCCGGCAGTAACCATCGATCAGGGGCGGGAGCGAGGTGGGTCACGGAGCCAAGATGCACGTCAACTAAAGCCCGATCGTGGCCGAAATGCTCCCTGCAAAATCGCTAGAGCACACTCCAGAAATCGCGACCGATGTCGACGCCGAATGTCCAGCGGCCATCACGCAGCCCTCGGGCGACGTCGAAGCGGAGGACATCGAACACCGTGAGAGCGCCCAATCCCAGTGAAGGATACCAGCCCTGACGCGTCGCTTTGAATGCCGGAGAACGGTCGATCCAAACGGCGTTGGCAAACGGGGCGAGGGTGATGGTCGCCGGCGCGTTTCCGAACCGGCCGAGTGGAACCGGGAAAAACGGAGCGAGAAAGCGGTATTCGACGCGCTGGCTCAACCCGCCGCGACCGACCAGTTCGTGGAAGTCATACCCGGGACCGGTCGTCGGGCCGCCGAAGTAAACCAGGTGCTGCGCGGGAATTGTGTCGCTCCTGCCGAACAAGCCGGCTGCGACTGTGTGCAGCAAAAGCCTGCTCGAGCCGAAGGGTTTCTGAAGGTCGAGTGTCGCCGTCGGCCGGAAGAACTCACCACGCGCGCCCGGCGACCTACTCGCCCGCCAGATGCCGCTGGTCATAAACCGAGCCCCGAGCTCATAACCTCCAAAGGTGAGACTCGTCGAACGGTCGAGCCCAAGAGTAAGTCGCATTTCGTGCAGAGGCTGAGCGGGGATCGTGGGCTCGAAGTGGCCGCTGGCCGGCTGGGCATGCACTGAAAGTGAATCGTGCTGCTCCCAGGCGATCTCGAACGACGGTCGCCACCCAAGCCGCGCGAGCGAACCGCTGAGCGAGAGCGAATTGACATCGTAAGGATCGGTATAGTCGCTGCCGAATTCCTGGGCGGCGAGCGTATTTCTAACCAGCGATGTTTCCTGCTCCTCGCTCGCATCCCGATACTCCCGCTCCGCCGCAAGCGCGAGCCGCGACCCCGCGCCGGTGGTGTACTCGAGCGCACCTCGACCCTTCGCCTCCTCGTCACTGAAACCGTAACGACCGGCAGCCGCGAGAGCGAAGCCACCTCCGATTAGCTGCAAAAATCCGGTGCCAAGCGCGAGACCCTCTACACGATTAAAACGGACGAGGTCGGAGATGTGTCGGGCCGAAATGGCGAAACTGCGCGTGCGCGCCAAAGCCGCTTCACGAACGAGAGCGCGCGCTTCATCCTGAACTTTCTTCACGTCTGCATCCGTCACTGCCCGCACGTCAGGCGGCAATGAGTCCAGGACATTCCCTGTGAACGGAAAAGGATTGGCCGCACGCTCTGGCGCCGGCGCCATCACGATTTCCGGCCCGGAGAACAAAGCCGGGTCCATCGGTATGTTCACCTCGTAGCAGCAGATCTCCCATCTCCCGCGGATGATGCCACGCGCGGGATAGTCCAGCCACGATCCTGTGCGTCGAATTTCGATTTCCTGCCGGCGCGGCAGCCAGAAGCGTCCTTCGATAAGTGCATTCTCCAGCACCACCGAGACGTCCTCGAGTTCCTTGTCGATGAGCGCCGCCCGGGTGAAGCTGAAGGCCATGCGGACGACTTCCCCGGACTCACGATTTATGTAGACCGCCCCGACGGTGCGAGGCTGTCGATCGTCTTTCGGGCGCACCCGGACCTCATAAACATCGAGAGTCCGATCTGCGAGCCGGATCTGTAAAGAGTCCCGAATTGCAAAGTCGTATACCTGCAATCCCGCCGGGGAGAGCGGATGCGGGACGTCCCTCACTTCGTCGCCTTCGCCGATTCGGATAATGTTCCTGAAATTGTTCTGGACGATGCCCAGGTGATCGCGGTGGTAGTTGATGTCAGTGGGAAGCAGAAGCGTGTCGCGACGGCCCATGATGCGCTGCTTGCTCAGATCGGGCGCACGCCAGTAGACTTCCAAACCCAGCTCGTCCGCCTTCACGATTTTTGGCGGCTCGGGAAAGCCTTCCCCAAATTGCGCGAGGAAAGTCACGTAGCCGTGCGCCGTAGCCTTGTAATCGACGAGCGCGGTGTCGGCGAGCTGACTGGCTCTGCGCTCGGTGGCCCGCTCAACGAGGGCCGTGGTGCGCGCGTCATTCCAGATTTGCTGCGCGCCGGCTCTGTCCCGAGCGACAATCAATGCGACCAGCGACAGCGTGGCGCGAACCGCGAGCGAGCGCGTTAATCTCATGGAGGGAAAATAGTGAGTGCCCCATCCCGAGGGAGCAACGGTCCCACACAGGCCCTAGAGTGTTGAATGAGCTTTGAGGAATTCAGGCGGCGCGCCGCGACTGCAACTCTCGTCCCGGTGTGGAAGGACTGTCTGCTCGACACCGACACGCCCGTGTCTGCCTTCGCAAAGATCAGGCGCGGGCCTTTTGCGTTTCTCCTCGAATCTGCTCCCGCCGGCGGCGAAACCTGGTCGCGATATACCTACCTCGGTGCCGAGCCGCGCGCGGCGTGGAGACTGGCAAATGGTGTCGTAGAAGACTGGACTCGGGATCGCGGATGGCACAACAAGCGGAAGCCCGCTGACGCACTCGCCGACCTCGGCACGTTGATCGCGACGGCGAAGCCTGCCACGGTTCCCGAGCTCGGTCAGTTCTGGGGCGGGGCCGTCGGCTACTTCAGCTACGATATCGTGCGGCTGATCGAGAAGCTGCCGCATCGACCGGCGGGTGGTTTGGACACACCCGACGCGCTGTTCGTGTTCACCCGCTCGCTGGTGATCCTCGATAACCTGCGCAGCAGCGCGCGAGCCGTGATCTCGGTGCCGATTCCAGAGCGCGCGACCGCGGCGGATCTTAGAACACTACACGACGAGGCGATATCGGAACTCGACGATATCCTCGGCCGGCTGCGAGAGCCATCTCGGTTGGCCGCGATGACGCCGGACGTCACCGCTGCGCCAAGCGATGGCCAATCGAGCTACGCGCGCGCGGATTTCATGGCCCACGTCGCTCGCATCAAGGAATACATCAGCGCCGGCGACTGTTTTCAGGCGCTGCTATCGCGTCGAATCGATGTGCCGCTCGATTTCGAGCCCGGCGACCTTTACCGGGCGCTGCGTGCGATAAATCCGTCGCCGTACATGTACCACCTGGTGCTGGACGGAATGGAAATCGTCGGCAGCTCACCCGAGCTTTTGGTGCGCGTCTCCGACGGACGCATCACGCTCCGGCCCATCGCCGGCACTCGTCCTCGAGGCAAGGGCGCTGAGGACGACGCGCGGCTTTCGGCGGATCTCCTCGCTGACGAGAAGGAGCGCGCCGAGCACGTTATGCTGGTGGACCTTGGAAGAAACGATGTCGGCCGCGTCGCCAAATATGGCAGCGTCAAAGTCACCGAGCTGATGAAGGTCGAGAAATACTCGCACGTGCTGCATATCGTCAGTCAGGTGGAGGGCGAGCTCAACGGCGGCCTGTCGGCGCTCGACGTCTTTCGCGCGACCTTCCCCGCGGGCACGATGACGGGCGCGCCGAAGATTCGCGCCATGCAGATCATCGACGAACTCGAGCCCGTCGCTCGCGGGCCGTACGCCGGCGCCATTGGGTACATCGCAGCGGGTGGCGCGCGGATGGATATGGCGATCACGATTCGCACCTGCGTCATCGCCAACGGGAAGGCGTCCGTTCAGGCCGGAGCCGGCATCGTCGCCGACTCGGTGCCGGAACGCGAGTGGGACGAAACGCGCAGCAAGGCCCAGGCACTGCTCAGCGCAATCGCTTCGGTACGCCGCGCCAGGTCAGCTAACCAGTGATCGGACTGCGGATCCCATCGTACGAACGCTTCGAGGTCGGACGCGCGCGGGTGATCGCCACGGCCAGCTGCGCCGCCAGCATCCGTCACGTCCTCGAGCACGAACCGCTCTACGAGTTCGCGTCGCGCCAGCAGGATGCGGTTGCTTTGATGGGACGCGCTCCGGTTTTCGCGGTCAACCTTCCCGGCAGTTGCGGGAGGGTCGTCGTTCGCCACAACATGCGGGGCGGCTGGATGGCCAAGATCAGCAGAGATCTGTTCGTGCTGCCCACACGCGGCTTTCGCGAACTGATCGCATCGCTGAGATTGCGCGCGAGCGGTGTCAGCACACCCGAGGTGGTTGCGTACGTCTCGTATCCGCAGAACCTCTTCCTGCGCCGCTCCGACGTCGCCACCAGGGAGATTCCAAACGGACACGATCTCTCGGTTGCACTCGCCGAAGTAACTGACCACGACCATCGGGTTATGGTTCTCGACGCAGTGGTCAAGCTGCTCAAGTCACTGACCCACGCGGGCGCACACCACCAGGATCTCAACCTCAAGAATGTCCTGCTGACCGCGGGCAGCGGACCGGGCCTCGACGCTCACGTACTCGACGTCGATAGAGTGCAATTCAGCTCACCCGGCTCGCCGCTCGTCTCCAAAGCCAATATCGACCGGCTCATACGCTCGCTCCGCAAATGGCGCGATCTGCACTCGCTGCCCTACTCCGCCGAGGATGAGGAGTATCTGCGCTCAAGGAGCGCGGAGTGAAGCGTACGCAGCTGAAAACCGTTCCGGAAAATATCTGCATTGTGATGATGAGCGCGGTGGGCGACGCCGTTCATGTTCTGCCCGTCATCAACGCGCTGAAAAGGGTCAATCCGCAAACGCGAATCAGCTGGGTATTGCAGCCAGCGCCCGCAACGCTGGTGCGCGGGCATAGATCGGTGGACGACATAATCATTTTCGATCGGTCTCGCGGGCTCGGTGCATTCGTCGCTGTGCGAGAGGAGCTCAGGCGACGGCGATTCGACCTGGTGATCAATCTTCAGGTCTACTTCAAGGCCGGCATCGTCACAGCGATGACGGGCGCGCCCATCCGGCTCGGATTCGATCGTGCCCGCGCGCGTGACATGAACTGGCTGTTCACCAACCGCAAGATTCCTCCGCACCCGGTGCAGCACGTCCAGGATCAGTATTTCGAATTTCTCCCTGCGATGGGCGTAAGTCCGGAGCCGGTAGTCTGGGACCTCGGCCCGTGGCCAAATGAGCGGCAGTGGCAGCGAGAGTTCGTCTCTGGGCTTAGCCGCCCGATCGCTTCGATCGTCGTCGCGACCAGCAAGCCGGAAAAAGACTGGTCGCCGGAACGATGGGCCGAGGTGAGCGACGCACTCACCCACGACTTCGGAATGCAGGTCGTGCTCGTCGGCGGACGGTCAGACAGGGAGCTCGCTGCCGAACGCGTCGTAATGGATCGTGCGAAGACAAAACCCCACTCAGAACTTGGCAGTGGACTCAGAAAACTTGTATCCATTCTCGATGCATCCGCGCTCGTGCTCTCGCCCGACACCGGACCGCTTCACATGACGGTCTCACTCGATCGGCCCGTAGTCAGCCTGATGGGATATACAAACCCCAAGCGCACCGGGCCGTACCGGCGGTTCCACGACCTCATCGTCGATGCGTACGGCGATCCAGGCGAGGATTATCCAATTTCCATGGAGAATCGGCCCGGCAGGATGACTCGGATCGAGCCGCGGCATGTCATGGAGAAAGTGCAGGTCTGGAACACTCGCTACCGGCGAGCGGGCGCATGACACCACGCAAGCCGGGCGGGACGAGTCCGAGGAAATCTCCCGCGATCAAGATTCCCATTCGCGATCAGGTCTCCGCCGGCGGCGTCGTATTCCGTCGCCAGAACGATCAGCTGGAAGTCGTAATCGTCTCCGTCGGCAGCGAGCACCGCTGGCAGCTACCGAAAGGCCTGGTCGATAAGGACGAAAAACCGGAGGTAACCGCGGTTCGCGAAGCGCGTGAGGAAGGCGGCGTCGTCAGCGAAGTCGTCGAGCACATCGAGACAATCGAATACTGGTACGCGGGCATCGAGAACGGCATCCGGGTGCGTTTTCACAAACGAGTGCACTTCTATCTGCTCCGATACATCTCCGGCGACACCAAGGACCACGACTGGGAAGTCAACGAAGCGCGCTGGGTTCCGATCGAGGACGCCGCAATTCAGCTGGCGTTCGACAACGAGAAGCGGGTGATGGAGCAGGCCCGCGTCCTAATCAGTCAGCGTTAGCGGCTCTCCAAAGCGGTACCTCACGCCGAGGTCCCGCATCAGCGCGGTCAACCGCGTGAGCGGGAGACCCATCACGGCGAAATAGTCTCCATCGATGCATTCGACGATGGTCGCGCCGTAGCCCTGAATGCCGTACGCGCCGGCCTTGTCCATCGGCTCACCCGTGGCGACGTAAGCCTCGATCTCGTCGGCGCGCAGTCGCCGAAATTTTACTCGCACTTCTTCGATCGCCGAGCGGAGCTTTTTCCCGCGCGCCACGGCTACGGCTGTGATCACGGTGTGCTCTCGTCCGCTAAGCTCCGAGAGCATGCGGATCGCTTCCGCCACATCGCGCGGCTTGCCCAGCACTTTGCGATTGATGACGACGACGGTGTCGGCCCCGATGGTGATCAGCTCAGGGTCGCGCGTCGCGATCTTCGTCGCCTTCTCACGCGCCAGACGCTCGGCGTGCCGTCGAGGAGCTTCACGCGGACGCATGGTCTCGTCGATGTTCGCCGGACGCACCTCGTGGGGAATGCCGATGAGGTCGAGCAGCTGGCGTCGCCGCGGGGAGGACGATGCGAGCACCACGCGACACTCACTCATCGCTCGAGCCAGAGAGTGACAGGCCCATCGTTGACGAGCTCGACATCCATCATGGCGCCGAACTCTCCGGTCTCGACGGTTAGGCCTTTCGTGCGGAGAGCGGAAAGGAATCGCTCGTATAACGGAATTGCTTCCTCAGGCCGCGCCGCGTCGATGAAACTGGGCCGCTTCCCCTTCTCGGAGCTCGCGTAGAGGGTGAACTGCGAAACGACGAGCACCGCCCCGCCGACATCGGCCAGGCCGAGATTCATCTTGCCCTCGGCATCGCCGAACAATCGGAGGCCAGACGTCTTCTCCGCCAACCAGTCGACTTTATCCGCTGTGTCACCGTGGGTGAAGCCGACGAGAAGCAGAAAACCCCTCCCAATACTGCCGATGCTTCGCCCTTCGATGCGGACCTCCGCCCGCGAGACCCGCTGGAGCAGGACTCTCAGCTACTACTCCACCGTCACCGACTTGGCGAGGTTGCGCGGCTGGTCGACATTGGCACCGCGCTTCACCGCGATGTAGTAGGCGAGCAACTGGAGCGGCACCGACGCCAACACCGGACTGAGGAGATCCTTGGTCTCAGGAATGCGGAACTCGTAATCGAGCTTGCCCTCGAGAGCCTCTTCGTCGCGAGTGGTGATCGCAATGACGCGTCCCCCGCGTGCTTTCACTTCCTGGACGTTGGACACGACTTTATCGAACACGGAGTCGTGCGGTGTGATGAACAGCACCGGCATATTCTCGTCGATAAGCGCAATCGGCCCGTGCTTCATTTCCGCCGCCGGGTAACCCTCGGCGTGGATGTAGCTGATTTCCTTCAGCTTCAGCGCGCCCTCGAGCGCCGTCGGGAAGCTGTAACCGCGTCCGAGGTACAGGAAGTTCTGCGCGTTCTTGAAATCCTCGGCGATTTTCTCGACCTCGTCTGCGCGATCCAGAACGTTCTGGATCTTCGCCGGCAGCTCCTGCATTTCCTGGATGATCTGCTTTCCGTCGACAACGGACAGGTTGCGAAGACGCGCCAACTTCAGGGTGAACAGCAACAGCGCGATCACCTGGCTGGTGAACGCCTTGGTGGAAGCGACGCCGATCTCCGGACCAGCGTGGACGTAGATACCGCCGTCGCTCTCACGGGCGATGGTCGACCCGACGACGTTGACAATTCCGTAGGTGCGGGCGCCCCGCGATTTCGCCTCGCGCATCGCAGCGAGCGTATCCGCCGTCTCACCAGATTGCGAGATGACGATGCACAACGTCTTGTCGGTGACTATCGGATTGCGATAGCGAAGCTCGGAAGCGTACTCGACCTCCACCGGAATTCGGGCGAGGTTCTCGAGCATGTGCTCGCCAATGAGCGCCGAGTGCCAGCTCGTGCCGCAGGCGGTAATGAGGATGTTGTCGAATTTGAGCAACTCCTCGTCGGTCATGTTCAGACCGCCCAGCTTCGACGTACCCATGTCCGGGAGTAAGCGGCCACGCATGCAGTTCTCGACCGTCGCCGGCTGCTCGAAGATCTCCTTTAGCATGAAATGGTCGAACCCGCCGCGCTCGATCT
>Ga0136846_1234732_pt1 | contig 17136 bp, 12 predicted proteins | sample HopSoiMetagenom2_FD_96841 | JGI IMG/M metagenome (GOLD analysis project Ga0136846, IMG submission 96841) | Grasslands soil microbial communities from Hopland, California, USA - 2 Assembly 2016 (version 4) | ecosystem: Environmental > Terrestrial > Soil > Grasslands | place: USA: Hopland...
ACTGAGCACATTTGATATTCAGTCGGAGACAGTCAGAAGGCTGGGCTGATTCGCACGGCCAGCCTGCCCCCACATCTGTCGGCAGGCGCCCACCCTTCCATCGCATGCAGCCTAACAAAGGAGGTTGCCCCACCCTTTGCGGTTTTCAAAGGGTGGGTGGAAATTACTCTTCACTTTCCGAAGTTTTGTTGATCTCGCGTCTTCAGTTCGGCAGGACGCTGTTCATTTACCAGCACGAACCCGCTTTCGGCGTAAGCATACCAGCGAAAGCTGCTCCACACCCACTGGTCCGCTTCCATAACCAGACCTCGCTTAACCGGATTGCGATGCATATATCTCAACTTCTCCACCCGCTTCCGTTCGGTGCGCACCACAAAATCATAATAGCGACGCTGCCACACATGACCGGCTTCGAGGGCCTCCTGCCACAGCACAGTCTGGGCAGAATCTCTCAGCTTACGCATGTCCCGCAACACGCGGCGGGCGAAGCGCTGCTTCAGCACTTGCATCACCGTGGACGGGCTTCCGCGATCCGGCTCACTGATCAGAAGATGGACATGCTCTGGCATCACCACATATCCGACGACGGCAAATTGATACCGCACTCGAACTTGCTCGAGAACCTTGAGGAACAAAGCACGGCGGCGTGGTGTCCCAAGCAGTGGCCGGCGGTAATGACAGCTGGTCGTAATGAAGTGCAGATATCCGGTGCCGTGACATCGACGCAAACGCTTCGGCATGCGCCAATGTTAGTCACAGGATCACGAGGACGTCTGTGACGGTTGAACATCGAGTTCGTCGGCATCCGTGGTCAACCCACCCTTCGAAAATCGCGAAGGGTGGGGCAGCCTCAAACTTATCCGATTCCGAAAATCCCTGGGCCAGCCTGCCCCCACATCTGTCGCGAAACACAATTTCAAATGAGAAAGTTCAGCACCCCGGTTCTGCTCCCAACAAAAAAGCCTCCCTTGCGGGAGGCTCTCTGAGGAGAAGGCCGGGCGTACGGTCCCGGCATTCGGGAAAACGAGCGGCTCGGACGACAATGTCCGAGCCACACAAAACGCTTACTGTGCCGGAGCCGCGGGTGCGCTCGAACCGGAGGCCAGTTGCTCGAGGTCATTCTTCATCAGGCTGACTTCGACGCGGCCACCGCTCATGCGCTTCGGTTTTGCACCAGCTTCTGCGCTAGCAGCTTCAGGCGCCGGAGCATTGCCCATGCCGACCACGTAGATCCGGTAAACCGGGATTTCGTGGTTCTCGACCAGGTAACGAACGACGGCATCAGCCATCTTGCGCGACGTGGCGATCGCGGCCTGTCCCTTGCCGGACGAGAAGCCCTGCACTTCAACGATGTATCCGTCCTGACCCTTCAGCGGGGTCGCAAGATCATCAAGCGCGGTCTTTGCGTTCTGGCTCAGAACCGCCTGTCCAGGACGGAAACGGATTTCCGTCTGGTTGGTCGGCTTGTATTGGTCGATGTTGCTGACAACGCCTTCGACTGTGGTCAGGCGATTGTTGGCCTGGGTCGCGGTTGTCTGCGCCTGAGTGGCCTTGTTGCCGGCATCAACCGCGTGCTGGTCGGCTTCGGTGGCCTTCGCAGACGCCTGTTGAATGCCCTGCTGGGCGCGGCCGTCCACGTCCTTGATCATTTTGCTGTTGGCGGCGGTCAACTCATCCAGTTCGTTAATCCGGTTCTGGACGGGCGTAATCTGGCGTTGCACATACTTCTTGCGGGCAAAAGGATTCACCTTGCCCCAGAAACCCTGACGGGTCTCGTATTGCAACGGAGCTTTGCCGCTGGCGGTATCACCGCTGGCGGGCTGAGACTGGGTTTGCGACTGGTCGGTCGTCGAAGCCGCCGGCTGTTGCTGGGCAAGCACCGGAAGCGACAGGACGAACGCGACGAACAACGCTACCACTGCGCGATTTTTCATTTTCTACATCCTCCGTGGGGGAGCCGCTCGCCGGACTTGCGTCCGTTTTTGCCAGCTCCGCGCCGCACGCCTTGCGCGGGCGTGATCGCGATTTGGTGCGTCTTTACCTGGAACTGAAGCAGGATCTTGTGTGGGGCGGGCACTCCTGCTCGCCTTGTCCGAACCTGCCGGCCCGCGCTGACGCGACGCTGGCCGAAAATCTTGGCGCCTCTTTGCTTCCCGGGTTACCGGAGTGCCGGTTTGGCGCTCTGGAATCCTAAGATGCTGACGCCTGCACTCACGTATATCAACTGCCGTGCCAAACCTGAGCTGAGCTAAGTTGTTGATATCCTAGGGATATTGTAGAGCTTCAACCTGGCTTGAGAGCTGCCGCGAGCGTAAATCAGTGCGAACTAGGTAAAAAGTGCAAGGGAAAGAGGCGCTACGCGCCGACAGACTCCCTGCTTCCCGCCATCAACTGCCGCAGAACATACTGCAGGATTCCGCCATTTGCGTAATAAAGCGCTTCCTGCGGAGTGTCGATCCGGACCAACGCCTCAAACTCTTGGTTGTCAGCTCGCACTTTGACGCGGCTTCCCGAAGAAAACTTTTCGACCAAGGGACGGATGCCCGTGATTTCGAACAACTCATCTCCGGTAAGCCCGAGCGTTTCGGCGTTTTCGCCGGCCATAAATTGCAGCGGCAGAATGCCCATCCCGACCAGATTCGACCGGTGAATGCGCTCATAGCTTTCAGCGATGACGACGCGCACGCCCAATAGCAGCGGCCCTTTGGCCGCCCAGTCGCGAGATGAACCCGAGCCGTATTCCTTTCCAGCAACAATCACCAGCGGCACGCCTTCAGCTATATATTTTTCGGACGCTTCGAAGATCGTCATCTCGGCCCCATCGGGAATATGCTTCGTAAAGCCGCCTTCGAGGTTGGGGACCATTTTGTTCCGCAGCCGCACGTTGGCGAACGTACCACGGACCATCACTTCGTGATTACCGCGACGCGAGCCATAGGAGTTGAAATCGGCGGGCTTTACTCCATGTTCCTGCAGATACTTTCCTGCCGGGCTGTCTTTTTTGATCGCTCCCGCCGGCGAGATGTGGTCGGTGGTCACGCTGTCGCCGAGCACCGCCAGCACCCGCGCGTTCCTGATGTCGCCCACAGGGCTTGGCTTTGCGGCCATCTGGTCGAAGTACGGCGCTCGGCGGATGTAAGTTGAATCCGGCTCCCACGCATAGGTATCGCCTTTCGGGACCGGAAGCCCACGCCAATGCTCGTCTCCGGCGAAAACGTCGTTGTAGCTGCTGCGAAACATGTCGGAGGAAATCGAGCGGAGCGCCTCTTCAATCTCGCGCTGCGTCGGCCAGACGTCCGCCAGGTAAACCGGCTTGCCGTCCTTCCCTGAGCCCAGCGGGTCCTTGCGTAAATCGATATCGATCTTCCCGGCCAGCGCAAACGCCACCACCAGCGGCGGCGACATCAGGTAATTCGCGCGCACGTCAGGATTGATACGCCCTTCAAAGTTGCGGTTTCCGGAAAGCACCGAGGCGACAACCAGGTTCTTGCGATCGATCTCGTTCGAGATTTCTTCCGGTAACGGTCCCGAGTTGCCGATGCATGTTGTGCAGCCGTATCCGACAATGTGAAATTTCAGTTTTTCGAGATAAGGCGTCAGGCCCGCGTTCTCCAGATATTCGCGAACCACTTTCGATCCAGGCGCGAGCGACGTCTTCACCCATTCGGGCACTTGCAATCCGCGCTCGACCGCTTTCTTCGCGAGAAGTCCCGCCGCCAGCATGACCGAAGGATTTGATGTGTTGGTGCAACTGGTAATGGCGGCAATTACCACGCTGCCGTGATGCAAATGCCCGTTACCATTTCCATTCCCATTCGCCGCCACGGTCTTTGAGGTCCTGATCAGCGACGGCAGGGCTTTGTCGAACGATTCTTTTGCGCTGGAAAGCGCCACCCTGTCCTGCGGGCGCTTGGGGCCCGCGAGGCTGGATTCGACCATTGCAAGATCAAGCGCCAGCAGCTCCGAGTATTCGGCTTCCGGCGTATTCGCGTCGTGAAACAGTCCCTGCTCGCGGCAATAAGCTTCCACCAGAGCAATCTGTTCTTCCGAGCGCCCGGTCAGCCGAAGATAATTCAGCGTTTCCTGATCAATGGGAAAAATTCCGCAAGTCGCGCCATACTCCGGAGACATATTGCCGATGGTCGCGCGGTCGGCGAGCGGCAACTCGCGGAGCCCCGGCCCAAAGTACTCGACAAATTTGCCCACCACGCCGTGCTTGCGCAACATTTCAGTTATGGTCAGAACAAGATCAGTTGCTGTGGCGCCTTCTCGCAACCGGCCGGTGAGTTTTACTCCAACCACTTGCGGAATCAGCATTGAGACCGCCTGCCCCAGCATGGCGGCTTCCGCCTCGATTCCGCCAACGCCCCAGCCCAGCACGCCGAGACCGTTGATCATCGTGGTATGCGAATCGGTGCCGACCAGCGTATCGGGATACGCCGTGCGCGTACCGCCTTCTTCTTTCACGAACACCACACGCGCCAGATATTCGAGGTTGACCTGGTGCACGATACCGGTGTCGGGCGGGACAATCGCGGTGTTGCGAAATGCCGTCTGTCCCCAGCGCAGGAATGCATATCGCTCTTTGTTGCGCAGAAACTCAAGCTCGGCGTTGAAGGCGAATGCTTTCGGCGTGCCGAACTCGTCTACCTGGACCGAGTGATCAATCACCAACTCGGCTGGTTGCAGCGGATTGATCAGCGCGGGATCGCCGCCAAGTTTCGTCATAGCATCGCGCATAGCCGCGAGATCCACGACCGCGGGCACGCCGGTGAAGTCCTGCATCAGCACGCGGCTGGGCGTGAACGCAATTTCTTTTTCGGATTTGGTTTTGCTGTTCCACGAAGTAAGCGCACGGATATCGTCGGCCTTCACGTTCCGTCCGTCTTCGGTCCGTAGCAGGTTCTCGAGCAGAATGCGCAACGAAAATGGCAGGTGCCTGGTCGAAATGCCCTGCTTGTCAAGCGCGTCAAGACGGAAGATTTCGTATTCTTTGCTGCCGACTTTGAGCGTAGAACGAGACTGAAAGCTATCCATGTACCAGCCTTCCCTTAATAGGTTCTATCGTGGAGAGCAACAGATTAGTTTAGTCGTTTGCGGCGAGCGCCGCACCTCGAGAGTCGTACGTCGCGCGTGTGTTGTTCTCTAACGAAGATTATCTATGCAGAATTTTGTGCGGCAGCAAATACGTAAATCCTGCAAACACTTCCCATCGAGTTGATGTACTGGTCAGTCCGCGATTGAAGCCGGCATCGAATACCAGACCCTTGTTCGCGGTGTAGCTTACTGCCCAGAGGTTTCCGGCCGCGTTGCCGCGCAAAAATGGCTGAGTGAAACGCCACACTTCGCCGGAAAGCCCGAAACGTGTGCTCAGCGCATGCGAGACAGTCAGCGACTGCCCAAACTGCGCCCGGCGCACAGGGTCGCTCATAACTTCGTTGAAGAAGACGTTCGCATCGTAATGAAACTTCTTCACGTCGGCGCTGGCCAGCAGAACAACCGAGTTGCTGGAACTGCCGATATCGAGATCAGGAGCGTTCCCTCCGTAAACGCTGTGGGAGTAACTTGCGGAAAACGTCGGCGTGGCGCCTTCACCCTGGAACAGCACAGTCTGTACACCCAGCGAGATTCCGCCCGCGTCGTTGCTCGACTTCGAACCCGCACGGCTGTGTGCGACCGGCTCAAGTCCGGCCATGAACTCGACACGCCGGGTCAGTGCGAACTTCACAACTTCGTTCACGCTGGTTTGCGAATCGATCTCCGGCGAGTTCCAGGCGCTGAGCACGCCGGACTCGAATTGAAGGTAGCCGGTTGGCGTCAGAGTTGCTGGGTTTGAAACGGTCGGCCGTCCGGGATTCGCAATCGGCGCGTCAGCTGCGGCGCTGGGCGTATCGGCGGAAGTCTTCGGCGTTTGCTGGGTGAAGCTCGCTCCAGCGAGCGACAGCATCACCGTGAGGTTCAGAATGAATATGCGCATTAAGCGAATTGAGGCCAGATGAGAATCGAAGCCCTTACGCGCAAAGCTCGCAAATGGAAATCTACTTTGCTCTCAGCAAAAGCACTGGAACGCTGATGTCATGTTGTACCCTGTTCGCGGTCGTGCCCAGGAATATATCGCCCAACAAGCGGTGACCGTGTGTGCTCATGGCAACCAGATCACACCCTCTTTCTTTGACCCACTTTACGATTTCCCTGGCGGGGCTTCCGAACGCAAGTTCTGCATCCGTGGCGATTCCCGCCGCCAGCATTTCTTCCCGCACTTTCTTAAGATAATCGGTGTCGTCCGAAATCTCGCGGCTTACAGCATCTGCGCCATAGGTCCGTGCTGCCCACCCATCGGCAACGTGGAGCAGTACCACGCGACTGCCTGCCAGTTTCGCCAGCGGCTTGATGTGCTCGAGTATCGCGCGATCGCTTGCAGTTCCGTCGAGAGTGATGAGAATGGTCTGATACATTTCTCCCGCCTTTGTACGGGCGAGACGCCCGTATCTTCACAACACGAAGTCAACTCCCGATAATCACGTGCCACGCCGAACGCAGCGACTCCGGTAAACCCGACACATCGAGCGCCGTAATCAGGACCGCGCTCGCCCATCCCGCAATCAGCAGAAACGGTCCGCTTCTCCAGACTCCCATCCGCACGCGCGAACTGGTGAAGTGCAGCAGCGGAAACATCGCGAAAGGCAATTGCAGCGCCAGAATTACCTGGCTCAACGTCAGCAGGTCGTTGACGCTGGCGTCACCGCGGATACCAATCACCAGCACCGCCGGAAGAATTGCCAGGGCACGCGTGATCACGCGCCGCAGCCACGGCTGAATGCGCCAGTGCATGAATCCTTCCATCACCACCTGCCCGGCGAGAGTGCCGGTTATCGTGCTGCTCTGCCCGCTCGCCAGCAGTGCCACCACAAATAAAGTGCTCGCGAGTGAAGTTCCCAGCAGCGGCGCGAGCGTGAGATACGCGATGCGAATCCAGTCGCTATTCGCGCCGAATGTGATGACCTTGCCACCTTCGACCACAACGCTGGTCTTGCCGTGAAACACGAGTGCCGCGAGCACCAGGATCGCGGCGTTCACCAGGAATGCGATGGTCAGCGCTGTGATGGAGTCGATGGTGTTAAAACGGATCGCGCTGCGGATCGAGGCTTCGTCCTTCTGCAACTTGCGGCTCTGCACCAACGCAGAATGCAGATACAAGTTGTGAGGCATCACGGTAGCGCCGATGATTCCGATGGCGACGTAAATCATTCCCGCCTCTCGGAAGCCAGGGTGTACCAGCGCGCTCCCCATCTCCAGAAAATTGGGGTGGGTCTGCGGCAGAACAAAAATCTCAATCAGATAACAAATGCTGATGGTTCCAATCAGCAGCAAAACAACAGCTTCGATGGTGCGCATCCCGAGGCCCTGTAAGGCCAGCAGCAGCAGCACGTCAAGACCTGTAATGATCACCGCCCAGAACAGCGGGATGTGGAACATTAAATTCAGCGCGACCGCACTGCCCAGGACCTCCGCAAGATCACAGGCTCCGATTGCCACTTCGCAAAACAGCCAACTCGGCCAGCGCGTCCATCGCGGATACCAATCGCGGCAGCACTGCGCCAGGTCCTTGCCGGTCACAACTCCCAGTCGCGCGGCGATGACTTGCATGAAGATGGCCATGATGCTCGCGAGCGCGACCACCCAGAGCAATCCATACTTGAACTGAGCCCCGCCCGCCAGGTCGGTGCCCCAGTTGCCCGGATCCATGTAACCGACGCTGACCAGAATCGCCGGGCCGATAAACGCACGCCACTGCTGCCAGAATCCCGCCTTGTGGTGCGGGACTTCGATGGTGCCGTGCAGCCCTTCGAGCGACACGTTGACTCTATCCAGCGGGGAATCCGCCGCCGGAGACAAAACCCGCGAGTTTTGATCGTGTTCAGCCAATCTTGCGCAATCCGATACCTATCTTCATTGAAATACTGCTTCCCCGCCGCACTATTACCTTCATATGTATCAGACCACGGTGGCGGGAAGTGTCTCTGTCATAATGACTTTAATAGTATGTCTTCTCGCGTTCTTTCTCTTTCTATAGACGATCGCTGGCTGCCGAAGTCCATTCTCTGTCTTCGCGATTACAACCTGAGTAAATTTGGCCGCGATGTAATCGCGGGAATTACGGTGGGACTTGTCGCCCTCCCGCTGGCAATGGCTTTCAGTATCGCATCGGGGCTTACTCCACAGGCAGGAATTTACTGCGCTATTGTTACCGGGTTTTTGATCTCCGCGCTCGGCGGATCGAAAACTCAAATCGGCGGCCCCACCGGAGCCTTCGTTGTTGTGGTTGCGGGAATTATCGCAGTGCACGGCGTTGACGGTTTGTTCATGTGTACGGTCATGGCCGGCATCCTGCTCGTGGTGCTGGGCGCCACCGGCATGGGATCGGCCGTGAAGTTCATTCCGCGGCCGGTCGTAATTGGATTTACCAACGGAATTGCGGTGCTGATCGCCAGCACGCAGATAAAAGATTTTTTCGGGCTTGGCCTGGCAAAAGTTCCCGGCGAGTTTTGGCTAAGAATAAAGGCCCTCGCGGCCTCTGCGCCGACCTGGTCATGGCGTGCAACGCTCCTGGCCGTCTGCACTCTGGCCGTCATGATCACTTGCAGAACAATTTCCAGCCGGATCCCCGGTCCGATTATCGCGATGCTCGGTGCGACGGCAGCCGCCTACTTCCTTAAACTGCAAGTAGAAACCGTCGGCAGCCGTTTCGGCGGAATTCCCAGCGGATTGCCGCATCTGGTCATTCCGCGCTGGCACGCGAGTCTGGTCCACGGCTTGCTCGGCCCCGCTTTCACAGTTGCGATGTTGGGCGCCATCGAGTCGCTCATGTCGGCAGTTGTCTCAGACCGCATGAGCAACGACCATCACAATCCCAATGTCGAGCTGATGGGCCAGGGCGTGGCCAACATCATCTCTCCGATGTTCGGCGGATTGCCGGCAACCGGCGCCATCGCCAGGACCGCAACCAACATTCGCGCCGGGGCGCAATCGCCAATCGCCGGAATGATCCATGCGCTGACGCTTTTGTGCGTGCTGCTGTTCGCGGCGCCATTGGCGAGTTACATCCCTATGGCGGCCCTCGCCGGAATTCTCATGGTTGTGGCCTACAACATGGGCGAGTGGCGCGAGATTCCTCAACTGCTCAAGCTCACCAAAACCGACATCAGCGTGTGGTCGGTGACATTCGCGCTCACAGTATTTGCTGATTTAACCGTCGCCGTCGAAGCAGGCATGATTCTCGCAGCATTGCTCTTTATCACGCGCGTTGCCAACACCACCACGGTTTCCGAAGTCACGGACGATTACATCGAAGACGGGCGCATGCACATCCTTCAGGACAAAGACATTCCTTATTACGCAACCATCTTCCGCATCCATGGGCCGTTTCTGTTTGGCGCCACCGACAAGATCTCAGCTGTCACGGAGAACCTGCATCAATTGCCTCCTGTGGTCATCATTCGCCTCCGCAACATGACTGCAATCGATGCAACCGGCTTGTATGCTCTCGAGGAAATCGCAAAACAACTGCACGCTTCTGGACGCACCTTGATACTCTGCGGTGCACGCGAGCAACCTGCCCAACTCATCCATCAGGCCGAATTCGAGGAAGTCGTTGGGCCCGAAAATATCTGTTCGAATGTTCGCGAGGCTCTGAGCCGGGCTGAACAGGTGTTTGAAGGGATCAAACCCCGGGCCGCAAAAGCGCAGTAAATAGGTACGCCCACCTGGCATGTAACCAAAGTAGCAACACTAGTTTGACCTTTGATTCACCCTCAATTCCGTAGATCATAGGGCATACACACCAAAAATCTCTGCGTTGAGGCAATCGTGAAAACATTTTTGTGCGTCTTCGTTATGTTCTGCGCTGTCGCTCTTTCCAGTGCGCAAAATAAACCCTCACCCGCTCCGTCCACCATTGCACCTGCGGGCAGCGTTTCCCGCACCGTGAAGGCGATGCATTATCGCCCGGGCGCATCCCTGAAGATTGCTCTGCGCGCAACCGATCTGATGCCCAGCGCGGTCGGGGAAGCCAAGATAGAGGCCAGGAAATCCAGCATCGCCGTCGATGCAAAATTTCAAAGCGTCGAAGAGGCCACCAAGTTCGGCCTCGAATATCTCACCTATGTGCTTTGGGCTATTTCCCCTGAAGGCCGCGCGGACAGCCTCGGCGAAGTTGTGATTGATAAAGGCAACGCACATATCAAGACTTCCACAGACATGCAGACGTTCGCCCTCGTGGTCACGGCGGAACCATATTTCGCCGTCAACCAGCCCGGCAACACCGTCGTGTTTGAGAGCGTGCTGCCGGACGGTCTCGGATCAGGGGAGAATATCGAGGCCAAGTACGAACTGTTGGGACGCGGCACGTATTCCTCGGCCAACGAAAAAATTCAGAACGCGATATTCGGTATCGACCGCACCACCCCGCTTCAGTTATTCGAAGCTCGTAATGCTGTTCGCATTGCGCACATTGCAGCCGGCGACAAATACGCCACTTCAATTCTGCCCAAAGCCGACCAGCAATTGATGCAAGCCGAGACGGCATATCGCCAGAAGCAGGGCAAGTCGGCAATTGAATCAGCCGCGCGTGAAACCACACAGACGGCCGAAGAAGCGCGAGTGATGGCAGTCAAGCAGCGCGCCGAAGATGAAGCCCAGGCCAAGGCCGCGGCGGACAAGCTCGCTGCCGAACAGCGCGAGGCGGAAGCCCGGGCCAATGCCGACGCTGAAGGCAGGCGCCGTGCAGACGCTGAAGAAGCGCAGAAGCAGGCCGAAGCCGCCAGAGCAGAGGCCGAAAAACTGAAGGCTGAAGCTCAACAGGCCGCCCAGGAGGCCGCGCACCAGCGGGAAGAAGCGGAGAAAGCCAAGGCTGAAGCGATCGCGCAGCAACAGCAGCTCGCCGCCGAAACCGCGAAAGCGCAGCAAGCTGCAGCGCAGTCCGATCAATTGCGTCAGCAGGCTGAAAACGAAAAGCAGGAGTTGCGCGCCCGTCTTCTCAAGCAGCTCAATAATGTCCTGGCTACTCGCGACAGCGCGCGTGGCCTGATCTCCAATATGTCTGACGTTCTTTTCAAGACTGGCAGCTTCGAGCTGGCTCCTGGAGCACGCGAGCGCCTGGCAAAAGTCTCCGGCATCCTGCTCGCATACTCCACTCTGCACGTGCAAATCGAAGGACACACCGACAGCGTCGGGACTGATGAATACAACCAGACCCTCTCCGAAAAGCGCGCCGGCGCGGTCCGGGATTACTTTGTGCAACAGGGAATCGCGGCCGATTCGATTGAGGCGCGCGGCTTCGGTAAGACAGTTCCCATCGCGTCAAATGAAACGGCGGAAGGCCGCCAGCAAAATCGGCGCGTAGAACTGGTTCTATCAGGCGATGCGATTGGAACTAACCCTGAGACTTCAACCGTGCAGCAGTAGAAGAGACTCTGAAACACAAAGGGCAGAAGCTAACCTGACGGTTCTCTTCTGCCCTTCATCCTTGCAAAGCTTACCGGCTTTCGCTTAGAGCCGCTGCCCTGGCATCCCGCGCATCCTGGAACAGCTGCCAGTCCCGCTTGAATTCCTTTTCGGATATTCGCGACGGCTTCTTTGATTTCAATTCCATCTCCATCCGCGCCAACGCGAGCTCCTGCACCAGCTCGGGCGAGCCCGCGAGACGCAGAGCGTTCGCCCGGCAAAGACCCACGGGCATGGTTTCCCCTTCCAGTACGACCTCCAGGTACGGATGCCCTTCCGCGTCCAATTTCGGACGCGATTCAGTGGCGATTGTCTTCCAGTCCGGCATGGCCTCGGATTCGTTCTGCGTTTTTCGTGCCACCGTCACCAGGTCTTCGTACGACGTTCTCTGCTCAGCCGTCAGTGGCCGCTCAAGCCTGTCAGGTTCACCGGAGGTCACATCGAAGATGTACGCAGCCTTTGCTGGATTAAATCGCCATCCGGCCCAATAGGCGGCCTCAACTGTTCCAATGACAAACGGATGGAACAGCAGCACCGGCGTCACATACTTTTTTGCCAGCACGAGTGACTCCAGGACTCCATGAACAGGCTTGCTGCGCTTCAACCCCGGCACCTGTGGAATGATGAACGTTGTCAGGTGCATCTGGGGGCGGTGCTTGCTTGAGTGCACCAGCGATTTAGCCGCTTGCTTCGGAGTCATCACGCCCAGGTCGGCAATGACGCTGCGGTGCACCGCTTTCGGATAGTAGAAATTTACGATCTGTTTGGCAAAGTCGGCACAGTTGCGCTTCAGCAGCTGATATGTCTCGACATTTGGCGCCGAGTTCAGCCAGCGGATCAGCGCGTCATCCTGCTCCGGACGGGTTGCGAATCGAAATCCATAGAGTGTCCGGTCGTACGCCGAACCAGCCAGCTCGTTCCGCGGCTCGTCACTGGCATGCTGCTCCTCTGGTAGCGGAAGGCTTTTTAGATACTCGTTCCGCAGCAGAGCAACCAGCTTCGCGTCAGCGTACAGGGGAACATCTTCAGGTTTTTTTACAGCATACAGATACGGAATCAGCGGGATCGCCATCCAATCGCGCCCAGCGACTCCGTGATACCGGCTGATAACTACGCCACTTTCTCCAGCGCGGCAACGGCGCAGTTGAGTCGGAGTGTCGGCGCACACCCGCGAAAGGTACACAGCTGTGTGCCCCGTTCCCGCAAAGGTCCCGTCGTAGCTGTAAGGCTCCTCCAGCAGAAGCATCGCCTGGGCAGACAGCTGCCTCGGGAACAAGACCGCGAAAAGCATCCCGCAGAAAACAAACGACTTGGAGAGAGTTGATACCAAACGGATTCCGCCTAGCGCCTATTTAAACCCAGCTCTGGTTAGATGGTTTCGGGAATCCTATGAAGAAGCGAACTTTAGTAATTGAGGAGTAATGATCCGGAGTAAAGGAGGTTCGGAATCGTACGCAGCGAATTTTCGCTAAGACACAATTTCTGGAGATTAGTCTTCGCTCACCGAAACTGATCACGAAACTCCGCAAGCTGTCGCTTCAGTTCGGTGACTTCCTGCTTCAGTGACTCGACTTGGCCCTCTAACATTGAAAGCCTCGAGCCCTCTTCTACTCTGCGCACGGCGCGTTGCAAAATCACCGGGTCGCTCTCTTCGGGCACACCTGCATCGCCTGAAAAAAGATGCATGTACCGCGATTCCTTTGTTCCCGGTTGCCGTGCCAGCACCCGGGCCAGCGGCGGCTCGCGTTCCATCAGGCGCTGCAATCCCGACTGCACGTCGTCAAGCGTTTCGAATCGGTACATGCGCTCGCAGCGGCCGCGCAATTCGCCGGGGGTTTGGGCTCCGCGCAACAACAGCACGCAAATCAGCGCAGTCTCCCGCCTTTCGAAGTTGAAGACTTCCTGCAACCGGTGCTCATACTTCGCAACCCGGCTGTCCGCGCCGCCGGCAGGCCCCGCCATCCTTCGCTCTTGCAGGGACGCCAGGGCTTGTCGCACCGAATTTTCGTCCAGCGTCATTACCGGGTCGCGGTTGTTTTTCTGATTGCATGCGTTCACCAGCGCATTGAGCGACAGCGGATAATAATCCGGTGTGGTGATGTCCTTCTCGATCAACGAGCCAAGCACCCGCGCTTCGACTTCGCTAAGATTCAACTCCGGCGTATTCATGCGGTGAGCTAAAGTTTACCAGCGCATTTGCATTGAGTGACTCTCTGTTAGGAGTGCGCGTGAAACTCTGGCTGGGAAACTTTCTTCTTGGGGGCGCGGGCGTCCTCGCCCGTGCAGCATCGTGCCGCTAACAGGCTTATACTTTTCCCGTTTAAATGATGATCCCTCGGCTCCTTTTCCACGTCTAACGAAGTAACCCAGGAGGTTCCCATGAAGCGCACCCAGATGAATTTCAGAGAAATGAAGCGCCGCGAGTTCCTCACCAGCGCCGCTTATGGAATGAGCGCAGCCTGGCTCGGCACGAAGATGACGGCGACAGCTTTCGCCATGCCGCAGCTCACCAGGAAATTCGCCGCTTCCGATACTGTCGTTCTCGGCAATACTGGAATTCACACCAGCCGTCTTGCCATGGGCACCGGAACCGTAGGCACCGGCCACCATTCGCATCAGACCGCACTTGGGGTTCAAGGCCTCTCTGACCTGCTGCGCAACGGATACGACAACGGACTCCGCTTCTTCGACTCCGCCGACGCGTATGGAAGCCATCCTCACGTTGCCGAGGCGCTCAAGCACATTCCGCGGGACAAAGTCACGGTGCTCACCAAATCCTGGTCGCGCAACCCTGCTGAGATGCGCGCCGATCTTGATCGCTTCCGTAAGGAACTCGGCACTGACTACCTCGACATCGTCCTGATGCACTGCCTTACCGAGGGAGACTGGACCGATCGCTACAAAGGCGTGATGGACGTGCTCTCTGAAGCCAAGCAGAAGGGAATTATTCGCGCACATGGTTGCTCCTGCCATTCAATCGAGGCGCTTCGCGCTGCAGCGGCTTCGCCATGGGTCGAAGTCGATCTGGCGCGGGTCAATCCAATCGGGTCGCATATGGACGCCGACCCCGCAACGGTGATTTCCGTACTCAAGCAGATGAAAGCGTCTGGCAAGGCGGTGGTCGGAATGAAAATTCTCGGCCAGGGTGACATGCGTGACCGGCAGGATGAAGCAATTAAGTACGCGCTCTCGCTCGGCGTTCTCGACGCGTTCACGATTGGGGCAGAGAATCGCAACGAGCAGCAGGACTTGATTCGCAGGATCGCCGCGGCGTAACTCGGACGGCTTACTTGAAGTGAATTGCCGCTTCTTCTCTCTTGCGATTGACCGAAGGCTTTGACGCTAGCACCTTCGGAATGCCGTACTTAGGCTTGATGTGGTGACATCCGTCTTCGCAATAAACGCCGCCTTCGGCTGATGCCGGATCTGGCATCGGCGAGTTCACCGCGATCTCGCGTTCTTTCTCGAGATAACCTTCGACATCAGAGATCAATTTCTGATGCTCTTGCGGTGTGAGCCACTTCTTCACGTTTACCAGGTAATTCTCGAAGCGCGCAATCGGATCGCGCCTGCGCCAGTACTCGAACATCGGCTTCGGAACGTAATCCGCTGAGTCGTGAATGGCGTGGCCTTTCATCCGCATCATTTTCGCTTCAATGAGGGTCGGGCCTTCTCCGCGGTGTGCGCGCTCGACCGCGTCTCGTGCTGCATCATAAACCTGGCACGCGTCAGTGCCGTCAATGATCACACCCGGAATTCCGTATCCGATCGCACGTTCGGCCAGGTCCTCCACGCAATACTGCATTTCTGAGGGAGTCGAATACGCCCACAAGTTGCTCTCGACCAACAGCACCAGGCCAAGCTTTTGCACGGCGGCGAAATTGATGCCTTCATACGTCACACCGGTCGATTGCCCGCCGTCGCCGATGTAGGTCATCACGGCGATGTTCCGTCCTTGCAGCCGAGCACCCAGCGCCACGCCCGCCATCACGGGAATCAGATCGCCGAGCATTGAAATTGGCGAGACCACATTCCGCTCATATATATCGCCGAAGTGCGACGTGCCATCGCGTCCCTTCGTCGGCGAGCCCGCCTTGGCCATGTACTGCATCATCATGTCGCGAGGTTCGAAGCCACGCACCAGCAGCGATCCCTGGTTGCGGATCATGGGCGCAACCCAATCGTCCTTGTCGAGCGCAAACGCCGAAGCGCACGAGCATGATTCCTGCCCCAGGCCGAAATAAACTCCGCCTACAACCTTGCCCTGCTTGTACAAATTCTCAAGCGCCTGCTCCATCTTGCGATTGAGCACCATCCAGCGATAAATCTCGATGCATTGCTGCTTGTTGAGGTATTTGGAATCGCGAATCGGCGGCGCGGGTGCGCTCAAATCGCCAGAGATTTCGTAACAGCACTCTTCTCCGTTGCCTTTGCGAACCTGCCGGACGCTGAAACTTGGCTTCTCCAGCCGCATGTCAGGGATCGAATACGTACGCTGCTGCGGCAGAGACGAAGTGTTAGAACGAGCGCCATTTTTGGCCCCTGCAGCTGCGCCATTGCCGGATGCCGAACGTTTGCTGCCGTTTTTCGGAGAGTTCGCGCCGGGTGTTCGCGCTGTCTTAGGTTTCTTTTTCATGGCTCGACTTGATGTCGCGACGAAACTGTAATCGTACTCCCAGCGGCTCAAGGCAGGCAAAGAGATCAGCCGGATACCTGATATCAGCGGCGGGGCTTTCTGTCGCGCTTCTCAATGTTTACCGCCAAAGACTTCGCGGAGCTTACGCCCAGGCTGAATCGTCTTCGCTGCGGATCTTTCGCAGATTTTCTGGCGGCCTCATGGGAACACCGACACTTTCCCCAAGCAGTGCGTCGAGACTATCCAGCCAGAGTATCTGGCTCCGGAAGACGAGGCCTAAGTTGCGAGAGAGCGCGTGAACTACATCCTGCATGGCCAGCTCGCGGGCGAGTTCTTTCTGCATCGACGTCACCGGCTTCGAGCTGATGCCGCAGGGCACAATCAGATCGAAGAAACTCAGATCCGTGTTGACGTTCAAAGCGATGCCATGTGAAGTGACGCCGCGAGAGATGTGAATCCCAAGAGCGGCGATTTTAGCCTGCTGATCTTCGGAGAATTGCTGAGTCTTCGACTCAGCCCGACGGGCGAGGGCTCCCGTCCCCACATTGCCTGTGCTTAACGCCTGCGGTTCAGTCCAAACTCCTGTCAGCCCCGCGATTCTTCTGGCCGGAATTCCGAACTCGGCGCACGTCCGAATCAACACTTCTTCTAAATTACGCACGAACTCGATCACGCCCATGCTGCTGCGATTCGGCGAGGACGAAGGACAGGCGCGCAGATCAAAGATCGGATAAGCGACCAGCTGCCCCGGCCCGTGGAATGTCACGTCTCCGCCCCGGTCGCATTCGAATACCTCTACCCCGCGTTCAGCAAGGAGTTCGGGCGAAGCAACGATGTTGGCGGATTTAGCGTTGCGGCCAAGCGTAATGACAGGCGCGTGCTCGAGCAGCAGCAGCACGTCTCCGATGCGGCCTTCCTTGCGCAAAGCCACAAGTTTTTCCTGTAAGCGTAGCCCTGTGGCGTAATCAAGTGTGCCGAGTTGGAGAAGGGAGATCAAG
>Ga0136846_1243292_pt1 | contig 17135 bp, 12 predicted proteins | sample HopSoiMetagenom2_FD_96841 | JGI IMG/M metagenome (GOLD analysis project Ga0136846, IMG submission 96841) | Grasslands soil microbial communities from Hopland, California, USA - 2 Assembly 2016 (version 4) | ecosystem: Environmental > Terrestrial > Soil > Grasslands | place: USA: Hopland...
CGGGCATCCCCGGATGGTCGGTAGGATCGTCCAGGGATGAAACAAAAAAACATGCGGCTTCCGTTCTTCTACGGCTGGGTCGTGGTCGCGGTGACCTTCGTCACGATGGCCATCGGCGTCAACGCGCGCACCGCGTTCTCGCTGTTCTTTCCGCCGATCATCTCCGAGTTCGGCTGGGAACGCGGCGTCACCGCAGGCGCGTTCTCCTTCGGCTTCGTGGTGTCGGGCGTGGTCAGTCCGCTGATTGGCCGCCTGATGGACCGCGCCGGCCCGCGCGCGGTGATGGAACTCGGCGTCGTGCTGATGGGCGGCGGACTGCTGCTCGCTCCGCTCACCAGCCAACCCTGGCATCTCTACATGACGATCGGCGTGATGGTCGGCGCCGGCAGCGTTTGTCTGGGCTATTCCGGCCAGTCGCTGTTCCTGCCGAACTGGTTCATCCGCAAGCGTGGCTTCGCCATCGGGATCGCCTTTGCCGGCGTCGGTATCGGCTCGGTGACGCTGCTGCCATGGGTGCAGCACATGATCGAACACACCGGCTGGCGCACGGCCTGCACCGCGATGGGCCTGCTGATCCTGGTCGTGCTGGCGCCGATCAATCTGTTCCTGCGCAAACGCCCTGAAGATATCGGTCTTCAGCCGGACGGCGATGCCGCGCCGGCCGCGGGTGCCGCAAAGCCGGTCTCCAACGTGGTCGATCCGGTCTGGGTCGGCACCGAGTGGACGCTCAGACGCGCCGTCGCGACGGCGCGCTTCTGGTGGATCGCGCTCGGCTATTTCTCTGGCCTGTACATCTGGTACGCGGTGCAGGTGCACCAGACCAAGTTCCTGCTCGATATCGGCTTCAGTCCCGGCGTCGCGGTGTGGGCGCTCGGTGTCGTCAGCCTGCTCGGCATTCCCGGCCAGATCGTGCTGGGCCATGTCTCCGACCGGATCGGACGGGAATGGGTCTGGGCGATCAGTTGCGCAGGCTTTGCGATCTGTTTCGCAGCACTGATCGCGCTGAAATATCAGCCCTCGCTCTGGCTCGTGTTCGTCATGGCGTTGACGCAAGGCGCGTTTGGCTACGGCCTCACCTCGATCATGGGCGCGGTGGTGTTCGAGATTTTCCAGGGCAAGCACCAGGGCAGCATTTTCGGCATGATCATGCTGGCCGCCCTGGCGGGTGGTGCGGCCGGTCCCTGGCTCACGGGTTTGCTCTACGATCGCACTGGCGACTACACGCTCGCTTTTGCCATCGCCATGGTTGTGAGCGGCCTGTCGGCGCTGTCGATCTGGCGGGCCTCGCCGGGCAAGGTGCGGGCCGTGGCCGGCCGGCTGCACAGGCTCCACGGTGGAACCAGCGCTGGATAGGTTCCAGGCGCACTCAATTGCCTTCGCCGCTTTCGCGGACCGTTAAGCATGTCACGTCTTCGCGGGGCGCGACGTTGCTGCAAAAACGTCTTGGACACCATCGGAGCATTAGCGTCGGACCGATTGCCGCATCTTCCCGATGCCTCCGGGTCCGACGATGTCCGATTGCCTTGTGACAGAACTTCCGGACGTGCTGCGCGCCGCGCTCGAATGCGCCGACGATGGTGTCGTCATCCTTGATGACACGCATCGCATCACGCATTTCAATGCCGCGGCCGAGCGGATCTGGAAGCTCGCACGCGCCGAGGTAATCGGTCGCGATGCCGAAATTCTTGCTCTCGAATGCCTTCAGGCTCCGACTGCCGACTTCCGCGACGAGATCAGCCTCGTCCGGCGCGACGGCAGTCGCATCAGGGCGACCATCGCGCTCTCGTCGGCGATTGCAGGCGGCGCGCTTCATCACATCGTGTTCGCCCGCGACGTCACCGCCGAGGCCGATCGCCGTGCACGGATCAAGCTTCTCGATGCGGTCTCCGACCAGACCAACCGGGCGGTGATCATCACTGACGTCGAGCAGAACATCCGCTACGTCAATTCGGCCTTCTCGACGCTGTTCGGCTACGGCAGCGGCGAAGCGGAGGGACGCAATGCGGCCGAACTCATTGCCGGTCGCCACACCAACCGCACGGCCGTCGCGAAGCTGGTCAAGCGTCTGATCCATGGCGGTCGCCGCGGCGAAGCCGAGGTGCTCGCCTATGACAGGGACGGCGAGGAGATCTGGGTGTGCGCGCGGATCGACGCCTTCCGCGATAAGAAGGGCAGGATCAGGCATATCTTCGCGCTGCTCGAGGACATCACTGAGACCAAGCAGCTGCGCTCGCTCCAGCAGATCATCATGAGTGCGCTCGCCGACGAGGTTCCGATTACCGAGATCGCCGACCGGCTGTGCCGCCGCGTCGAGGAGATTGCGCCCGACGTGGTCTGCTCGCTGCTTCACATCGATGCCGCCGGCCTGATCCATCCGCTTGGCGGTCCGAGCCTGCCCGAGGACTATTCCCGTGCACTGGACGGGGTTGCGATCGGACCCAATGTCGGCTCCTGCGGCACCGCTGCCTTCTATGGCGAGCCGGTTGTGGCTCAAGATCTCGACACCGATCCACGCTGGCAGCCCTACAAGGCGATGCCGCTCGGGATTGGCCTGCGCGCCTGCTGGTCGACCCCGGTCAAGGCCAAGGACGGCCGGGTCATCGCCACTTTCGCCTTCTACTATCGGGAACCGCGTGCGCCGAGCAACTGGCACCGGCGCATCGTCGACGCCTGCGTCGACCTTGCTGCGTTTGCGATCGAGCGCAAGGAAGCGCGCGCGGAGATCGCGCGGCTCGCCTATCACGACATCCTCACCGGCCTGCCCAATCGCGCGCAGCTGCGGCATCTGATCTCGGCCGCAATCGGCGCCTGTCCGACCGGCAGCCACGTCGCGCTCGCTTTCCTCGATGTCGATCATTTCAAGGACGTGAACGACACGCTCGGTCACGCCGCGGGCGACGAGCTGCTGATCCAGCTCGCGCAGCGCCTGCGCGAGCAGATCGGGCCCGAAGACATCCTGGGCCGGCTCGGCGGCGACGAATTCGTCGTGCTGCTGCCGCATCGCGACGCCGAGAGCGCGGGGCGTGTCGCGACCGGGATCACCGAGGCGCTGGTTGCGCCGTTGCGGCTCGGCTCCAGGCAGATGCAGATGTCGGCCAGCATCGGCATCAGCCTCTATCCCGATCATGCGACCGACATCGACACGCTGATGCAGCAGGCCGACGCCGCCATGTACATGGCCAAGCAGGCCGGGCGTTCGACCCATCGGCTGTTCAGCGCCGAGATGAACGGGCTCACCGAGCAGCGGTTGGCTTTGATCGCGGCGTTGCGCAAAGCCATCATGGAGGGCGCGCTGACGCTGAGCTATCAGCCGCAGATTCGCAGCTCCGACGGCGCGATCCACGGTGTCGAGGCGCTGGCGCGCTGGCATGATGCCGTGCTCGGCGATGTCTCGCCGGCAAAATTCATCCCGCTTGCCGAGGAGTGCGGCCTGATCGAGCAGATCGGCCTGTGGTCGGTGCGCGAGGCCTGCCGGCAGATGGCGAGCTGGCGCCGCGCCGGGCTCAACATCCCCAGCGTGTCGGTGAACCTGTCGCCGATCAATTTCCGCAACGTCACGCTCGCTGCGCGGCTGAAGGACATCCTCGCCGAATACCAATTGCCCTCGGATGCCCTGATGCTCGAGATCACCGAGGGCGCATTCATGCAGGACCGCGTCGCCGCGCTCGAAACCATGAACGCGATTCGCGAGCTCGGCGTCGGGCTCTCGGTGGACGATTTCGGTACCGGCTATTCCAGCCTCAGCCGCCTCGCCCATCTGCCGATCCGCGAGTTGAAGATCGACCGAAGCTTCATGCGCGATATCGAGAAGGACGCGGGCGCTCTCGCCATCGCCACCGCGGTGGTGCGTGTCGGCCAGGGCCTCGGCATCACCGTCGTCGCCGAAGGCGTCGAGACCGAGGGCCAGCGCCGGACGCTGGCCGAGCTCGGCTGCGACGTCGTGCAAGGCTTCCTCTACGCGCCCGCGCTCGCCCCCATCGCGTTCGAGCGCTGGCTGATCGAGCACTGCGCCGAGCAGGCGAGGGCGATGCTGGGGAGGCTGGATCTCGCGTCGGTGGGGCGCGACGCGGTGAAGCGGTCGGCGTAAAGCTTGCTCTAAGAAGTAGATCCGGAAGCCTTGGCCGCCTGCTTTTGCTGCACCAGCCAGCGGAACAGGGCTGCGGCGGCGATGGCGCCCGCAGCCTCGGACATGAGAAAGCCGGGGACGTCGACGGCGCGGATACCCGAAAAGCTGTCCGTGAAAGCGCGGGCGATCGTCACGGCCGGGTTTGCGAAATCGGTCGCCGTAAAGAAGAAGGCTCCGCCAATATAGGCGGCGATGACGCCTGCGGTCGACGAGGGGCGCAGCTGTGAACAGGTCCATGCCGCTCCGACCAGGCCAAAAGTCGAGATGAACTCGCTGAGCCATTGCGCGGGACCGGTCCGCACGTGCGCAGAAAGGGACACGGCAGAGGTGTCGAACATGAGGTTGGCCAGGACCACGCCCGCGATCGCGCCGGAGATCTGCGCGAGCGAATAGAATAACGCCTGGCCTGGTGAATTGTCGCCGCGCCACGTCATGACAAGCGTAATGATCGGATTGAGGTGCGCGCCCGATAAGGGGGTGAGCCACTCGATCAGCGCGTAAAGGGCTGCTGCCGTGGCAAGCGCATTTGCCAGAAGTGCGACGGCGGTATTGCCTGCGGCCAGTCGTTCCCCGAGAATTCCGGAGCCGACGACCGAGATCAGGAGAAAGGCGGTGCCGATGAATTCAGCGGTACACGACCGAAGCAACTGCTGCGTGACGACGAGCGCGGAGGGAGTGGCATCTGCTGCTCGGGCTGCCGTATTGATGAGAGACGCAACCGCCTCCAGACGGGATTCTCCGCCGAGCTGGACGGATGGCTTACGCGACATTGCGGCGTTCCGCTCTAGAGCACCTGCGAGACCCTGTAGGCGATGGCACCTTCCACCAGGTATCCGGAGCCAATGCAGACGATGTCGTTGAGCCAGGCGTAGCGTTCGGCGCCAGTTTCAAACAGAGGATTGGTTCGGAAGTAGTAACGAGCCGGATCGACCTGGTATCTTTTTTTCTCATCCGTCATGTCGGTTCGCAGGTCGGACGGAACGACCAGGCGACCTCCATAGGTCATGTGAACCAGCGCGCCGTCCTGCATCTGCAAAGTCAACCGGACATCCAGCGTCATCGTGCCGTCGGGCCGAAACAGCGCCCAGTCGCCTCCGCCCGGAAGCACCTTTCCTTGCAGCTTTGGTCCCTCAAAACTCCCGCCGGAAGCTCCGAAGAGAATGCGCCGGCCAAACGGTCCCTCACCAAAACTCAGCCGGGGATTGAGGTCGATGACGATGTCGAACAGAAGGGTCGTGGTGACATCTGCGATTTGCTTGACGCGTGGATCTGAGCTCATCTGATGGACTTTCGTGATCATCCGGATCGATCTTTGCTGACGATGCAGCGGCGGTTAGCTGGCGATGGCCTGGTTGGGCACTCTTTCTCCGAACAGTTTTTGGCGAACCAGGTCAGTGGAGACGCCTGATTGGGCGCACAGCCACGACAGGTCGAAGAAGAACCGTTCGCGAGCGATCAGACCGTCCTTGAATTCGAACTGAATAAAGACCGGCAATTCTGCTTGCTTTCCGTCTGGAACGACGCCGAAGCGGTCCCCGGTCATGGTCATCCGTGCGGTGCCCCAGCAGGTCAGAACGGACTCCGTGGCGGCATGCCCCGCAAGGACGACATTGTAGTCGGGAAAAGACCTGAAGAATTTTCTCAGCACCTCCTCGTTGGCGGCGAGCCCGCGTGCCTCAGTGCCGAAAGCCGGTGTCTCGAGCAGCATGTCTTCATGCAAAAGCTTCAGCGCAGCGGAGAGATCCTGACGGCTCTTGGCCTCGGCGAGCGCTTGGGCGAGCCCGAACATCTGATTGGGGGACATGCCCGCTTCCTCCGTCTGTTCGTGGTAGCTTACATACTATGAGTATGTAGCATATATTGTGAATTTAGACAGTCAAGTGGTATGTAGCTGCGCATGACGAACGTGAAAATGGAAAGAAGCCGGCGCGAGGAGTACACGGAGGCGACCCGGCTCGCTCTGATGGCCGCCGGTCGGGAAATCTTTGCGAGAGAAGGGTATCAGGCGGCGGGAATCGAGCCGATCTCGCGCTCCGCGCGGGTCACCCGCGGCGCCTTCTATCATCACTTCGAAGACAAGAAGGCTTTGTTCGAGGCAGTCGTCATCGAGCTGCAGGCGGAGGCCGTGAGCCGCGTCAACGAGCGCTCTCGGACGCAGCGGAAAACTTGGGAGCGGCTATTCGCAGGCATCGATGCTTATCTTGATGTCTGCGCCGAGCCGGCCTACGGACGCATCGTCGTTCAGGAGGCGCCGACGGTGCTCGGTAGCAAGCGTTTTCAGGAAATCGAGGAGGCTTACCCGATGTCCCTGCTGCGCGCATCCATGAACGCGCTCAAGCGGGACGGGGAGCTTGCTCATGAAGACATCGACCTGCTCACCCGCATCGTTGATGCGATGATCTGCAAGATCGCGCTGATGCTGTCCGATGCCGACAACCCGAAGCGGACAAGGGATCGCGGCGTAAAGCTGATATCGACACTGCTTGAGTCGCTTCGTCGAACGTGAGACGGCCGGTGCCGAAGCGCAAGTGCAGCGCCCTCACTCCGACGCCAACCCCGTCCTCCGCCGCAGATCCGTAATCGCGCGCAGAAAACTGTCGGCCGGCGTCGTCTCCGGATCGATCAGCCGGTGCAGGCGGAAGCCGTCCTCCAGCGCGAGCACGACGGAGGCCATCCAAGGCGGGTTGAGCGCGCTGTTCTTGCCGTTCCCCTTCAACGTCGCCTCGATGATGTCGGCGATCAGCTTGCGCCGCGCGCGCAACCGCTTTGCAAGTTCCGGACGGCGCTTCTCGGCGCGCGCGACGAACAGGATCATCTCCATGTGGAGCAGCGGCGAGCGGCCGAGCGGGTCCTGCCGGGTGCGGTCCATCGCCTTCAGCGCCGCGATGAAATCATCGAGGTTGTCGTGCTGTGCCAGGATCTCCATGTTGCGCCGGATCGACTGATCGACATGGTCCTCGAGCATGGCGATGATCAGCTCGTCCTTGCTCTTGAAGTTGGAATAGAACGCGCCGCGGGTGAAACCCGCCGCAGCCGCGATCGCCTCGATGCTGGCGCCGCCGATGCCGTCGTCCTCGAACACGCGCGCCGCCGCCTCGAACAGCCTGTCGCGCGTATCGTCCCTGGTCGGCCTGGTTCTCACCCTTGACATGACGTCAGGTTAGGGCAGAATGCAACTCAATACAACAATGTATCGAGTTGATAATTTCAGGGGATGGTTACGCCGGGCTTTGGGGCCGCCTTGCGTATTCGTGTCATGCGGCAACCGATGTGAGGTCACCATGAACGAGCAAGTGCAACCCGCGAGCCCCGATCCGCTGTTCAACCCGCTGTCGCCGGACTTCATCCGCGATCCCTATCCGCATTACGAGCGGCTGCGCGCGATCGATCCGATCCATCTGACGCCGTTCGGCCAGTTCGTGGCGAGCCGCCATGCCGACGTCAGCCTCGTGATGCGCGACAAGCGCTTCGGCAAGAACTTCGTCGAGCGCTCCAAGCGCCGCTACAGCCCCGCGATCATGGACGAGCCGGTGTTCCGCAGCATGAGTCACTGGATGCTGCAAGCCGATCCGCCCGACCACACCCGCCTGCGCGGCCTCGTGGTGAAGGCCTTCACCGCGCGGCGCGTCGAGGACATGCGGCCGCGCATCCAGGAGATCGTCGACCAGGCCATCGACGCCGTGATCGACCGCGGCCACATGGACCTGATCGAGGATTTCGCCGTCCGCCTGCCCGTCACCATCATCTGCGACATGCTCGGCATCCCCGAGGACAATCGCGAGGTCTTCTACAAGAGCTCGCGCGACGGCGGACGGCTGCTTGATCCCGTGCCGCTCTCGCCCGAGGAGATCGCCAAGGGCAACGCTGTCAACATGATGGCGCAGATGTATTTCCAGCAGCTGTTCGAGCTGCGCCGCAAAAATCCCGGCGACGATCTCATCACCCAGCTGGTGCAGGCCGAGGAAGACGGCAACAAGCTCACCAACGAGGAGCTGACCGCCAACATCATCCTGCTGTTCGGTGCTGGCCACGAGACCACCGTCAACCTGATCGGCAACGGCCTCTTGGCGCTGCATCGCAATCCGGATCAGCTCGCGCTGCTGAAGGCGCGGCCGGAGCTGATGGTGGGCGCGATCGAGGAATTCCTGCGCTACGATTCCTCGGTGCAGATGACCGGGAGGGTCGCGCTGGAGGAGATCGAGGATCTCGGCGGCAGGACGATCCCGGAGGGTGAGACCGTGCTCTGCCTGCTCGGCTCGGCCAACCGCGATCCCGCAGTCTACCCCGATCATCCAGACCGGCTCGACGTCACCAGGCAGAACGTCAAGCCGCTGTCGTTCGGCGGCGGCATCCATTTCTGCCTGGGGGCCCAGTTGGCGCGCATCGAGGCCGAAATCGCCATCGCCACGCTGTTGCGCCGGTTGCCGAACTTACGCATCGACGACGTCGAGAACCCCAAATGGCGGCCGACCTTCGTGCTGCGCGGCCTGACCCAGCTTCCCGCCAGCTGGTGAGGCCGGGGCGTTAACCTCCGCGCGCAACAGTCGCTGTGACTTCGCCACACTTCCCCCTATATAAGGGGCTGTTCCGGCGCGCCTGAGGCCCTCAGGTTGGGCCCGGGCCGGTTTGGCCGAGGGGAGACCCGTGCAGACGACGCTGCTCGGATTGGCGATTGCCTTCATCATTGCGCTGCTGGCCGCGCTGATCGGGCCTTACTTCGTCGACTGGAACCAGTTCAGGCCCCAGTTCGAGGCGGAGGCGGGCCGGATCATCGGCGTGCCGGTGCGCGTCGCGGGCGAGCTGGATGCGCGGCTGCTGCCGGCGCCGATCCTGCGGCTGCGTTCGGTCACCTTTGGCGGCAACAACGACCTCGGCCGCCTGCGTGCCGACAAGCTCGACGTCGAATTCAGCCTGAGTTCGCTGATGCGGGGCGAATGGCGCGCCACCGAGCTGACGGTCAACGGCATGGCGGTCGATCTCGGCCTCGACGCGCGCGGGCGGGTCGACCTGCCGTCCACCGCAAGCGGCACCTTCAATCTGGCCTCGCTCGCAATCGAGCGCCTCAATCTCACCGGCCGCATCGCCCTGCACGATGCCGCCAGCCGGTCGACCCTGGAGCTGAACGACATCGCCTTCTCCGGCGACGTGCGCTCGCTGGCCGGCTCGGTGCGCGGCGACGGCAGTTTCACCGCCAGCGGGGTGCGATACCCGTTCCGCGTCTCCTCCGGCCCGAGCGCCGACGGCAGCGCCACCCGTCTGCATCTCAATATCGATCCCGGCGAGCGCGCCATCCTCGCCGATCTCGAAGGCGTGCTCGGCTTCGACAACCGCCTGCCGAAATTCGACGGCGCGCTCACGGTCGCCGTGCCCGCCGCGAAGAAGTCCGGCGAGGCGGGGCCGACGCCCTGGAAGCTCACGGCAAAGCTCAAGGCCGATCCGGCCGGTGCCAAGCTCGACCAGATCGATGCCAGCTTCGGCACGGATGACAACGCGTTGAAAATTGGCGGCGTCGGCGACGTCAGGTTCGGCGCCGCGCCGCTGCTGCGCGCGGTGCTGTCGGCGCGCCAGATCGATGCCGACAGGCTGGCCGGCAAGGACGATACCGAGCCGCTGCGCATCCTGCCGGCGCTGCGCGCGGGGTTGGCTGCAATTCCGCAGGCGCCGGTCCCGGCGCAGATCGAGTTCAACTCCGACCAGATCATGCTGGGTGGCCGTCCGCTCCAGAACATCGCGGCCGAGCTCAAGACCGACGGCCGGTCCTGGACCTTCCAGCGGCTCGAGCTGCGCGCGCCAGGCCAGACGCAGCTCTCGCTCAACGGCTCTGCGCCCGGCGCCGACAGTTTTAGCGGCCGTCTCAGTGTCGAATCCTCCGATCCCGATACGCTGGTGGCCTGGCTCCAGGGCCGCAGCGAGGTCAATCGCCGCAGCACGCGGCCGCTGCGGCTCGCCGGCGACGTGACCATTGCCGCCAACCACCTCGCCATCGACAGGCTGAAGGCAGACATCGAAGGCGGCGCCGTCGAGGGCCGCATCGGCTTCGTGCAAACCGGCGCGAGCAAGGGCTCGCGGATCGACGCCGAGCTCAAGGCCGATCGTCTCGATCTCGACGCCGCCGCGAGTTTTGTTCGCGCGCTCGGCGGGCCGCAGGGCGAATGGCCGGAGGAGGCAAAGCTCTCGCTCGATGTCGGTCGCGCCATCTCCGCCGGCCAGGAGTTGCAGCCGTTCGCGGCGAAGCTCGGCTACGGTCCGAATTCGTTGTCCCTGGAGCAGTTGCGGTTCGGCCAGACCAGTGGCGTGACCACCGAGGCGAGCGGCAGTTTTGATCGCACCAGGGCCACCGGCAAGCTCGCGCTGAAATCTTCGGCGAATTCGCTGCGCGAGTTGACCGCGCTGATCGAACCGTTTGCGCCCTCGGTGCGCGCGCGCTTTGACGCCCTGCCGTCACGGCCCGGTGCGACCCGGCTGAAGCTCGACCTCAGCCTCGACAAGAACGCCGAACATGCCGATCGCGGCGATGCGCGCGTCGTGCTTGATCTCGACGCGCCGCAGCTCAAGGCCACCGCGACGCTGGCCGCGCAGATGCCGGTGGCGGCCGTCAGCGGCATCGACATCGACAAATTGCGCGACAGCGACTTCACGCTGGACTCGAAAGTGTCGACCCCGCAGGCCGGCGCATTGCTGGCGCTGCTCGGTCTCGATCGCGTGGTGGCCGCAGGCGAGGGCGCCTCGCAATTCGAAGGCAAGGTGAACGGCGCCTGGCGCCGTCCGCTGCAATTGAATGCAAAGTTGAGCGGCGGCGGGCTTGACGCCGACGCGCAAGGCAGCGTCGAGCTGTCCGCGCGGGAGCCGAAGGGGTCCGTGAACCTGCGCGTCCGCAACGCCAATCTCGCGCCGCTGTTCGGCACCAGTCCCGCGGACAAATCAACTCAGATTGTTAGTCTGTCCTCGCGCGTCGGGCTGTCGGGCAATCGCCTGAGCTTCGAGGATCTCGATAGCAGCGCGGCCGGCTCGCATCTGCGCGGCCATCTCTCAGTGACGCTCGACCAGGAGAAGAGCGTCGACGGCGAGGTGGGCCTCGACACGCTCGATCTTGCGCCTGCGCTCGCGATGGCGATCGGCGCGGCCGGACACGAGGCGAACGAGCCGCTGAGTGCGGGGCTGCTCGGTGGCTGGCGCGGCCGCATCGCCTTCCAGGCGTTGCGTGGCATGCTGCCTGATGGCATCGAGCTGCGCCCCTTCGGCGGCACGATCCGGAGCGACGGCCAGTCGCTCGCGCTCGATGCACTGAAGGGGAATATCGGCGGCGGCGAGATGTCGGCGAGCTTCGACGCCCGCAATGGCGCCAATGGCGTTGCGTTGAACGCGCGCATCGAGCTCAGCAATGTCGATGCGACCACGCTGCGTTACCGCGATCTCGTGCTGCCCAAGGGGCGTGCTTCGGCGCAGATGGCCCTGACCAGCCAGGGCCGCAGCGTTGCGGCGCTGGCCGGCGCGCTCGCGGGCAACGGCACAGTGACGCTGGCCTCCGCTGAAATCAGCGGCCTCAACCCCCGCGCCTTCGAGATCGCCATCCGCGCCAGCGACGGCGGCCAGGTCGCCGACGACAACCGCCTGCGGCAGATCGTCGAGCCCGCGCTGGCGGCAGGTCCCATCGCGGTCGCCTCGGCGCAGATTCCGTTCACGATCCGCGATGGCCGGCTGCGGGTCGGTGCGACGCCGCTGGAAGCCAAGAACGCCCGCGCCATCGTCTCCGGCGGCTACGACATTCCCGCCGACCAGGCCGACATCCGCGCCAGCCTGACGCCGATCATGACGGGGCTCTCCGGCGCCCCGCCGGAAATCCAGTTGTTCGCGGCAGGGCCGCCGGACAAGCTTAACCGCACCGTCGATGTTGCGCCGCTGTCCTCGTGGCTCGCGGTGCGCGCGATCGATCGCGAGACGCGCCGGCTGGATGCGATCGAGCGGGGCGAGCCGCCGCCGGCGACCGCGGCGCTGCCGACGCTGGTCTCGCCGGATCCAACACCGGAGCCGTCGCTGCTGGAGGTGCCGATGCCCGGCCGCGATCCGCGCCGCACGCCGCCGAAGAAGACAGCGCCGACGCCGAAAGCGCCACAGGCGGCCCCCGCAGTGCCAAGCCCACCACTTGCAAGCCCGCCACTTGCGAGCCCACCGCTCGCCAGCCAGCAGGTCGCGCCATTGCCGCCGCCGATCGACGTGAGGCCGGCCCCGGGCCCTGCGCCCGCAAAACCCAAGCCGAAGCCGCCGCTGGTGCTGACACCGCAGAATCCATGAGGGGATGGGTCGTCATGCCCGGGCTTGTCCCGCCTGCGGGGCCGAAGCCCCTTCGGCGCGGCGAAGGCCCGGGCATCCACGTTCTTCGTCCCGTGCGGTAAGGCGTGGATGGCCGGGACAAACCCGGCCATGACGTCGGGGAGAAATTGGTGCCGCAACCCTCTCCCGCAAGCGGGAGAGCGAGCCCACCTCCTGTGCAGAATCCAGCGCCTTGCCCGCCGGTCAACACATTCCGCCGCATTTTATCGAATTCTGCTCGGCAAAACTGATCTGCCGACTTTACTGGATTCTCGCGTTTGTTCCCTAGTCTCGGTTCCCAGAGGATTTCGGCGTTGCGTCAGGATTGGCGGGACGGATCGTCAAAGAACGACCAAGAACTGGGGTGATCGAGATGAACGGGGCGAAAACGCTTCTACAGGATCTGGACGACGCGATCGCGCGCGGCACCGACGAAAGCCGGGCCAAGGCGCTGTGGCATGCGACCGACATTCTGATCACCGGCCGCTACAGCGACGACGAGATCAGCATGTTCGGCGAGGTGATCGGCCGGCTTGCCGATGAGATCGAGGTTGCCGCGCGGACGCAGCTGTCCGAACTGATGGCGGCCTGCGATCACGCCCCGCTCAACGTCATCGAAAAGCTCGCTCTTGACGACGAGATCGCGGTCGCCGCCCCCGTGCTGCGCGAATCCATCCGCATCGACGAGAAGATGCTGATCGAGAGCGCGCTGACCAAGGGCCAGTCGCATCTGCTCGCGATTGCCCAGCGCACGTCGATCGGCGAGGCCGTGACCGACGTGCTGGTCAAGCGCGGCGACCAGGAGGTCGTGACGTCAGTCGCCAGGAACGAGGGCGCGCGCTTCTCCGGCTCGGGCCTGTTGCACATGGTTCGCCGCGCCGAGGGAGATTCGATCCTTGCCGAGCAGCTCGGCCTGCGCAAGGACGTGCCGCGGCACATCTTCCAGCAGTTGATCTCGAAAGCGTCGGAAGATGTCCGCCGCCGGCTCGAGAGCGAGCGCCCCGAGATGATGGCGCAGATCCAGAGCTCGGTGGCCGGGGTCACCGGCGATCTGCAATCCAAGTTTGGCCCGTCCTCGCGCAGCTATTTCGTCGCCAAGCGCGTGGTGACGACGCAGCATCGCCAGGGCAACCTCAACCAGGATTCGATCTCGAACTACGCGCGCCAGCACCGCTTCGACGAGGTGCAGATCGGCCTGTCGCTGCTCTCGGCGCTGCCGGTCGACGTGATCGAGCGCGCGCTGATGGACCGCAACCGCGAGATGATCCTGGTGCTGTGCAAGGCGCTCAACTTCTCTTGGGACACGACGATGTCGCTGCTGTTTCTCGGCGCCAAGGATCATCTGATCACCGCGCGCGAGCTCCAGGACAACGAGCGCGAGTTCGGCCGGCTCAAGATCGAGTCTTCGCGCAGCATTTTGAAGTTCTACCAGTCGCGCAAGACCGGCGCGGGTGCCGACGCGGGTTCGGGCCGTCAGCCCGAACTCCAGGTTCACTGAGCGGGAACGCGAGAGGGGAGTATCTGCAATGTTGCCTCAATTCGGCACTGCGGTTCGCAAGACCAAGAACCTCAACACTTCTGTCGCCACCGATCTCGGCGGCACAGCACCCGACAAGGCTTCGGTTGACGCCGCCTGGCTCGTTCTCGAAGCCGCCAACGATCTCGGCGATCATGCCGCGATCGAAGCCTGCCGCCGCGTCATCGACGCCGAGCTGAACGGCACTGTCGCGGCGGGTTCCGATCTCGATCTCATACTGGGATATTTCAGGTAAGCAGCCACAAGACTGCCGGCCGTGCCGAACCTTGCGACCTCAGCAGGAATTGGAACGTCTGCTTTCTGCGTCAAGCCGAAGATCCGATCTTGCCGTGCTCAGCGCCGCGGCCAGCTCGTCGATGTGAAAGGGTTTCGCCAGAATCTGAATACCCGCCGCTTGCGCCGCGTGGACCGAGGCTTCGGCGTATCCGCTGGTCAGCAGCACCGGTATGTCGCTCCGTCTTTGCTTGATCTCCCGCGCAAGCTCGACCCCGTTCATGCCGCCCGGCATCATGATGTCCGAGAAGATCAGATCGACGGAGCGGCCATCGGCCAGGGCGCCGAGGGCCGCCGCGGCGCTGGCGGCGCGCGTGACCTCGTAACCGAGCTGGCCGAGCATCTCGCCGACCAATGCGGCAACCTCGTCGTCGTCTTCGACCAGCAGAATTCGGCCATGGTTGCTCTTCTTCGGCCGCACCCGGGTGAGGTCGATGAGATGTCGCTCCTTCGCAGGAATATCGAACGATCGCGGCAGGTAAAGCTCGATGCGGGTGCCTCGGCCGAGCTCCGATTGGATCCGGACCGTGCCCTGTGACTGGGTCGCGAATCCGTGGACCTGTGCGAGCCCAAGCCCGGACCCCTTGCCGACGTCCTTGGTCGTGAAGAACGGCTCGAACACGCGCGACAGGATCTCCGGAGCCATGCCGACACCGCTGTCGACGACGGACAGACGGACATAGTCGCCTGCAACCTGATCGTCGTCCAGACCGGGAAGATTTTCGCCGCGCACGACGATCGTCCCGCCGCTCGGCATGGCGTCGCGGGCGTTGACCGCCAGGTTGAGAATGACCAGCTCGAGCTCACCGGGATCGACCTCCACCGGCCATAGCGTGTCCGGAAAATCGAACTCGACGTGCACGTCGCCCCTCAGGCTGCGATCGAGCAGTTCCCGCATGCCGCCGATCTGTGCGGCGACGTCGACGGGCTCCGGCCGGAGCTTCTGCCGGCGCGAGAATGCCAGCAGCTGCCTCGTCAGGCTGGCGCCGCGCTGCGCAGCCTGGACCATCCCGTCCATCAGACGCTGGCGCCGGTTCGGATCCGTTTGACGGTCGAGCATGTCGAGCCCGCCGGAAATAACCATCAGCAGGTTGTTGAAGTCGTGAGCCACGCCGCCGGTGAGCTGGCCGATGGCTTCGATCTTCTGCGCCTGTCGAAGCGTCTCCTCGACGCGCGTGCGTTCGTTCATTTCGAGACGAAGCTGCTCGTTGGCTTCCTCCAGCTCTCGGGTCCGCTCGACCACCAGCTTCTCGAGCTGCTGCGCAGTCTGCTCGCGCGCCGCGAGCAGGGCCCGGATCTCATATTGGCGCCGCCGTGCCCGGATCGCGGATTGAATTGCGCTGGTCAGCGTGATCGGCTGGACCGGCCGCTCCAGCAGTGAAACGTTACGCAGCAGCGCGACGATATCGCGGCGCCAGGCGACGACGGCCGGCTGCTCGCGATGGCTGGTGAGAACAACGAAGGGAAGGTCGGACCATGGCGGCTGGCTCGCAATCCATTGTGCCAGAGGCGCCGTGTCTTTTCCAAACAGTCCTTCCTCGGCCAGGAAGACCGCGCCCACGCCGTCCGTCATCTCGCCGACGAGTTCCGGCAGACTTCGGCAGATGGCGGCATCGAGGCTCGCACTGCGAAAAAGCTCGGCCGATGCCGCTCCGTCGCGGCCGATCGGAGCGAAGATGAGGACACGGTTGTCGCTGTCGGCGCTCATCCGGCGGAGCCTTCCGGGATGTCATTGCCGGTGTAACGCGGATTGCCCGAAAAGATACCCATGAAATCCCTAAGGGGTGGGCCAACCTTGATTCCGGTGCTGCCCAGACGAAACTCGCGGATCGTATGCTCGTGATTGCCGCTGCGCTTCTTGACGACGGACAGGGCGCGCCGCACCGTTCCGGCGGACTCGAAATAGCGCAACATGAGAACTGCATCGCTCAAATAGCTGATGTCGAGCGGCGTTTCCATCGGACCCACCAGCCCGTACTGGGCGAGGATCAGGATGGTCAGCACCCCCTGCTGCGCCAGGTAAGTCAGGAGTTCGTGCATTTGCAGGATGAGGAATCGTTCGTCCGGCATCGCGTTCAGGTAACCGTTCAGGCTGTCGATGATGACCACGCGGGCATCGTCGATCTCAACGCTTCTGCGCAGGGTTGCTGCAAACTCGCCTGGCGACAATTCGGCCGGATCGATCTGCTGAAACCGAATAAGCCCCGACCCTATGTGCTTCTCGAGCGGCAGGCCGAGCGTCCGGGCCCGAGCTTCCACCGTGCCGCGCCCCTCATCGAAGGCAAAAAATGCGGTGCGCTCGCCACGTTCCGCCGCCGCTATCGCATAGGTGAGCGCGAGCGAGGATTTGCCCACCCCGGCCGCACCTATGAACAGGGCATTGGTGCCGCGCTCGAGGCCGCCTCCCAGCAGCTGGTCCAGTTCGGCGTTGCCGCTGGACGTGAACTCACCGGGAAACGATTTGTGGTGTTCAGCCGCTACGAGACGCGGGAAGATCCGCAAACCGCCCTGTGCGATTGTAAAATCGTGGAAGCCGCCGCGAAATCGAATGCCGCGCATCTTGATCACGCGGATTCGTCGCCGTTCTGCTCCGTAATCGATCGCAATCTGTTCGAGCATGACGACGCCGTGCGCGATCGAATGCAGTTGCAGGTCGTCCTGGGACGATGAAAGATCGTCGAGCAGGACGACGGTGCAATTGCGGTTGGTGAAAAAATGCTTCAGGGCCAGCACCTGCCGCCGGTAACGAAGCGGATTCTGGGCTAGCAGACGAAGCTCGGAAAGACTGTCGAGCACGACGCGCGCCGGATTGATCCGTTCGACCTCCTTGAAAATAAGGCTGGTGGTTTCGTTCAGCTCCATCTCGGCGGGGTGAAAGACCGTAAGCTC
>Ga0136846_1223467_pt1 | contig 17131 bp, 17 predicted proteins | sample HopSoiMetagenom2_FD_96841 | JGI IMG/M metagenome (GOLD analysis project Ga0136846, IMG submission 96841) | Grasslands soil microbial communities from Hopland, California, USA - 2 Assembly 2016 (version 4) | ecosystem: Environmental > Terrestrial > Soil > Grasslands | place: USA: Hopland...
ATCGAGACCTGCACTTCCACGTTATTCCTCTGCAGGAGCCTCGCAAGCTCGGCCACTTTGTACGCGGCGACGCCGCCCGTGACGCCGAGCAGCAAACGGCGATTCAAGACCTTGTCCATAAAGACATTTTACTCGACCCCACGATTGGCATGTCCACGCCCCTGCGGACGCACGCCGAGCGTCCCCGCGAGCGCCTGCTGGCGCGCGGACCGGCGTCGCTATCGGACGCGGAGCTTCTTGCGCTCTTCGTCGGAACCGGTGTGCGCGGCAAGAGCGCGCTGGACGTGGCCCGCGAGCTGCTTGCCCGCTTCGGCCGCCTTTCGCGCCTGCTATCCGCCACGCACGGCGAGCTCGACGCGGTGCCCGGCATGGGGCCGGCCAAGCTTGCGCAGATCGCTGGCGTGATGGAGCTCGCGAGGCGCGCGCTCGCCGAAGAGATGAAGTCCCGCGACTCGCTCACCTCGCCCGCCGCGGTGCGCGGCTACCTGCGCCTTGCGATGCAGCATCTTGGGCACGAGTGCTTCTACTGCGTGTTCCTCGATGCGCAGAATCGCGTGATCACGGCGGAGGAGCTTTTCCGCGGCACGCTCACGCAGACCAGCGTCTATCCGCGCGAGGTGCTCAAGCACGCGCTTCGCCACAACGCCGCATCGCTCATCCTGGCGCACAACCACCCGTCCGGCGTGGCGGAGCCGAGCCTCCAGGACCAGGCCCTCACCCGCACGCTCGCAGAGGCGCTCGCTCTCATCGACGTGAAAGTGCTCGACCACTTCATCGTGGCGCCGGGCGCGTGCATGTCTTTCGCGGAACGCGGATTGATGTAGGAAACGACACACGCGTAGGAAACGGCCTACGAGTGTGGTTCGATCGGCCTAAAGGCGTGGGCGCCGCCGGCGTCCGGATTCGTCGACTCGGGTCCCGAGAATGACGAGGTCCAGACGAGTCCACGAACATGCGTCCCGATTTCCGCACCCTGCTGCTCCTGTCCGCCGCGCTAGCGGTATTCATCACGTCGCGCCCGGTCGCGGCGCTGACCACCATCCCCGCCGGCGATACGCCAGTCGCGGTCGCGATCAACACCGTCACCGACAAGATCTTCGTCGCCAACGAGTTCAGCGACAGCGTGACCGTGATCGATGGCGCGACGAATGGCACCCGCACCGTGCCTGTGTGCAAGAGGCCGCAGTACATCGCCGTCAATACGCGCACCAACAAGATTTACGTGAATTGCGCGACCGACTCGTCGCTCACCGTCATCGATGGCGCCAAGATGGCCGTCACCGCGAACCTGCCGATGGGAAGCAATGGGCCGGTGATCGTGGATGAGCCGTTCAACCGGATCTATGTCCTGCGCGCGGGCGGCGCCGACGAGGTCACGCTGGTGGACGGCGCGACGAACAACTGGCTCACGGTCGCGACCGACGGCTACTGGCCGCTCAACCACGCGGTCGACTCCGCGAATCGCCGCCTCTACGTCACGGCGTATGCCAGTGGCGAGGTGCGGGTGGTGGACCTCACCTCGACCTCGGACCACCCGCCCACCGTGCCGATTCAGGTGTGGACGAAACCCGTCTACATCGCGCTCAACACAAGCACCTCCCGTGGCTACGTGACCGGGGAAGATCCGCGAGGTCCGATCACCGTGATCAACATGGTCGATCGAACCATCGCGTCGTTCGTGCCGCAGGGCCACGCGGTGGGTCCGCGGGGGATCGCGGTGAACAGCGCGACCAACAAGATCTACACCGCTTTCAACAACGAGGTCATCGTGGTCGATGGCGCGACCAACGCGCTCACGTTCATCCCGGTCAGCACGCCGGTAGCGCTGGCGGTCAATCCGAACACCAATCGCATCTATGCCCCCGCCGGTGACGGTTCCATGGCGATCATCAACGGCGCCAACAACACCGTGACGCGCGCGGGCATTCCGGCGGGCGCGCGCGCCGTGGCGGTGAATCCATCGACCGGGCGCGTGTACGTCGTGGGCCCGCAAGTGACGGTCCTCGAGGGCGGCGCTGCGCCGCCTCCACCGCCACCGCCGCCCCCGGCCAATCCGCCGCCTCCGCAGGAGCCCACGTCGAGCGTGAACGTGCAAGGGCTCTGGTGGGCCTCGCCCGCCGGCGCCGAATCCGGTTGGGGCATCAACTTCGCGCAGCAGGGCGATGTGGTGTTCGCCACCTGGTTCACCTACGACACGGACGGCGCGGGCCTGTGGCTCGTCATGTCGAATGGCAAGCGGACCTCGGCGAACACATATACCGGCGACCTGTATCGCACTTCGGGCCCGGCATTCAACGCGGCGCCGTTCAATCCGGCGCAAGTGCAGCGCGTCCGGGTGGGAAGCGCGACGGTGAGCTTCACCGATGGAAACACCGGGCGACTGGCGGCGACGGTCGCGGGCGTTTCGATCGACAAGCCCATCACGCGCCAGTCTTTCGCCGCGCCGGCTCCGGTTTGCGCCGCGGGCGGTAGCGTGGGCGCGCTACCGAACTACACCGACCTCTGGTGGGCAGCGCCGGCCAACTCCGAATCCGGCTGGGGCGTGAACCTCACGCACCAGGGCGATATCCTCTTCGTGACCTGGTTTACCTACGGCGCGGACGGACGCGGAATGTGGCTCGTGGGCTCGAACGTTGCGCGCACGGGCAACGCCACCTACGCCGGCACGCTGCAGCGCACGACGGGTCCGGCGTTCAACGCGGCGCCCTGGAATCCCTCGCAGGTCACGCGCACGGACGCCGGCACGGTGAATTTTGTCTTTGCGGACGCCAATAACGGCGTGATGAGCTACGACGTGGGCGGCATACGCCAGTCGAAGAACATCACGCGGCAGGCTTTCTCCAGCCCAGCGACGGTGTGCCGCTGACCGAGATCGCTGTCAGCGGGTCATCACCCCGAGTTGCACGCGCGACAGTTTCAGTCCGATCTCACCATCGTTGACCACTTCGTTGTGGAACCGAAAACTCTTCACGAAGTAGTCGGCGGGCTCCATGGAGAGTGCCGCATCCACCTGACGCGCCGATGCGATCACATGGCCGAACTCGGCCGAGTCGATGCGGAGCTGGAAGCCGCCGTAATTGTTCGTCTCGCCACCTGTGCCATGAGTACCGGACGGGACATACAACGTGTTGGAGCCCGTGCTGCGCCCGTAGGGGGAGTCGGGTCGAAAAGTCGTACCAACCATCGTCAGGCCGGAGACCACGTCGCGCGCGGCGAAGTCGCCGCCCGCGAGGTTTCCGTACGCAAGCACGTTCAGGCGGAAGGAGTGGCCGGAAACCCTGTCGACGAAATCTATCGACGGGTGCCCATAAGCGAAGCTGTTGGCGCTGCGGGCATCGAGCCGACTCACGTTGACCGATGCCGTGATCACTAGCTGGGTGCCGAAGGGCGAGGGGATGGCGAACGGAAAGAGGCGAACGTCCGACCCGGTCGCGGAAGCGCCCGTCGGAAACCGGTACACGGCATCGATGCTGGAGTAGGGCGAGCCTCCTCGTGAGCCCGTGTCGAGATGGATGCCCCAGATCCAATCTTGGCCCTGCAGGAACGTTCCGTTGACCGCGACTTTCGGGTCCACCAATCCGTGTGCATAGAAGTAGGGCGATGACATGCTCGTGATGAGCGTCATGGAGTACGAGTCCATGGAGTTCGTGAACGGCCCGTTTTGAACGTTCGGCAGAGGCAGGTTGCTCACCGCGATGCAACCGCCCACGTTGCTCGATTCATCGTCGCATTGCGCGCCAGGCAATATCTTGCCCGCGGGCACGCTCAGCTCGAAAGCCTTGAGCGGCATCTCCATCGGGTACGCGCAGAACGCCACGCCCTCGTCGGTCCACCCCTTCGACTGCATCTCGCCGATGTCGCCCGGTGCCGCAACATAACGGTGGTTTGCATCGTTGAACATGGAGCGATTGTTGAACAGGCGGTGGATCGGCTCTCCCGCTACGCAATGGCCCGTGTAGGACGTGGCGGCGAATGCAGGCCCTTCGTAACTCCAACCGGATCCGGAACGCTTCAGTCCGCTGGACTCGGCGGGATCCGCCGTGAAGAAGTGCGAGTTCGGCCCCAGCCCCGGCGTTCCGTGGAATCTATCGACCCAGACGACGTCGCCGACGAATCCATAGCCCTGTGGATAGGCAAAGGCGCGGAAGCCGCGCCCGGTTCGATACCAGCCCTGGCCCGCGGCGCCCGAATCGAGCGTCGCCTTCTCCCCTGCGTCGACGGCGAGGAAGTAGTGCCCGACGGCGATGTTCTGGTATTCGACGACATCGACAGTGGGAGGGGGGTTCGGCCCGAAGGCAGACGCTGCAGGGGCCAGGCAAGCTGCTGATACAAAGAGACAAAAACCGGGGAAACGGCGATTGCGAGGCATGGCAAAGATCCAAAGGCGGGTTGCGGGGAGCAGAGGCGTCGTGCTAAAATCTAACGCTTTGATTCTACGACCAGTTAACAGAGGTTTTCCATGGCCCGAGTCTGCCAAGTAACGGGGAAGGCCCCCCGAGTCGGACACCACGTGTCCCACGCGAACAACAAAACCAAGCGTCGTTACCTCCCGAACCTCCAGTACCGCAAGTTCTGGGTCGAGAGCGAGAACCGCTGGGTGAAGATGCGCCTCACGTCGGCGGGGCTGCGCCTCATCGACAAGAAGGGCCTGGACGTGGTGCTCGCCGAGATGCGCGGGCGCGGCGTCAAGGTCTAAGGAGCCACCGACATGCGTGAAAAGATCAAGCTCGAGTCGTCGGCCGGCACCGGTCACTTCTATACGACCACGAAGAACAAGCGGACCATGCCCGACAAGATGGAGATGAAGAAGTACGATCCCGTCGCGCGCAAGCACGTCCTCTACAAAGAGACCAAGCTCAAGTAACCGGTCTTTGCAGCACAAGAAAAAGGCCCGCCGAAGCGGGCCTTTTTCGTTCCTGCGTTTGTCTGCCGCTTACTTCTTCTTCGCTTCCGGCTTCTTCGGCTCGTCCTTCTTCGCATCGGCCTTGGCCATGTCCTGCTTGGCGATGATCTGGTCCTTGATGTCGTTGTAGACATTCTCGGGGATCACTTTCTTCTGGACGAGCTCGTCCTTGCCCTTGTAGGGACGGTGCTTCACGATCGCCTTGGCGCGCACATCGCCGATTCCCTTGAGGGTGGCGAGCTCCTTCTCGGACGCCGAGTTGATGTCCATCAGCTCGCCCTTGGGCGCTTCGGCGGCTTTCGTGTCGGCCTTCTTGGCCGGCGCCTCGGTCTTCTTGGCGTCGGTCTTCGGCGTCTCGGCCTTCTGCGCGAGCGCGGAGCCGGCGGACAGCGCCAGGCCCAGCGACGCCAGCGAGGCGGCGAGCAGTGTCAGGATTCTCTTCATGTGGCAGTTCCTCCTACGGGGGTTGGGGGACAGGGACCGCAATCGCTACAGGTACAGCGGTGCAACGGGCGGCTAAGTGTAACCGTTGACCCCAAAAAGAAAAGCCCCGCCGAGGCGGGGCTTTTGTCATCCAACGGAGTCCCCGAACGTTCGCCCGGGCTCGCCGTATTACGCGTAGCTGCGAAGGCGGTGGGAGAACTCCACCAGGGGTGCCACGCCGCTCTTCTCGGCACGCTCGCACCATTCCTTCAGCTGCTGCACGAGCTGCTCGGTATTGAGGGTCGAACGCTCCCAGATGCGCGCGAGCTCCTGGCGCATCGTGAGCGAGGTCTTGAGCGCCGGAATCGTCTCGACCACCTGGTCGAGGCTCTGATGGTGTTGCGCCGGGATGACGACGCGGTCGCGGTGCAGCCACTTGCGCATGGCGACGAGCGTCGCGCAGTCGTGGCCCTTGGCCTTGAGCGCGGCGATTTCCAGCTTGCTGGTGCGCTTGATCGTCTTGGCATAGTTCGCCATCACGTCAAAGCGGTGCGCGATCACCGCCTGCAGGGTCGCGGCATCCACTTCCCACTTGGACGGGTCGAGCTTCACGCGCGGGGCCTGCTTGCGCACCGTGGCAAGGCCCATCGCCTCGAGCACTTTCACGTAGAGCCAGCCCAGGTCGAACTCGTACGGGCGAATCGAGAACTTGGCCGACGTCGGGTATGCGTGGTGGTTGTTGTGCAGCTCTTCGCCGCCGATCCAGAACGCCCACGGCACGATGTTGGTGCTGTCGTCGTCGGTCTGGAAGTTGCGGTAGCCGAAGTAGTGGCCGATGCCGTTGATGACACCCGCGGCCCAGAAGGGAATCCAGAGCATCTGCACGCCCCAGATGATCGCGCCGGCGAGCGCGCCGAAGAGCGCCACGTCGATGCCGGCCAGCAGCACGATGCCCCACTTGTTGAACGGGGTGTACACGTTGCGCTCGATCCAGTCGGTCGGGGTGCTATGGCCGTACTTCTCCATCACGTCGGTCTTGTACGACTCTTTCACGTAGAGGACCACGCCGCCGAAGAGGATCTTGTTGATGCCGTGGATGCGCGGCGAGTGCGGGTCTTCCGCGGTCTCGCACTTGGCGTGGTGCTTGCGGTGGATCGCGGCCCACTCCTTCGTGATCATGCCCGTGGTCATCCACAGCCAGAAGCGGAAGAAATGGCTCACGACGGGGTGCATGTCCAGCGCCCGGTGGGCCTGGCAACGGTGCAGGTAAACCGTCACGGCGGCGATCGTGATCTGTACGAGCACGAGGCCGGCGAGCACATCGCCCCACCAGGGGAGATCCAGCAGACCGGTGAACATGGAGTTGGCGCCCTTTCGTTATTTCCGCTTGTCGGAATGCAGCGGGAAGGTAATAGCCAAGCATTTTACATCGCCGCCCGACCCCGGGGGCGGAATTCCCGGGGCGGGCTCCTAAGTCACTGATTGGTTGGTGTTTTCCTGTGTTTCAGGGGTAGCCAAGAGGCGCACGTCGCGCCGCGGATACGGGATCTCGATTCCTGCCTCCCGGTAGCTCTTCAGGATCGCCTTGTAGATGTCGCTCTTCAGGTCGCCCTCGCCCACCGCGGGATCGGTGATCCAGACAGTGAGCTCGAGGTCGATGCCGTGGTCGCGGAAGAGCTTCACGCGGGCCGCGACCGGCGGCTCCGCGACCACCCGCTTCTGGGTTTTCGCGGCCTCGACGAGGAGCTGGCAGGCCCTTTCCACGTCGCTCTCATAGGAGATGGTCACCGCGATGACCATCGAGACCTTGGGATCCGAGTACGTGTGGTGGTTCACGCTTTCAGTGATGAGCTTCTCGTTCGGGATGATCGATTCGACCCCGTCCGCGCCCTTGATCACCGTGTAGCGCGACTCGATCGCGGTGACCTCGCCGCGCTTGTTGTCGACCGTGATGATGTCGCCGATGCGCAGGCTGTGGTCGAGCAGCACGATGAAGCCGCTCACGTAGTTGCTGGCGATCTTCTGCAGCCCGAAGCCCAGGCCCACGCCGAGCGCGCCGCTGAAGATGGACAGCGCGGTGATGTCGATCCCGACCAGGGGGAGCGCCACCATGACCGCCAGGAACATGGTCGCGACCCGCACGAGCTTGGTGATCACCACCCGCGTGGACATGTCCATGCCCTGCGAGGCCATCACGCGGCTTTCGGTGATGCGCGAGAGCCACGCCGCCAGGGCGAGCGTGAGCCCGAGCGCGGCGATCGCCTGCAGCACCAGCCACAGCGTGATGCGTTGCTTGTTCTTGCCGACGCTGAAGCCCACGTCCTCGAGGGCGCCGATGACCTCGGGCGCGAGGCCGGTGATGTGCAGGGCCACGGCGATCCAGGCGATCCACGCGATCACCCGGATCGACCCGTGCAGGAACCCGCCCTTGGGCAGCACGTGCCCGAGCACGTAGGCCGCCAGCCGGATGAGGAGCCAGGCGACGACGAGGCTCTGCACGATCTGCAGCAGCAGCACCGACTGGTAGCGCGCGAGGATCACCTTGCCGAGGAGGATGAAGATCCAGGCGAACAGCGGAAACGCGACCCGCTCGAAGCTGCCCTCGCCGAATTTCCAGCGCTTGCTGGGACCGAGGTGCCGGCACACGACGCGGGCGCCATAGAAGCCCAGCACCAGGGCCAGAGCGGCCATGCCCACCTGCCACATCCATTCGGCGGGATTGGCGTCGCCGGCGAGGCCGCGGATGAAGTCGCCGAGGGGCGAGATGTCGAAGTTCAGGGCCATGGCGTCGATTGGCGGCGGTGGGTCTCGAAGTTTTCCACGAATCGGTCGGTGACAGCGCGGTTACCCGAGATGACGACCACGTTCTCGGCGTTCTTCGACTGCGCCGCGTGGGTGAAGTTGTAGCTTCCGGTGACGACAGTCGCGCCTGCGAGGCCGCCGTCCACGATCACGATCTTGTTATGCGAGGCCGCAAGCGTGCCATTGAGGAAGACGCGCACGCCGGCGCGATCGAGCGCCGCCAGGTGCGGCAGCCCGCCCGCCTGCTGCTGCGCCGCGTCGCCGATGACCTCCACCTCCACGCCGCGCTTGCGCGCCGCCAGCAAGGCATTGGCGATGCGCCGATCGGTGAACAGGTACGCCTGTAGCCGGACCGTCGCCTTCGCCCGGTCGATCCGCTTCACGATGAGCCCTGCGATGTCGTCGCCCGGCGTGAATGCGACTTCGACCTTCGCGGTCTCGTGCGCCGCGGTCTTTGCCGATGCGGGAACGCCGATGGCCATCGATGCCGCTGCGATGGCCGCCGGCAGGAGCCAGGCCGTGGGGCGCGGCATCGAATTCATGCCTTTGCAGCAGTCCTTTCGAACACCGCGGCAAAGAATCCATCGGTGTCGTGGATGTGCGGGTAGAGCCGCAGGTAGTCGGTCATCCCGGGCACCTTCACGCCCTGTTTCTCGAGCACGTCCTTCGCCGGAACCAGCTTGAAGTCGGGATGCGAGCCGAGGAAGTCGTTGACGATGTCCTCGTTCTCCTCGGCGAGCAGGCTGCAGGTTCCATACACGAGCCGGCCACCGGGTTTCACCAGCGATGCCGCCGCCGAGAGGATCGAGCGCTGCTTGGCGTTCAGCTCGCCGAGAGCCTCGACGCTCTGGCGCACCTTCAGGTCCGGATTGCGCCGCAGGGTGCCCAGCCCCGTGCATGGCGCATCGACGAGCACGCGATCGATCTTGCCGCGCAGGCGCTTCACCTTGGGATCGTTCTCGCTGGCGATGCGCTGCGGAAACACGTTCGACAGCCCCGAGCGCTTGAGGCGCGGGGCGAGGTTGGCGAGCCGCTTGTCCGAGACGTCGAACGCGTAGAGGCGCCCCGTCGAGTTCATCGCCGCGCCCATCTGCAGTGTCTTGCCGCCCGCGCCGGCGCAGAAGTCCACCACCATCTCGCCACGCCGCGGCTCGACCAGCATTCCCAGCAGCTGGCTGCCCTCGTCCTGCACCTCTACCGCGCCGTCGAGGAACATCGGGTGATGGTTGAGCGCGGGCTTTTCCTTCAGGCGCACGCCGATCGGGGAAAGCTTCGAGGCCTGCGCCCCGATCTTGTCGTAGTCGAGCCGGTCCAGGACCGCCTCGCGCGGCGCCTTCATGGCGTTCACGCGCAGGTCGAGAGGGGCCGGTTGCTGCAGGCCGCGCGCGAGCTCGAGGATCTCCTTCTCCGAATGGGTGCGCCGCAAGCGCTCGATCACCCAGTCGGGCAGGTCGGCGCGGATCTCGAAGGGCAGCGCTTCGAGGTCGCTCGCCTTGAGCGCGGCGAGCCAGCTGCGCTCATCGGGCGTGAGCACCGACTCGATCTGGCCCACACCGATGCCTTGCACCTTCACCAGCGTGGCGAGCGCGATCTCTCGCGGCGTGGCGTTGGGCGTCACGTGCTCGAGCATCCGCCGGCGACGCAACGCCGCGTACACGGTGTCCGCGATCAGCGCACGGTCGCGCTGGCCGAGGTTGCGATGATCGCGGAAGTACAGGTGCAGCTGGGTGTCGGCCGGCGCGCGCGCCGCGAGGATCACGGTGAGCGCATCGACCACGGCTTCGAGCTGGGCGCGGGAAAGGTTCATGTCATTCCGAGATGCGGGTAGCCAATTGCTCGACCGTGAGGCGGTTGCGCGCCACGGGGAAGCGCAGCTTCACGGGAAGGTAATGCTGGTCGATGCCGAGCCAGACGTCGACCACTTCCTTCGAATTCTCCGGATCCACGTGGCGCAGGTGCTGCGCGCGCAGGTGGCCCAGCGGAGTGTCGATCTCCTCGATGCCGATGACCGCCAGCCGGAAACGATACATGCGCCGCTGGGTGAACACCTGCAGGTCGAACGATTCCGCGGTGGGCGGCGTGTGCGCGAGCTGGAAGATCATCGACAGCCAGTCCACGGTGTTGTCGGTGAGCGCGGAGGTTTTCTTCTCGCCGTTGCGATCGAAGGTCACCTGGCGGGCGGGCCAGTCGAACTCGAGCCCCTCGCGAGGGCCGCCGGGCTTGCGCTCGGAAAACGAATCGGGCCGCAGTCCCGCCGACGTGAGGGTTCCGCGGCTCTCCTGCAGGATGCGCCCCTCGAGGAAGAGCGCGAAGAAGCCTTCGGCCTCCGCTTCGGACTCGATGCGGTAGCTGTCGCCCTCGCGTTGCCAGCGGTAGGTGGCGTGGCCGTCGGCGAAGGCGGAGGTGAGCTTGTAGTCGATGGTGATCCGCGGCGGCAGCGCCTGGGTCGGGAAGGCCGGCGGCTCCAGCGCCTTCACCGGCACCGCGGGCTGGGCGAGCGCGAGCTTTTCCCCAGGCGTGGCGGGCGGAGCCGCGGGCGGTTCCACCTTGGCCGGTTCGGCCTTGGCGATGACGGTGGGTTCGACCGGCGGCGCTGCGGCGGGCTCGGGCGGTGGCGGCACGGCCGCAGGCGGCGCTGGGGGGGGCGCGATGCGCGACCGTGGATGCGGCGAACGCGCGGCACGAGGCTTCGGCTTCGCGACGGGCAGTGGTGGAGTGGTTGACGGTGGGGCCTCGGGATCGACGGCCTGCAGGCTCGCCTCGTAGGTTGGCGGCCGATCGTCATCGAGGGTGGCGATGCGTTGCGGCAACCCCATCATCACGGCCGCATGCACCGCCGCCGAGACCAGCACTGCCACGGCGGCCACGCGATATCGGGAAAAAAGCTCGGTGGCCGTGGGCATCACACCTCGCTAGCGGCTCTGGATCGCGACCAGGTCCTGCTCGAGGCGCAGTCCTTTCGGATCGTCGAAGACGATGCGCACGGGGAAATTGTCGCGCTCCTTCGCGAGCCACACCTCGGCGCGGCTGTCCTTCGGGCTGTAGGTCACGCGCTCGAAGTGGAAGGTGTCGAAGTCGCCCGCGGGAGTCTTCACGCGCGGCTCGTCCACGAGGCGGTAGGTATAGCGTTCGACCTTGCGCCCGTTGCACATGGCGATGACGAAGCTGCCCGGGCGCGGGCTCATGTTCATGAACTGGTACATCATCGAGATGCGGTCCTGCGTCTCGCGCGGCAGCGGCACCTGCGAGGTCTCGCCCTTGAACTGCGACTGGACGACGCCTTGCTCCCAGTCGAAAACGGCGTCCACGCTGCGTTGCGGGTCCTTTACGCGCCTCTCGGCGAACTTGAGCGGCTGCAGGTTGCCGTCGACGACGCGCCCCGCGCTCTGCAGCGTGATCTGCTCGTCGTAGAGCAGCTTGAGGATGCCCTCGGCCTTCGAGACGCTCGAGATCGTGTAGGAGTCGCCGCTGCGCACGAACGATTCCTGCACGCGGCCGATGGTGATGCCGTTGTTCGTGAGCCGGTATTCGGCGTGGATCTCGCTCGGCATGGCCAGCACCGGCGCGGCCGCGAGCACGAGGGCCGCGGCGAAGGCGATCTTCATGGATTCCTGTCCCTGGGAGCGATGACGCAGTCGGTAGCAACGCCCGAGCCGCGGATGCGGACGACGTCTCCCGGAAGGAATTCGACGCGGTCCTGCATGAACCATTGGACCGCCTGGGGATAAATTCGATGCTCCGCCTGGAGCACTCGCTCGGCGAGCTCGTCCTCGCTATCGCCGGGCATCACCGGCACCGCCGCCTGGATGACGATCGGCCCCGCGTCCAGCGACGGCGTCACCACGTGGACGGTGCAGCCGTGCAGCTTCACCCCGGCGGCGAGCGCTTGCCGGTGCGTGTGCAATCCCGGGAACGACGGCAGCAGCGACGGGTGGATGTTGAGAATGCGGCGCGGAAAGCGCGCGATGAAACCCGGCGTGAAGATGCGCATGAATCCCGCCAGCAGCACCAGGTCCGGCGAATGCTCCTCGATCGCATCGGCCATGGCGGCGTCGAAGGCATCGCGGGTGGGATGGGCCTTGTGGTCGACCACCTTCGTGGCGATCCGGTGGGAGCTCGCCCACTCGAGCCCCGCGGCGTCGGGCCGGTTCGAGATCACGGCCCTGACTTCCGGAACGGCGCGGGATTCGACGATCGCCCGCATGTTGCTGCCTCGTCCGGAGACCAGGATGACCGCGGATTTCAGACGATCACCGTCTGCGGGTCATCCGGATTGCGCGCCACGATCTCGCCGATTTCGAAAGCCTCCACGCCGTTGGCCGCGAGGCTGGCGATGGTCGCCGCGGCGTCCGCCCTGGAAACCACCATCACCATGCCGATGCCGCAGTTGAACGTGCGGTGCATCTCGGCGTCCTCGATGTTGCCCTGCTTGCGCAGCCAGCGGAAAACCCAGGGCATGGTCCACTTCGAGGCGACGAGTTTCGCCGCGACGCCGTCGGGCAGCACGCGCGGGATGTTCTCGACGAGGCCGCCTCCGGTGATATGGGCGAGGCCCTTCACCTCGACCTTCGCGAGGGTCGCCAGGACCGGCTTCACGTAGATGCGGGTGGGCTCGAGGAGCGTCTGGCCCAGCGTCTTGTCGCCCTCGAAGGGCTCGAAGAGGTCGGCGCCGCTCACCGCGATCACCTTGCGGATCAGCGTGAAGCCGTTGGAGTGCGGGCCGCTGGAGGCGAGGCCGATCACGACGTCGCCCTTGGCGACCTTGGTGCCGTCGATGATCTTGTCCTTGTCGACCAGGCCGACCGCGAACCCGGCCAGGTCGTACTCGTTCGGGTCGTACATCCCCGGCATCTCGGCGGTCTCGCCGCCGATGAGCGCGCACCCCGCCTGCTCGCAGCCTTCGGCCACACCCTTGATCACGTCGGCGGCGACACCCACGTCGAGCTTGCCGCAGGCGAAGTAGTCGAGGAAGAACGCGGGCTCCGCCCCCGACACGAGGATGTCGTTCACGCTCATGGCGACCAGGTCGATGCCGACCGTGTCGTGCTTCTTCATGCGGAAGGCGAGCTTGAGCTTGGTGCCGACGCCGTCGGTGCCCGAGACCATCACCGGGTTCTTGTACTTCTTCGAGACCTCGAAGAGGGCGCCGAAGCCGCCGATGCCCCCCAGGACCTCCGGGCGCATCGTTCGCTTGGCCATCGGCTTGATGCGCTCGACCAGCGCGTCGCCCGCCTCGATATCGACGCCGGCGTCGCGGTAGGTGAGTTGGGAGTGCTTGCCGCTCACGGGGGGATCCTGCCGATTCAGAGGCGAAATTTTACACCGTGTAAGGGCGGGGCGCCCGGGACGACCTACGGGCGCTATCCCCCAACCCATGACAAAGGAGCACCAATGCGTTCGCTTACCAAGGCCCTCGCCGCCGCCACCCTCGGCGCCGCGCTCGTCGCGTCGCCCGCTTTCGCCCGTGAAGACATGGATGCCGACAAGTTCGTGAAGATGAGCGACGCGGACAAGGACGGCATGGTGTCGAAGGCCGAAATGATGAAGATGGTCGAGAAGATGTTCGACAAGCACGACAGCAAGAAGGCCGGGAAGCTCACCAGGGAGCAGGCCGAGGCGTTCCTGAAGGAGCTGATGAAGGGCGGTGCCTGAACGGCTGACTGGGTCAGGCGTTCCTTGCCGGGCGCGCCGTGGCGGCGCGCCCGTTCTTTCAGCCGGGCCTAAGCGTCGCCGCTGCCCTTCATTTGCGGCAGGGTCACCTTGGCGAATTCGAGCATGCGCTCGATCGGAAGCTTCGCGCGCCGGCCGATCTCCGCATCCACGAACACTTCGTGGCCGGGCTTGCCTTCGAGCGTGTCGAGGAGGTTGTGCAGCCCGTTCATCGCCATCCACGGGCAGTGCGCGCAACTCTGGCAGGTGGCGCCCTTGCCGGCGGTGGGAGCCTCGATGAAGCTCACGCCGGGCATGCGCTTCCGCATCTGGTGGATGATGCCGTTGTCGGTCGCGACGATGTATTCCTTCGCGCCCAGACGCTCGGCGGCCTGGATGATGCCCGTGGTCGAGCCGACGGCGTCCGCCATCGCGATCACTCCGCGCGGCGATTCTGGGTGCACCAGCACCTTGGCGCCCGGGTGCTTCAACTTGAGCTCCTCGAGTTGCTGCGCCTTGAACTCCTCGTGCACCACGCACGCGGCGTTCCACATCAGCATGTCGGCGCCGGTCACGCGCTGCACGTAGTCGCCCAGGTGCTTGTCGGGCGCCCAGAGGATCTTCTTGCCCTGGTGGTGCAGGTGCGCCACGATCTTCTCGGCGATGGAGGACGTCACCATCCAGTCGGCGCGGGCCTTCACCGCGGCGCTCGTATTGGCGTACACGACGACCACGCGATCGGGATGCTGGTCGCAGAACGCGGAGAACTGGTCGGCGGGCGTCGCGAGGTCGAGCGAGCACTCGGCCTGCAGGTCCGGCATGAGCACGCGCTTCTCGGGATTGAGGATCTTCGCGGTCTCGCCCATGAAGCGCACGCCGGCGACCACGATCGTCTTGCCCGGGTGCTCGTGGCCGAAGCGCGCCATCTCGAGCGAGTCCGAAACCGTGCCGCCGGTGGACTGCGCGAGGTCCTGGAGGTCCGGATGGACGTAGTAGTGCGCCACCAGCACCGCGTCGCGCTCCTGGAGGAGCTTCGCGGCGCGCTCGAGGAGCGCGGGCTTTTCGCCCGGGCCGAGGACTTCGGGCGGCTTGGCCGGGGCGATGCCCACGTCGCCGTTGTAGCGCTCGAAGCGAATCTGGATCGGTTTGGCAACGGCCATGTCGGGATTCTAGGTTAAAATTTCACGTTCATCGGCGCCGGCACACGTCCCGCGCATCCCCATGAGGCAGCTGCTCCTCGACTTCACCCAGGCGCCCGCGCCAACCTTCGCAAACTTCGTCCCCGGCGGCAATGCCGAGCTGCTGCACGTGCTGCAGGCGGCGGCGCGCGGCGAGTGCCCGGAGCGTGTCCTGTATGTGTGGGGCGAATCCGGCGCAGGCAAGAGCCACCTCGCGAAGGCGTTCGGCGCATCGACCAGCGGCCGGCCGGGCCATCGCGTGATCGACGGCATCGAGCGCTTCTCCGACGCGGAGCAGGTGGCGCTCTTCAACGACTTCAACGAGCGCAACTTCGAATTCCTCCTCGTGACGGCCTCGGCCTCCCCGCGCGACGTGGCGTTGCGCCGCGACCTGGCGACGAGGCTCGCCACCGGCCTTACCTATCGCGTGGCTGCGCTCACCGACGCCGAGAAGCGCGCGGCGCTCGCGGCGCACGCGAAGGTGCGCGGCTTCGACCTCTCCGAGGACGTGTCCTCCTACCTCCTCACCCATGCCCGCCGTGACATGCGCTCGCTCATGGCCGCGCTCGACGCGCTCGACCGGTACTCGCTGGAAACGGGCCGGCCGGTGACGGTGCCGCTGCTGAAGGCGGCGATCCAGTGAAGCGCAAGCTCGCGCTCTTCGACCTCGACAACACGCTCCTCGAAGGCGACAGCGACTACGAGTGGGCGCAGTTCCTGATCGAGGAGGGCGTGCTGCACGCCGACGAATACAACGCGAAGAACGACTGGTTCTACGAGCGCTACAAGGACGGCACGCTGGACATCCACGAGTTCCTGGACTTCCAGCTGAGGCCCATCGCGAGGCGCCCGCGGGAGCAGCTGGACGCCTGGCACTCCGCGTTCATGCAGCGGCGCATCCGCCCCATCATCCTGCCCAAGGCCGCGGAGCTGGTGGCGAGGCACAGCGACGCGCTGACCGCCATCGTGACCGCGACCAATCGCTTCATCACCCAGCCCATCGCCACGGAGCTGGGGGTCGAGAACCTCCTCGCGACCGACATCGAGGAGGACGAGCGCGGCATCTTCAGCGGCAGGCCCCGCGGCACGCCCACCTTCCGCGAAGGCAAGATCCAGCGGGTGAAGGATTGGCTCGCCGAGCGCGGCACCTCGCTCGGCGACTACGAAAGCTGGTTCTACAGCGACTCCCTCAACGACTTGCCGCTGCTCGAGCTCGTGACGCACCCGGTGGCAGTCGATCCGGACGCCACGTTGTTCGCCAAGGCAACCGAGCGCGGATGGCCCATCATCTCCCTGCGATGATCAAGAAATATATCGACAAGCTCTTCGGGCGCCGCGAGCGCGTCACCCACAAGGACGCGAGGCCGGTCATCTACGGCGCGGACAAGCACAACATCCGGCGCGAGGACATCAGCCGTTGCGCGCGGCGCACCTGCGAGGAGCTGCAGCGCGCGGGTTACCTCGCCTTCGTGGTCGGCGGCGCGGTGCGCGACATCATGCTGGGCATCAAGCCGAAGGACTTCGACATCGCGACCAGCGCCACGCCCGAGGAAGTGCGCGGGGTGTTCCGCCGCTCGCGCATCATCGGCCGGCGCTTCCAGATCGTGCACGTCCTCTGCGGCGCCGAGGTCGTCGAGACCTCCACTTTCCGCGCCCACTTCACCCGCGAGGCCGACGAGGACAACCGGGACGAGCACGGCCGCATGCTCTCGGACAACGTCTTCGGCACGCAGGCCGAGGACGCGATGCGCCGCGACTTCACCGTGAACGCGCTCTTCTACGACCCGGTGAAGGAAGAGGTGTGGGATTACGTCCATGGCCTGAAGGACCTGAAGGCTAAGAAGCTGGTGATGATCGGCGAGCCGGCGACCCGCTATCGCGAGGATCCCGTGCGGATGCTGCGCGCGGCGCGCCTGTCGGCGAAGCTGGGCCTCGCCATCGACGCAAAGACGCAGGAGCCGATCATGGGCCTCAAGCACCTGCTCGAGAACGTGCCGCAGGCGCGGCTCTTCGAGGAGATCCTGAAGCTCCTGCTGTCGGGCAACGCGGTCGAATGCGTGCGGGTGCTGCGGGAGCTCGAGCTCCACCACGGCCTGCTGCCGCTGCTGGACACCGCGCTGGAAGATCCCGAGACGGGACCCTTCGCGATGGCCGCACTGCGAGCGACCGACGAGCG
>Ga0136846_1231075_pt1 | contig 17127 bp, 15 predicted proteins | sample HopSoiMetagenom2_FD_96841 | JGI IMG/M metagenome (GOLD analysis project Ga0136846, IMG submission 96841) | Grasslands soil microbial communities from Hopland, California, USA - 2 Assembly 2016 (version 4) | ecosystem: Environmental > Terrestrial > Soil > Grasslands | place: USA: Hopland...
GAGTCGGTGCTCGCCGCCACGAGCGGCGCCGAGGGAGTTGGGCTCATGCGCACCGAGTTCCTCATCGTCGGGCGCACGGGGATGCCAGACGAGGAAGAGCAGTACCGGGCGTATCGTCGCGTCGTCGAAGCGTTCGGCGGCAAACCGGTCGTGATCCGGACCTTCGACATCGGTGGCGACAAGCTGCCCGCAGGGGGTTTCCCGCACGAGCCGAATCCGTTCCTCGGCTGGCGTGCAATTCGGATGTGCCTCGACGAGTCCGAGATGTTCAAGGTGCAGCTGCGAGCCCTCCTGCGGGCGGGCGCGCACGGGGACGCTCGGATCATGCTGCCGCTCGTGGTGACGGTCGACGAGGTCCGCCAGGCGCACCGGTTGCTCGACGAAGCGGCTGCGGAGCTCGAGGCGCGCGGCCTCCCGTTCAGGCGGGATCTACCCCTTGGGATCATGGTGGAAACGCCCGCGGCGGCGATGAGCGCCGACGTGCTGGCGAAGGAAGTCGCGTTCTTCAGCATCGGCACGAACGACCTGGTGCAGTACACGCTGGCTGTCGATCGTGGCAACGCGAACCTCGCCTCGCGGTTCACGCCACTTCACCCGGCGGTCCTTCGCCTCGTGAAGCGAACCGTCGATGTGGGTCGCGCCGCCGGGCTGGAAGTTGCCGTTTGCGGAGAGATGGCGTCCCAACCGGTGATGGCGTTCGCGCTCATCGGCCTTGGCGTGCGACAGCTCAGTGTTGCGCCGCGGACGGTGACGCTCGTCAAACACATTGTTCGCGGCATCAGCGCCGAGTTGGCGGCCGAGGCGGCCGAGGCAGCGCTCGCGTCGGACAATGCGGCTGGCGCCGAAAAGCAGCTCACGGGTCGGTTGCGAGCGGCGTTCGGCGACGCATCGTTCCTCGGCGACGGGTTGCTCGGCAGCTAGTCGGCCGGATATCGTTCGGTGCTGCGCGCCGGTGCGAACGCCGGCGCGATTTTCACATTCAGAAGCGAGAGACGTCCTAGTGTACGATCGCCACCTGTTCACTTCGGAGTCCGTGACCGAGGGCCACCCGGACAAGATCGCGGACGCGATCTCGGACGCGGTGCTCGACGCCATCATCGCCGACGACCCCACAGCGCGCGTGGCGTGCGAGACACTGGTGACGACCGGTCTCGTTTGCGTGGCCGGTGAGATCACGACGAAGACGTACGTCGACATCCCGAGGCTCGTCCGCGACACGGTGGAGCGCATTGGCTACACTGACGCCACCTACGGCTTCGACAACAAGACGTGCGCGGTCATCAGCACGATCGACAAACAGTCTCCCGACATCGCGCAGGGCGTCGACACCGGCGGCGCGGGTGACCAGGGCATGATGTTCGGCTACGCGACCGACGAGACGGATGAGCTCATGCCGATGCCGATCCTGCTGGCGCACAAGCTGACGAAGCGACTCGCTGACTGCCGTCGCGCGGGCATGAAGTGGCTTCGTCCGGACGGGAAGGCGCAGGTGACGGTCGTGTACGAGGACGGCCATCCGGTGGCGGTGGACACGGTCGTCGTGTCGACGCAGCACGACGAGAAGATCTCGAACACGAAAATCCGCCGTGCGATCATTGACGACGTGATCGAAGCCGCGATCCCGAGCGACCTGCGCGGCAAGAAGGTGAAGTATCACATCAATCCAACGGGTCGGTTCGTCGTCGGTGGACCGCAGGGCGACGCCGGCCTCACCGGCCGCAAGATCATCGTCGACACCTACGGCGGCATGGGCCGACACGGTGGCGGCGCGTTCAGTGGCAAGGATCCGTCGAAGGTGGATCGCTCGGCGTGCTATGCCGCACGCTGGGTCGCGAAGAACATCGTGGCGGCGGGGCTTGCCCGTCGATGCGAGGTTCAGCTCGCGTATGCGATCGGCGTCGCCGAGCCGGTGTCGGTGATGGTCGATACGTTCGGGACGAGCGAGATCCCCGAAGCGGACATCATGCGCGCCGTGAGCGAGACGTTCGACCTGACGCCTCGTGGCATCATGACCGCGCTCGATCTTCGCAAGCCGATCTATTCGGCCACGTCCGCGTATGGCCACTTCGGCCGCACGCCGGAATCGATCAAGAACGGTCGAGGCTCGATCACGCTTTTCACCTGGGAGCGAACCGATCGCGCGTCGGCGCTCAAGAAGGCAGTCAAGTAAGCCACGGGGTAGTCCAAAGCCGACTTCCACCCCCGCGCGCCCACAAGCATGTTTCGCCTCAGGGAAGCTTGAGCATCACCCTCGGCAGGATCGCTTGATGGTGGAAGTCACGGTCGCCCGTTTGGGGCTCGACAGCTCGACCAATTCGTATGTCGTGATCCTCCAGGAAAAGGGGGGATCACGGCTGTTGCCCATCTGGATCGGACAACCCGAGGCCGAATCGATCGCGATGCACATCAACAGCATCAAGCGCGAGCGGCCGATGACGCACGACCTCTGCAAGAACCTCATTGTCGGCCTGGGCGGTCAGCTCCGCCGAGTGCAGATCACGAAAGTGCAGAAGAGCACGTATTTCGCCGAGCTGCACATCATGCGCGGTGACGTGCTCGTCCAGATCGATGCCAGGCCGTCGGACAGCATCGCGGTCGCGCTCAGACTTTCCGCGCCGATCTTCGCCCAGGAGTCGCTGCTCACGTCCGTCGAGGGCGAGGATGCCGACGAGGCCGAAGACCACGACTTCGAGGCGGCAAAGACGGCGGAAGAGCTCAACGCCGAACAGCTCAAGCAGTACCTCGAGAATCTTCGTCCGGAAGACTTCGGCAAGTTCAATCTGTGAGCGTTGCGCGGGGCCGCGCGTCAGCCATTCGGGCGTCGCGCACTGTTCTGCTGGTCACCTCGCTGCTCGCGGCCCGAACGGTCGCCGGGCAGGACTCGGCCGCGACGCGAACGACGCCTGATCAGGCGCCTCAATCCCTGGCGCCGCGAACAGTCAGCGGCCGCGTTGTTCGACCCGGCCGCTCCGGCATGCTCACGGTGGGCCAGGCGTGGGTGACGCTGCACCGCGTTGCGGCTGACAGCAGCGGACCGGTGGACTCGGTGCGCACGGATGCGCACGGGCGATACTCGATCCGCTACAAGCCGGTTGGCGGCGATGCCGTGTACTTCGCGTCGAGCACGTACAGCGGCGTGGCGTACTTCACTGCGCCGTTGCCGCCGCGCAATGCGACCGGTGACGACGGGGAGATCACCGTCTTCGACACGACGTCGGCGCCGGTTCGCATAGAGACACGCGGCAGGCACCTCGTGGTGTCGGCGAGCAGCGTCGATGGCCGGCGGACGCTCGTCGAGGTGTTCGAGCTGTCGAACGACAGCACGGTGACGGCAGTAGCCGGCGCGAAGGGACGTGCGACGTGGAGCGCGCCGGTCTCGCCTAACGGGAGAGACTTCCAGGTCGGACAGAGCGACATCGGCGCCAACGCGGTGCAGTTCCGCGACGGGCGCGTGCTGGTCTACGCCTCGATCTCTCCGGGCATACGCCAGATCGCGTTCTCCTACTCCGTTCCGGCGTCCGACTTCCCGCTCGAGATCCCGATCGGGGATCCGGTCAGCGTGTTCGAGGTGCTGATGGAGGATCCGGGCGCGACGGCGAGCGGCGGCGGGCTGACGGAGCAACAGCCTGTTTCACTCGAGGGGCGGACGTTCCGGCGCTTCCTCGGGCAGAACGTGCGCTCCGGCGCAAAGCTCATCATCAACGTCGGCGCGCCGACGGCGCCGCGTGGCAACCGAATGCTGTACGTCACGGTAGTCAGCGCGGCGGTTATCATGGTGCTCGCGCTGGGGTTTGCCCTAACGAGGCGACGCTCGATGCGAGTGGTCGTGCACGCGCCGCTGGTGGATGACGCCGCGCACATCGCGCGCGAGGTAGCGGAGCTCGACGACGCGTTCGAGCGAGTCGCGGCGCCGAGCGATGCGGAGCGCGACGCGTATCGGCAGCGCCGGGACGAGCTCAAGACACGCCTCGCCGCCGCGCTTGCGAAGGAGGAAGTCCCGGTCTAGATTCGCGACACAATTCGAAAGCGGACGGAGACCCGGAAACCGGTGCAATGCCGGTGCGGCCCCGCCACTGTAACGGGTAGTTCGACGCGCGCTCGGCATGCCACTGACTTCGGTCGGGAAGGCGAGCGCTCGCAGCCCGGAGCCAGGAGACGACTCGTCGTCCGCGCCACGTACACACGCCCTCGGGGGAGGGCTGGTGGCTCTGAGTCGCGTCGTCGTGCGTCTCATTTGCCAGGCATCCTTCCTCGAGAAGGATGCCTTTCGTGTATCACCGCTATTTCCGCCTCGGTTTCGCCGCGTGCGTCGCGTTTGCGGCGGCGCTGGTCGTCGCGTGCGGTGATTTGCGTTCCCGAACGCCCGCGGTCGCTGATACTGCGGCCGCGAAGACGATCGGCGCGGTCACCCTCCGCGACGATTTTGGTGACACGCTGGCGCTTCGCGCGCTGCCGCGCCGCATTGTCTCGCTCAATCCAGCGACGACCGAGCTGTTCTTCGCGCTTGGCGCGGGCGACCGGCTCGTCGGCCGGACGCATTTCGATCTCTACCCGACGGCGGCGCAGGCGGTGCAGGACCTCGGCAGCGCGATACCGCCTAACGTCGAGTCCGTGCTCGGCGTCCGTCCGGACCTCGTCCTGCTGTACGCGAGCGAGTCCAATCGCGAGCCGGCGGGGCGGCTGCACGCCGCGGGCGTCCCAACGTTGACGCTTCGGATCGACCACATCGCGGACTTCCGTCGAGCAGTCGGAATTCTTGGTCGAGTCGTGGGTGACACGGCCCGCGCGGCCGTCGTTACGGACTCGGTCACGGCAACGCTCGAGCGCGTGCGGGTTGCCACTCAGGGCAAGCCGCGCCTAACGGCATTCTGGAAGGCGTGGGACTCGCCTGTGATCGCCATCGGCGGCGGAAGCTTCCTGTCGGAGCTGGTGGATATCGCCGGCGGCAAGAACGTGTATGGCGACGACCCGCGGCCGGCGTTCGACGTCACCATTGAGGATGTCGTTCGGCGCGACCCGGACGTCGTCTTCGCCGGTCCGGAGTCAGGCGAGCGCATGCGGGCGGCCCCCGCGTGGCGTGCGCTGCGTGCCGTGCGAGAAGGACGCATCCTCATCGTGGACACGATGCTCGTCGGCCGTCCGGGCGTTAGGCTCGGCGAGGCCGCCGTGTCGCTCGCGCGACTGCTTCACCCCGGATCGCTGCCGTGACCCAACGTCGCCGGCACGTCCTGCTGTACCTCGTGCTCGCTGCCGCCACGGTGCTCGCCGCCCTCGCCGGGCTCGGGATCGGGCCCGTACGCCTAACGCCGGTCGACGTGTGGAACGCGCTCGGTGGCCGAGGCGACGTGACCGCTGTCGCCATCATGCGGGACATTCGCGCGCCGCGCGTGGTGCTCGCCGGGCTCGTCGGCGCAGCGCTGGCCATGAGCGGGGCGGCACTGCAGGGGACGATGCGCAACCCGCTTGCCGAGCCGTACCTGCTGGGCGTGTCGGGTGGGGCGGCGGTTGGCGCTGTCCTGGCGGTCGCCGGCGGTGCGCCATTTGGCCTCGTGCCCCTCGGTGCCTTTGCTGGCGCTGTTGCCGCGGTGATGCTCGTGCTGGCGATCGCGCGCGCGGGCGGGCGCAGACCCGACCCACGGGTGCTTCTCATGGCAGGCGTGGTCGTGGGAGCGTTCGCGAACGCCGTGATCATGATCGCGCTGGCCTCGGCGCCCGCGGACTCCGTGCGAAATGCACTCTGGTGGATGATGGGCTCCGTGGCCGGCGCGACGTGGGGGCAGATCGGCTGGTTCGCGGCCTACGGCGTCCTCTCCGCGGGCGCTTTGCTTCTCTTCGCGCCCGAGATCGACGTGCTTGCGCTTGGAGATGATGCCGCTGCAGGCCTTGGTGTGAACGTGGATCGCGCTGGTCGGCGAGCGTACGTGATCGCGTCGCTGCTCGCTGCGGCAACGGTGGCGGCCGCGGGCCTGGTAGGGTTCGTCGGTCTCGTGGTGCCGCACCTCGTGCGGACGCGTGCCGGCAGCCGACACCGGGCGGTGATTGGTGCAGCGGGGCTGGCGGGCGCCACGCTGGTCATTCTCGCCGATCTCGTGGCCCGCACGCTTCGCGCGCCGAGCGAGCTGCCGCTGGGCGCCGTGACGGCGTTGGGCGGCGTGCCGTTCTTCCTGTTCCAGCTGCGTCGCTTCAAATGATCAGGTTCCTCGACGTCGTGGTACGCTACCCGCGCGCCGCCGCGCCGGCGGTCGATGGCGTGTCGTTCGATGCCCCGGAGGGGACGATCACGGCTATCGTGGGACCTAACGGGAGCGGGAAGAGCACGCTGGTCCGCGCGTTGTTAGGCAGGGTAGCGCTGCAGCGCGGCACGATCGAGGTGGACGGTGAGGACGCCGCCACGCTCGATCGCAGAGCGTTGGCTCGCCGGGTGGCGGTCGTTTCGCAGCGAGAGGAGCCCGCGTTCCCGTTGCGCGTCGCCGACTACATTGCGCTCGGACGACATCCGCATGCTCATCTCTGGAGCGCTGCGGATCCGGCTGGCGCGACGGCTGTGGCTCGCGCGATCGACGACGCCGAAGTGCGGCCATTCGCCGATCGAACGACGGAAGAACTGTCCGGCGGGGAGTGGCAGCGCGTGCGAATCGCGCGAGCGCTCGCCCAGGACGCGCGCGCGCTCGTGCTCGACGAGCCAACCACGTATCTCGATATCGCGCACGAGATGTCGGCGTTCGAGCTGCTCGACGCGCTCGCGCGTCGAGGTCAGGCGATCCTCGTGGTAAGTCACCAGCTGAATCTCGTCGCGCGTTTTGCGCATCGCGTGGTGTTGCTTCACCGCGGGGTGGTGGCTGCGGCAGGTACGCCGTCCGACGTGATGCGTGGTGACGTCCTGGAGCGCGTGTACGAATGGCCGCTCGTCGTCACGCGTGACCCCGCTGTGGGCGCGCCTGCGTTACTACCACTGCGAGGCAGACGAGTGACCTAACGAGTTGTGATCTGCCATCTGCAATCCGCCACCTGCCACCTGCCATCTGCCATCTGCCACCGATGCGAACGATACTCATTCTTCTTGCCGTTGTTTTCGCCTTCAATGCCGCAGCCGCTCAACAGGCGAAGGATACCACCACGCTCAATCCCGTCGTCATCACGGCGACTCGGGTGCCTGTCGACCAGAGCGTGGCGCCAAACGCGGTGACCGTCATCCGCGGCGAGGACCTTCGAGCACGCGGCGTCGTGATGGTGAGCGACGCGCTGGCGTCCGTGCCGGGCCTCACGCTCGTGCGCAGCGGCTCGTTCGGTGCCACCTCGTCACTCTTCGCTCGTGGCGGCGAGAGCGACTACGTGAAGGTTCTCATCGATGGCGTCCCGGTCAACAATCCGGGTGGCGCGTTCGACTTCGCATCGCTCACGACGGACAATCTCGATCGCATCGAGGTCGTTCGCGGGCCCGCGAGCGTCGCCTACGGTTCCGACGCGGTCGCCGGGGTGATCCAGCTCTTCACGCGACGCGGCACCGGACCCGTCCGCGGTTTCGCAGATGTTCGTGGCGGAACGTTCGGCACCATGGAAGGAGAAGGCGGCGTCGCAGGCGGGAATTCGTCCGTCGGCTACTCGCTTGGCGCGTCGAGCCGCCAGACCGACGGCTTCCTGCCGTTCAACAACGACTTTCGGAATCAGGTGGCGAGCGGGCGTCTCACGTTCACGCCGGCGAAGTCGACCATCGATCTCACGGGCCGGTGGAACGATGCCACGTATCACTTCCCGACCGATGGCTCCGGAGCCGTGGTGGACAGCAACTCGGTTCGGAAGGATCACCGCACCGTGCTCGGGCTCGACGCGACGCATCACCTAACGTCACGTGTCGATCTCCGCCTGGTCGGCGCCGCATCTCGGCTCGATGGTGCGTCGTCCAACGCGCCGGACAGCCCCGGTGATTCGACCGCGTTCTACGGGAACGATGACTCTCGGATCGAGCGCCGCAGCGCCGACCTCCGCACGGACGTGCGCACCGGCGAAAGCGCGACGGTCTCCCTCGGCGGGAACATCGAGCGTGAACAGGTGCGAAGCCGCAGCGAGAGTCAATTCGGAACCTTCCCGGCGAGTACGACGACGTTCGCCGAGCACCGCACCAACAAGGCGGTGTACGCCCAGGCGATCGGTACGGCGTCGCGACTCACGTACACGCTGAGCGGCCGAGTCGATGAGACGGCCACGTACGGGACGTTCGCGACGGGCCGCGCGTCGGTCGCCATGCAGGTGGCGCAGAATACGACGCTGCGCGGCGTCGTGGGCAATGCGTTCAAGGCGCCGGCATTCGAGGAGACGTTCTCGACGGCGTTCACGATCGGGAACGCGGAGCTGAGCCCGGAACGCACGACGAGCTGGGAGGTGGCGGCCGAACAGCGGATCGCAGGACGTGCGGTGGTGAGCGCGACGTACTTCGATCAGCGCTTCCGCGATCTCATTCAGTACGTCGACGGCGACGAGTCCACTGACTTTCTCGGCACGTACCAGAACCTCGGTGAGGCCACGTCGCGAGGCCTCGAGCTCGAGGTGCGCGCGCCGGCTGTCGGACGGTTCGATCTCGGCGCGAACGCGACGTTCCTGCGAACGCGTGTCACCGATGCGGGCAACGGTGCGTTTGGGACGTTCGTGAACGGCGAGCGGCTTCTGCGTCGCCCCGATCAAACCCTGGCGTTGAGCGCCGACTACCGAGCGACCTCGCACTCACGCGTTAGCGCAGCCGTGCGGTTCGTCGGTGAGCGCGACGATCGCGACTTCACGAACGACGTGCGCGTGACGCTGCCCTCGTACACGCTGCTGGACCTGAGTGGCGAATGGGCGTTGTCGTCCGTGGTGCCGTCCCTCACGCCGTTGACGCTGACAGCCCGTATCGAGAACGCGTTGAACAAGGACTACCAGCCCGCGTTCGGTTTCAATGCGCCGGGCCGTACGGTGCTGGTAGGCGCGAAGGTGGCGATTGGAGGGAGGTGACGGGCGGGAGGCGACTGGCGACTCAAGACTGGCCGTCGGGGTCGGGCGCGTCGGGCTAATAGCAGCCGCCATCAGCTAGCTTTCTTCATGCCCGCGCTGCGCACTGATGCCGTGGTCCTCCACGTGTTCGATTATTTGGAAACCTCCCGCATTTTGCGGCTGGCCACGCGAGAAGCGGGCGTGCAGTCCGTGCTCGCGCGCGGCGCCAGGCGGCCGAAGAGTCGGTATGGCACCGCGCTCGATCTGTTCGCGTCAGGCACCGCCGAGATCTACATGAAGGTGGGACGCGAGCTGCATACGCTCGCGAGCTTCGACGTGACACGCTCGCGCGGAGAGCTGGCCGCTGACCTCGAGCGCTTCACCGCCGCATCCGCGATCGCGGAGCTCGGGATGCGGTTCGGCACGAGCGAAGGACACGCGGAGCTCTACGACGCGCTCGTCGAGACCTTTGAAGCGATCGGAGGCAGTTCGGCCAGCGCGAGCATCGACGCCGCACTCGCCGGCGCGTGGCGGATCGTGTCCGAGCTCGGGTTTGCTCCCGCGCTCGATACGTGCGCGTCCTGCCACGCACCGATCGCCGGCGACGCGACCGCGTCGTTCAGTCACCCGGCAGGCGGCGTGTTGTGTCGGCGGTGCACGTCGCTCGCCGCAAGCAGTCGAGTCCTTCCGTCGGACGCTCGAGGCGCGTTGCGCGCATGGGTCGCCGGCGCTCGGGCGCCTGTCGCCGATGACCTGGCGCGGCGTGCGCACCAGCGGCTCCTGCGAGAGTTTCTCTCCCAGCATCTCGCCGATGGACGTCCGCTCCGGGCGTACGAGGTCTGGGAGCGAAATGGGTGGGCGGGCACGGTCGAGGCCGGAACATGATCATTGGGACCGCCGGACACATCGATCATGGCAAGACCGCCCTCGTGCGCGCGCTCACCGGCGTCGATACCGATCGACTGCCCGAGGAGAAGCGGCGGGGCATCACGATCGATCTCGGGTTCGCGCCGCTCGCCCTGCCTAACGTCGGTGTCGCCGGCGTCGTCGACGTGCCCGGCCACGAGGCGTTCGTGCGCACCATGCTCGCCGGCGCAACCGGCATCGATCTTGCGCTGCTCGTCATTGCCGCTGACGAAGGTGTCATGCCGCAAACCAGGGAACACGTAGCGATTCTCGGCCTGCTCGGGATCCGCGGCGGCGTCGTTGCGCTCACGAAGTCCGACCTGGTGGAAGACGACTGGCTCGACCTCGTTAGGCTCGACGTCGCGGAGCTCCTCGCAGGCACCGCCATGGCCGATGCGCCAATGGTGGCGACGTCGGTCGTGACCGGCGCCGGTCTCCCCGAGATCCGCGAGGCACTCGCCACGGCGGCAGCCACGCTGTCTCCGCGCCGGGATGATGACGTCTTTCGCATGCCGATCGACCGCGTGTTCACGATCCGCGGCACCGGGACGGTCGTCACCGGAACCGTGTGGAGTGGCTCCGTTGGTCGCGACGACGTCGTGCGCGTGATGCCCGGCGATCGGACGGTACGCGTCCGCGGACTGCAGGCGCACGGTGCGGCCATCGACCGCGCTCACTCAGGTACCCGTCTGGCCGTGGCGCTGGCTGGCATCGACCACGACGCCCTAACGCGGGGTGCCGTGCTGGTCTCGGAGGGTGGGTGGCACCCGACTCGTGTTCTGCGAGCCGACGTGACGCTCCTCGGGAACACGGTGGCGACGTTGTCACCACGGGCCACCGTCCGCTTCCACCTGGGCACAACCGAGGTCGGGGCGCGCGTGGTGACACCCGGTGGACCGCTCGGGGCCGGGGAAACCAAGCCCGGGCGGGTGGTGCTGGACGCCCCAGTAGTGGCGAGGGCGGGCGACCGTTTCGTCATCAGAGGCGGCTCGCCCATTGGTACGCTCGGCGGCGGCGTCGTGGTGGACCCGCACCCGGCGCATCGGCGCGCCCGCCCGTGGGCCGCACCGCACCACTCGTTCGATGCCCGGCTTGCCCTGGCGCTGCGTGAGGCGGGCGGGGAAGGGCTCGGTGTGACGGAGCTACCCGTTAGGCTCGGGGCTTCGCCGCCGGACGTGTCGGCGTCTCTCGAGCGAGACCGTGATGGCGTGCTTCGGATCGGCAGCCGGATCTTCGACCGGGGGTACCGCGATGCGCTCGTCGCGTCGCTCGTCGAAGCCGTGGCCGAGCATCACCAACGAAACCCGCTCGACCCGGGTATTCTGCTTCAGACGATTCGGGCGCGAATTACCGGCCGGCCTGAGCTCCTGGATGACGCCGTCCGAACGGCAGTCATCAGCGGCCACATCGAGACCATCGAGAATGGGCTCGTCCGGCGAACGGGTTGGAAACCGTCGTTGTCGAACGATCAGACCGATCTCAAGGCAGCACTGGTGGGGGCGCTCCGGACCGCGGGCGCCGAACCGCCCAGCGTCGGCGAGCTCTCGGCGGCACATGGTCCCACGGTCGTGCCCATCATCAGGATGCTGGAACGGGAAGGAGCGGTCGTGTCCGTGGAGTCAGACCGGTATTATGACGCGATTGCTTTGACAGCCCTGGTGGACCGCCTGCGTAACGGGATGGTAGCGGGTCGCGAGTATACGCCTGGCGAGCTTCGAGACGTGATAGGCCTGTCGCGTAAGTACTTGATACCATTTCTGGAATACTGCGACCGGCGCGGTATTACGGAACGGCGCTCGACAGGACGGGTACTCCACGGCACGTAGGTAGCAATACGACTTTTTGTCGTGATGGATCGCAGGAAAGCGGTGATGTAGTTGCTTGACAAGCGTTTTCGCTGGTCCTATGTTCGCGCCAAGAACGCTCGTTAACCGTCAACCTGGCTCAGGAGTTAGCGTCTCGGACCTATTTCGTCAGTTGGAGAAGTCAACATGATGCTACGTTGGGGAGCACTGTGCTTTGTGCTCGTTCTCAGCGCGCTCATGCCACGAGTCCTGACGGCACAGGGGTGCCAGAACCCCAGCCGTGAGAGCAAAACAGGGGCGCTGAAGCAGAACTACCCAAACCCCTTCAACCCTGAAACCCGGATCCCATTCACAGTCGGCGATGAGAAGTGCGTAGATCCGGGCCGGCAGTTCAAGGTTTCTCTGCGGATCTACAACATCCTATCGCAACTGGTTGCGATCCCGGTGCTGCAGGGCGGGACAGGCAACGTGGCGCAAGGCGGAGTCAAGATCGCCAACTTGATGTTGACGTGCGGTGACTACGTCGCGTACTGGAACGGCAAGTTCATGGACACTCGAAACGAGGTAGCCTCTGGCGTCTACCTCTATGAGCTCCGTATCGACGGGCAAAGCCTCGTCAAACGGATGCTCGTCACGAAGTAACCGACAACTACGTGACACGTTAGACAGAGCGCCCTCCGGATTCCTCCGGAGGGCGCTCTCGTTATGCAGTGGGCGCGTCGTGCCTACTTCGCCATCGGTTTACCCCGTGGCCGCACCACCGACGTGTCGTTTGCCCGCTGCTCGACCGCCTGCCATACCGTCTGCGCGCGCGCCGGGTTTTGCGCCAGCTTCACGGCCGCACCTTCCAGCTGAGCTGGCGTGAGGCCCTCCTTTTGCAAGATCGAGTCGCGACTGGCTTTGCGACGAACCGAGTCAAGTCCTGGCCTGTCACGCACTTGCTTCAAGGCAGCCATGACAGCCACGAATCTCGTTTCGCTCACGCCATTCAGGTCGCGTGAGCCTCCGCAGGCGGAAAACGCGGCGAGAACCATCACCGAGAACAGGACATGGGTGCGAACGAGCAGCGCTTTCATGAGGCCGCAAGGCTATCCGACCGTCTCCAATGCGTCAAGCAAACGTAGCGTCTGACGACGACGCGTCGGCCGAAGAACGCTCGCCCACGTTCGCACCCCTGGGAGGTCGATTCATTTCGCGCGGGCGGCTCGTGCTGCGGTCCGCCTACTGGCTGGCGTCACTGCTGGCGCCGCAGTCGCCGGAGCGTCCCACACCGGTCACCGCCAGCGTGACGCGCGAGCTCGACGTGCTCGGATTTGGCGCGATCAGACTGGTCGCCGTGTCCGCACTCCTCGTCGGCCTCATCACGATCTTTCAGGCCGCCTATCAGTTGGCGCCATACGGCGCGGAGGTCGTGAGCGCACGCGCGCTCGCCTGGTTCGTCGCCCGCGAGATCGGACCCATCGTGGTGGCGATTCTCGTGGTCGCACGGAGCGCGGCGGCGATCGCCGGCGAGTTCGCGTCGATGGCCGCGAACGGCGAGATCGACGCGCTCCGCGTCATGGGGCTGGACCCCGTGAAGTACCTGGTGGTCCCGAAGCTTGCGGCGCTCCTCATCGCACTGCCGACGCTCACCGCGATCGCGATCATGCTGGCTGTGATTGGCGGGTGGCTCGGCATGTCCGTCGTGCTGGGATACAACACGGCACTCTTTTTCGAGTACCTGCACGAATCCCTCGCCGCTCGGGATGTGGGCGTGGGCCTCGCCAAATCCGTGCTCTTCGCATCGATCATCGGGATTGTGGCAGCCGACGAGGGACTGCGCGTCGAACGCCGGGTGAGCGCGATCGGCGCCGCCGCGACGCGATCCGTCGTCTACTGTCTCCTCGGCGTCCTCGGGGCCGATACCGCCGTGAACGCGTTCGTCTACTTCATCCCCGGCCTCACGTGACGGGCGACGCCACCGCGCCAATGCCTAACGCGTCCGCCGCGACAGCGCTCGGCGTCGACGACGTGACGGGCCCTCGCGCCGCGCCTGTGTTGCGGCACGTGTCGCTCTCGGTCCCCCGCGGGGGGAGCCATGTCGTCCTCGGCCCCATGCACTCCGGGAAGTCCACGCTGCTGCGCCTCATTCTCGGGCTGGACCGAGCCGTGAGCGGCCGAGTCACGATCGATGGTTCCACGTTCGACGCCGCGCGCGCGACGGAGGATCAGCTGCGGCACATGCGCCGCCGCGTCGGTGTGGTGTTCGACAGTTCGGCGCTCGTGTCACGTCTCACGCTCCTCGAGAACGTCATGCTTCCCCTGGCGGAGCACATGACGGTCGGCGCCGACCAGGCACGCGAGACCGCTGCCGGCTTGCTCCACGACGTCGGCGTTGCCGGGGACCTCGAGCGCACGCCTGACAGGCTCACCCGGCTCGATCGGCGACGCGCGGCGTTAGCGCGCGCACTCGTGCTGGAGCCGGCCGTCCTGATCGTCGACGAGCCAGGCAACGGCCTGGACCCGCATGCCGCCGCTGAGCTCGACGAGACGATGCAAGCGCTTCACGAACGATATCGCTGCGGGATCCTGATCTGCACTCAGGAAGTGCGCTACGCGTTTCACTGGCCGAGCGTGGTCTCGGTGCTGGCGAACGGCCGCATCGTCGAACAGGGCAGCCTCGACGAGCTACTCAATAGCCGGCACGAAGCCGTTCGCCGGTTCGTCGATCGTCGAGGCGCCGCGTGAGGCGGGCAAAGTGAGCCGTCGCCCGGAGCGCAATCGCGTCGCGGTATTCGTCGGCCTTGGGACGCTCGCGTTCATCGGAATCCTGCTGTTCGCGCGTCGGCCGTTTTTCCTCGATCGACAGCGCGAGTATCAGACCGCGTTTCAGAACGTGGCTGGCCTCAACGTCGGCGACGAGGTCCGCTACGGCGGGGTCCGGGTCGGGTCGGTGACATCTCTCGAGATAGACTCCGCACCGCCTAACACGATTCGCGTCCGGCTACGCGTGCGGCGGACCACGCCCGTGCGCACCGACACGCGCGCCAGCATCACCCAGCTCGGATTGCTCGGACAACCGTATCTCGCACTCGAACCCGGGGGGCAGGGCGGGGCGCTGCTCGCCGAGGGAGCGATGATCCCAAGCGAGGACAATCTGAGCGTACAGGACGCGATGCGCCGACTCGCCTACTCGCTCGACCGCGCTGACAGTGCGTTCGCGACGCTCGACCGCCTGGCGCAGGCGAACCCGCTCGCGCGACTCGACACCACGCTCGCCCGCGCCGACACGCTCGTGCGGGGTGCATCGATTGGCTCCGAGCGCTTGCTCTCCCGGCTCGACGAAGCGTCGCGGCAGCTCGCGACGCTGCTCACCCGTTCGGAACGTCTCGTCGGCACAATCGACACGGCAGTAGCAGCGGCTGGTCCGCAGTTGAGCGGCACTCAGCGGGAAGCGCTCGAGACGCTGCGTGAGACACGTTCGCTCGTGGTGGAACTGCGCGAGGCGCTCGATCAGGGCGGCGGCGTCAATCAGCTCGTGCGAAACCTCAACTCCGCGTCCGAGAATTTCGCCAAGCTGTCGGCGCGACTCGAGCGCGACCCGGCCAGCCTGCTGCAGAAGCGTGCGCTGCCGGCGAAACCGTCGGGGCCTCCAATCCGTGACTGACCCGGTCAGCGTTAGGCACCGGCGCTCACGCCCACGACGAGCCACTACGCTCGTGTGTGCGGCCGCGATCGTGGCCAGCGGCTGTTTTCGCGGCAGCTTGCCGCCGCGCGAGTTCTATCGGCTCTCGATACCGGACTCGCTGGCCAGCGCGGGGCGACCGACCGGAGCACCACCGCTCACCGGATCGGTAGCCATCGCGCGCTATGACACGCCAGGCATCTACGGCACGGGCTCGCTCGTGTACCGCGTAGGAACCTCTGCCTATGGGGCCTACCCGTCCCGTGAGTGGGCAATCCCGCTTGGCGAGATGCTGGGGTCGATCACAGAAGGGATCGTGCGCCAGCGCTCACTGACATCGGGCCGCGTCGTCTACCCTCCCTCCGCGGTCACGCAGGAGCAGTACGAGTGGCGGGCAACCGTTCGCGAATTCGATGAGGTCGACGCCCCGGGCTCGGTGACCACGTCAGTCTCACTCGTGGCTCAGCTGGTTCGCGTTGCCGACGATTCTGTCGTCTGGTCCGGCGCGGCCCAGGAGATGGAACCGATAACCCAGACCAGGAGCATCGACGCGGTCGTCGCAGGGTTGTCGGCGGCGACCGCACGAGCCATCGCGCGCCTCACCGACGAGGCCGGGTCCGCACTACGACGGCTCGCTGCCGCAGGGGCACAACAGCGCTGACATCGCTGAGAAACTCGCGGTAACGGTACGCCGTTCTGGCGTACAGCCGTCGGCATTGCAGTTGCCCGACGAACCGAGCTACTTGAGGTCATGCGACCGGGCCCCGACAGGCCGAGTCCCTGTCCCCAGCCTGTCCCGAGCGCCAGCGAGGGATCGCCCTATTCCTGCAAAGAGATGATCAACGCCGACCGCCTGACCGTAAAATCCGCCGAGGCGCTCAACGAAGCCATCGCGCTCGCGCGTCGTGCGGGAAATCCGCTCGTGTACGACCTCCACCTGCTTTCAGCATTGCTGACGCAGGATGAAGGTATCGTCGTCCCCATTCTCCAGAAGCTCGGTGTCAACGTCACCCAGCTGAGAGAGCAGGTCGACCGCGAGATGGCGCGGTTCCCGAAACAGAGCGGGGCCCAGCCGTCGATGTCGCGCGAGATGAACCAGATCCTCGACAAAGCTGAGGACGAGGCGAAGAAGCTCGGGGACGAGTACATCTCGACCGAGCACCTCCTGCTGGCTCTCGCCGATACAAAGGGCGCCGAGAGCCGTACGATGCTGTCCGGCCTCGGCGCGACGCGTGACGCCCTCCTCGAGGCACTGGAGGCCGTGCGGGGCACGCATCGGGTCACAGACCAGACGCCCGAGAACCAGTATCAGGCGCTCCAGCGCTATACGAGAGACCTCACCGAGGCGGCGCGAAAGGGCAAGCTCGATCCCGTCATTGGCCGCGACGAGGAGATTCGCCGCGTTATGCAGGTGCTGTCTCGGCGGACGAAGAACAACCCGGTGCTCATCGGCGAGCCAGGCGTCGGCAAGACGGCGATCGCCGAGGGGCTGGCGCAGCGCATCGTGAACGGCGACGTGCCGGAGAGTCTGCGCGACAAGCGGCTGATAGCGCTCGACCTCGGCGCCCTCATCGCCGGCGCGAAGTTTCGCGGCGAGTTCGAGGAGCGGCTCAAGGCCGTCCTGAAGGAGATCACCGACAGCCAGGGCGCGTTCGTCGTGTTCATCGACGAGCTGCATACGCTCGTCGGCGCGGGGAAGGCCGAAGGCTCGATGGACGCCGGCAACATGCTCAAGCCCATGCTCGCGCGCGGCGAGCTGCGCGTCGTCGGCGCGACCACGCTCGACGA
>Ga0136846_1213519_pt1 | contig 17124 bp, 13 predicted proteins | sample HopSoiMetagenom2_FD_96841 | JGI IMG/M metagenome (GOLD analysis project Ga0136846, IMG submission 96841) | Grasslands soil microbial communities from Hopland, California, USA - 2 Assembly 2016 (version 4) | ecosystem: Environmental > Terrestrial > Soil > Grasslands | place: USA: Hopland...
ATCACTTCCTCGTCGCGAGTCTGCACCGCACGCTCCACGTGCACGCGACCAGCATCGGCACTGACCTCGGACCGCAGGAAACCGAATCACGCGGTTTTCTCCTCCTCGTCGCCGACGGCGTCGGTGGGCTTTCCGGCGCCGCCGAAGGGAGCGCGCGCGCGGTCTCGTCCGTCGCACAACATCTTCTGCATGCCACGGAGCTCTGCTCCGAGATGGCGACGACGAACGAGGGCGCCGCGGTCGCCACGCTGCGCGACGCCGTGATGGTGGCACATCGCGCGCTCCTCGCCATGACCGAGGAGGAGGGCCGCGACAGCGCCTCGACCCTCACGATGTTCGCCTCGTTCTGGCCGCGGGCGTTCGTCGTGCACGTCGGCGATAGTCGCGTGTACCGCTACCGCGATGGTGTGCTCGATCGCCTCACGACAGACCAGACCTTCGCCCAGATGATGGTCCAGGCTGGTGCGCTCACTCCGGCTGGGGCCGAGAAGTCACAGCTCAAGCACGTTCTCTGGAGCGCGCTCGGAAGTCAGGAGGCGGTGCCGGAGGTTCTCGTCACCGATGTCAGCCGCCGCGGCGTCATTCTGCTCTGCACCGACGGCCTAACGACGCACGTCACCGACGACGAGATCAAGGAGCACCTCGCGCGGTGCACATCGGCAGAGACCTGCTGCCGCTCCCTCCTGGAACTGGCGCTCGCGCGCGGCGGCAAGGACAACGTCACCGTCGTCGTTGCGCGGGTGCGCAGCAAGGACGAAGAGCACCCCGTCCGAAAATGACTCGTCGGCGCGGCTGACCCGTCTATCGACTGCTCCCGGGCACGTGTAGGTTGAGCGCGCATGAAGCCACGAGAACTCACGGTCCGGGGCCTGATCCTCGGCGCGCTCATCACGACGGTCTTCACCGCCGCGAACGTCTACCTCGGCCTCAAGGTCGGCCTCACGTTCGCCTCGTCGATCCCCGCCGCCGTGATCTCGATGGCGATCCTGAGCGCGGTGAAGGACTCGTCGATCCTCGAGAACAACATCGTCCAGACGGTCGCGTCGGCGGCGGGAACACTGTCCGCGATCATCTTCGTCCTCCCAGGACTCGTCATCGTCGGCTGGTGGACTGGATTCCCCTTCTGGCAGTCGTTTCTCATCTGCGTCAGCGGTGGCGTGCTCGGCGTGCTCTTCACGATCCCGCTGCGTCGCGCGTTGGTAACGACGTCCGATCTGCCGTACCCCGAGGGCGTCGCCGCGGCCGAAGTGCTGCGCGTTGGATCCGGAACTCGCGGCGAAACGAAGGACGACACGGGCGAAGCGCGTGAAGGACTCGTTGCGGTAATCCTCGGCTCAGTCGCCTCCGCGGGCTTTGCCATCGTGACCGCGACACGAATCGCCGCGGCCGAGCTCACGGGCTTTTACAGCATCGGGGCAACGGCGTCGAGCGGCTACAATTTCGGATGGTCGCTCGCGCTGCTCGGGGCCGGCCACCTCGTGGGACTTTCGGTTGGCGTCGCGATGCTCGTCGGCCAGGTGATCTCGTGGCTCATCGCGCTTCCGATTCTCACGTCCGTGCAACCCGCGAACGCCGGCGAAGCGCTGGCCGTTCACACCATGGCGATCTGGCGCACGCAGGTGCGCTTCCTCGGCGCCGGCGTCATCGCCGTCGCAGCGATCTACACCCTGGCCAGGCTCACGCGGCCCGTTGTCGGTGGACTCGTGAGCACCCTCGCGGCCTCCCGCGCCGCAAAGACGGCGGACGATCGCGACCGAGACATCTCGCCGCCGTGGATCTACGCGCTCACCGCGGTGTGCCTCGTCATCACCGCCTGGCTGGCGTTCACCTTCGCGCGTTCGACCGTACTCTCTCCACAGGCGTCGCGGTTGACGCTCATCGCCGTACCATTCGTCCTCATCATCGGCTTCGTCATCGCCGGCGTCTGCGGCTACATGGCGGGCCTCATCGGCGCCTCGAACAGCCCGATCTCGGGCGTCGGCATCCTGTCGATCGTCATCTGCGCGTCGCTGCTCACCCTCGCCGTCACGCCGACCGCCGAGACCCGTCAGGCGCTGGTGGCGTTCGCGCTGTTCGTCACGGCGATCGTGTTCGCGTGCGCGACGATCTCCAACGACAACCTGCAGGATCTCAAGACGGGCCAACTGGTGGGTGCCTCGCCGATGCGCCAGCAGATCGCGCTCATCGTCGGGGTGGGTGCCGGTGCCGCGGTGATCCCCTTCGTGCTCAACTTGCTCGCGCAGGCATACGGCTTTGCCGGCGCGCCCAACCTCCACGTCGTCGCCGCGAACCCTCTCCCCGCTCCGCAGGCAACGCTCATCTCCGCGCTCGCGCAAGGCGTGATCGGCGGCAATCTCGAGTGGCGCATGCTCGGCATCGGTGCAATCGTCGGCGTCGTGCTCATCGTGCTCGATGCCGCGTTAGGCGCGATGCGCCGGCTCCGCATTCCGCCGCTCGCGGTGGGTATCGGCATCTATCTCCCGATGTCGGCGACGTTCGCGGTCATCATCGGCGCGGTACTCTCGCACTGGTACGACGGCCGGGTGCGTGGGATGCCGAACCCGGAGCGCGCCCAGCGGTTAGGCACTCTCGTCGCATCCGGATTGATCGTCGGCGAGAGCATCTGGGGCGTGATCAACGCGGGATTGATCGTCGCGTTCTCGAAGGACGCGCCCATCGCCCTTGTACCCGAGAGCTTCACGCCCGCGCCGTGGCTCGGGGTGCTCGGCTTCATCGGGGTGATCGTGTGGCTTTATGGCTGGATGCTGAGAAGATCACGCGTCGCGCGCTGACCGCCGTGATTGCCATGATCGCCACCATCGCCGCGCTCGACGGCGTTCGATAGACCGTCTGGCAGCAGGTCGAGAAGGGCGGTAGCTTCGCCGCATGACGGAGCTGCGAGAACAGATCGTTCACGCGCTCGCGGATCGGTATCGGATCGAGCGCGAGATCGGCGCCGGCGGAATGGCGACGGTCTACCTCGCGCGCGACGTCAAGCACGACCGCATGGTGGCGCTCAAGATTCTCGACCCGGAGCTCGCCGCCGTCATGGGCGTCGAGCGATTCCTCGCCGAGATCCGCGTCACGGCCCACCTCCAGCATCCGAACATCCTTCCTCTCTTCGACTCGGGAGAGGCGCCGAACGGCTCGCTCTTCTATGTCATGCCGTTCGTCGAGGGCGAGACGTTGCGGCATCGGCTCACTCGCGAAAAGCAGCTCACTGTCGAGGAGGCCGGCCGCATAACGACGGCGATCGCCAGCGCGCTCGATTACGCGCATCGGCAAGGCGTCATCCACCGCGATCTCAAACCGGAGAACGTGCTCTTTCACGAAGGGCAGCCTCTGGTCGCCGATTTCGGGATTGCGCTGGCCGCGGCTCACGCCGGTGGACAGCGCATTACCCAGACGGGCGTGAGCCTGGGCACGCCGTCGTACATGAGTCCCGAGCAGGCGACGGGAGACCGCGCGATCGACGGGCGCACCGACATCTACTCGTTAGGTGCGATGGCGTACGAGATGCTCACGGGCGAGCCGCCGCATACGGGCTCGACGGCCCAGGCGATCATCGCGCGGGTCCTCACAGAGAAGCCGCGGGCAGTGCGCGTCGCGCGCCCCGCGGTACCCGTGCACATCGAGGCAGCTGTCGAGCGCGCGCTGGAGAAGATGCCGGCGGACCGATGGGAGACGGCCGGCGCGTTCTGCGATGCCCTCGATAGCCGATCCTCGGCGGCGCTGCCGTCGACGGCACCTCGCGCGCGCAGGTTCACGTCACTGATCGCATTCGCGGCGATCGCGATTGTTGTCGCCAGCGCCGCCGTGGGCGTTGTGGAATGGCGGGCCGCGCTTGGCGCTATACAAGGGACTGTTCTTCGCTTCACAGTGCCGCTGAACGGAGGAGATCGCCCCGGCCTTTCTCCGGCGCCGGCGATCTCACCGGATGGAAAGGCGATCGCGTACTCAGGCTTCTCGCCCAGCGGCCAGCCGGTCATTCTCATCCGTTCTCTCGATGACTTGAAATCGAGAGTGTTGCCGGGCACCGAGTCGGGGTTGCAGGGGACATTCTCGCCCGACGGGCAATGGCTCGTCTTCTACTCGATCGGCGCACTGAAAACGGTTCACATCGCAACTGGCCTTTCACGAACGCTTACCGCCACAAATCTGACCGAGGGAATCGACTGGGGCCCGCACAATCAGATCGTCGCGTCGATGGATAATCGGCTCTTCACGATTCCCGCATCGGGTGGTGCGCTCAAGGCACTTACGACCCTGGATACTGCTCATGGCGAACAAGCCCACCGTGGTCCGCATTTTCTCGACGATGGCGAGTCGGTGGTCTTCTACAGTTGGCGCGGTACATCCGAAGGGTCAAAGGTCGGGATTGTCTCACTCAAGACCGGGATCACTCGGTACGTCGACATCGTTGGCACTCCGCTCGGCGTCATCGATGGCGCCCTCATTTACGTGACGACGAGCAGCGCGCTGTTTGCCGTTCCCTTCGACGCCAAGCACGCGCAATTGACGGGTGCGCCGGTCCGGCTTCCCGATGCTGTCCCGATCGTGGGGAATGGACTCGGCCGCGCCTCGATATCACGAAGCGGCTCGCTGGTGTACGCGCCAAACGAGGTGCTCTCTGAATTAGTGCAGCTCGACCCCGCGAGAAACACGCAAATTGTTCTCGGACCGCCTAGGCCATACTTCTTCCCGCGTTTCTCTCCCGACGGCAAGCGAATCGCGGTCTCGATCGGCTCGGCAACCTCGATCGATGTCTGGATCTATGACATAGCGTCGAGGACGGCGACGCGCATCACCCCTGATGGTTCGCGCAATGACCGCGTCGAATGGACGCCCGACGGGAAGCGTGTGATCTATTCCACGGTCGGCAGACGCGGAATGACGGCGCTCTGGATGCAAAACGCCGATCGCAGCGATGCCCCGCAGCTTCTCGAAGGCAGAAAAAACGACCAGATGCTCGAGGGAACGATCAGTCCCAACGGCGAGCTGCTCGCGGTGCGCTCGACCTCACCCCAACATCCGCACGACATCTGGTATCGGCGGCTGGTTGGTGACACCACTCGCAGACCGATAGCGGTCGGACCATCACAGGAGTACGCGCCGCGCTTCTCGCCGGACGGCCGCTGGATCGCCTACACCTCGGATGAGGATGGCGCGAACCAGGTTTTCGTCCAACCCTTTCCACCGACTGGTGCGCAGTACAAGGTGACAGATGCTGGCGGGATCACGCCGGTCTGGTCGCCTGAGGGCCGACGAATTTACTACGTGAACAACGCGCAGATGTTCGTCGCCGCCATCGAAACCAAGCCGGCGTTTCGGGTACTTCGCAGGGACAGCCTTTTCGCCCCACAATCCTTCAATCTCTCGTCGCCAGTGCACGCGGCATTCGATGTGGCGCCCGATGGCAAGCATCTCTTGTTTCTTCGCCGGCTGCGCGCCGACAACGACATGGTCGTTGTCCATAACTGGCTGACCGAAGTGCGGCGTTTGCTGCGGGGCGAGTAGCGCCGCACGCCGCTCGCGTACCCAGCGTGTGTACGGTGCCGCTCAGAGTGCGGAGCTCGCGCCCGCGCGTTAAAATATGCGAGCCTTCGAATGTGAATTTGATTGATGAACCTTCAGTATCCAGCGCCTCCCGCGCAGCCACGCTTCGATCTCGACGACGTTCTGCCGAAGTGCGAGGGGAAGCCCAGTCGAGACTTCCGGCTTGGCGGCGTAGCGTGGCGCGTCTGTGAGGACCGGTGTCCAATCCGTGCCTTGCCCTGTTTGATCTTCTATGGTCCAGGCGAGGCGCGCCGCGTCTTCTCCTATCCGTCCGACTGGCAAACGCTCTCCGAGGCGCAGCTCTGGGCGCTGAGCTGGCTGCGGTGACTCGTTAGGCGTTGCGCGAATGCTCGCTCACTGGCGCGTATAGCTCACCGACGCAATCGAGATCGACTTCCCGTTCGGCACGCGCAGTGCGAGTCGCTCCGGCCGCTCCGCCGGGCCGAGACGGACAAAGATCGAATCACCCCGGATGGTGTAGCGGCCCGAGTTGACCGGATCCTCACGTTCGGCGGCAGCGAAGTCGAACCGCGCCGGATCCCTGCCGGGGACTTTGAGCTCGTCGTAATGGCGATAGACACGGCCATCGGCGGAGAAGAGATAGTACTGGACCGCATTGGCGTAGTAGCCGTACGCGGGGCCCCGCTGGAGGTCCGTCATGTACTTCCGCGTGAAGCCCATATACAGCCCGGCGATGTTGCGCCCTGCACCGCCCACAGGGGCGGAATAGTCAGGCTCCGGCCCGCCGGCGACCACGCGCAGCGTCGACGCGAACGCGTTGAGCTGGGGCAGCACGTGCTGCCAGCTCGTTAGGCTGTTCGCCTGCGCATCCACGATCGCCACCGCGCCGCCGGAAACGACCACCATGCGCAGCCGCTCTCGCGGCAGCCCGGCGATGATCTCGTTGAACCGAGCGCGAAGCACATACTCCGCGCCCGGCAGCGTGATGCCATCCAGCTTCGCGCCGGGCGCGACGTTCTCCTCGCGGTACTGTGCATCGATGAGGTCGCGGAAGAGCGTGCGCGAGAATGCCTGGCGCACGTCGCCGCGGAAGGCCCGGAACGGATACACCTGCAGCGACGCGTTGACTTCCCGCGACGAGAAATCCGCGGGCGGGAAAGCGCCCGAACGGAGGAATCCTGGCGGGTCCTCGAACTTGAGCTCGGGAATCGCCACTTGGGCTGGCAGCCGGTCCGCAAGGACGAACGCGATCGACAGGAGCAGCCATCCAGAATTGCGCATCGCGGCATCCTCCAGTGAGAGCCTTCGTCAGTAGCGAAATTCGCGGCCCCGGCCAAGTTTGGACAGACCCGTGGACCGTGGACGGTGTACCGTGCACCGTCCACTCTCTACTCTCTACTCTCTACTCTCTCTACTCTCCAATGAATCCCGTCCAACCCGAGTCGTTTCGTGCCCGCGAGATGACCGCTTCACTCACCGTCAAGGATCTGCGGCAGAGCGTCGCGTGGTACCGCGACCTGCTTGGCTTCACCGTCGATCGCGAGATCGAGCGCGACGGAAAGCTCCGCGCGGTTGCTCTCAAGGCGGGCGCCATTCGTATTCTGCTCAACCAGGACGATGGCGCCAGAGGCTACGATCGCGTAAAGGGAGAAGGGTTCTCCCTCCAGTTCATCACCACGCAGAGTGTCGATGAGATTGCCGACCGGATCAAGTCGCACGGTGGCTCGCTCGACGCCGAGCCGGCGGACATGCCGTGGGGCGTCCGCGCCTTTCGCGTTCGCGATCCCGACGGCTTCAAATTCGCGATCTCCTCGGAGCGCCGGCCTAACGAGTGATCGGCCTCGGCTGCATGCGGTTGTCCACCGCGCCGAACCGGGACGACGAGCGCGCCGTCGCTGTCATTCGCGCCGCCCTCGATGCTGGCGCGACGCTCCTCGATACCGCGGACGCCTACTGCCTCGACGAACGAGACACGGGCCATAACGAGCGGCTCGTCGCGCGAGCGCTCGCCGCGTGGTCCGGCGACCGCTCGCGGATCACCGTCGCGACCAAGGGCGGAATCCGCCGCCCCAAGGGTGCCTGGCTGAACGACGGACGCGCGAAGCATCTGCGCGAGGCGTGTGAGGCGAGCCGTCGCGCGCTGGACGTCGAGACGATCGATCTGTACCAGCTGCACGCCGTCGACCCACGCGTCCCCATCGAGACCAGCGTCGGCGCGATCGCGCGACTTCAGGAAGAGGGGAAGATCCGCGAGGTTGGCCTCTGCAACGTGACGGTCAGTCAGATCCGCGTCGCACTGACGATCGCTCCCATCGCGTCGGTGCAGGTGAGCCTCTCGCCATTCGATGATGAGAGTTTACGAAACGGTGTCGCCGAGTATTGTCGGGACAACGCCATCCGTCTCATTGCCTACCGGCCCCTCGGCGGCGAAAGGGTGAAGCGCCTCGCGCGTGATGCCGCCCTGTCGCAGGTCGCCGCCAAGCATGCCGCGTCGAACGCGGAAGTCGTGCTCGCATGGTTGATGACCTTCGGTGAGGGCCTCGTCCCGATCCCCGGCGCAACGCGGCCGGAGAGCGCATCGTCGCTCGCGCGTGCGCTTGGCCTCGAGCTCGATGAAGACGACCGGCGTGCGCTCGATGCCAGCTTCTCCGGTCGCCTGCTCCGAGCCAGCCGCGCCGAGCGGCGTCCGCGCTCCGCCAATGCCGATGTTCTCCTCGTCATGGGAATGCCTGGCGCCGGCAAAACGGCGATCGCGCGAGAGATGGAGTCTCGAGGATACGAGCGCCTCAACCGCGACCTGCTCGGCGGTGCGCTCGCCGATCTCACGCCGAGGCTCGATGGTCTCCTGGCGTCCGGATACCGCCAGATCGTCCTCGACAACACCTATCCGACTCGCGCCGCACGCAACGAGGTCATCGAGGCCGCCTGGCTCCGCGGCGCCTCCGCCCGCTGCATCTGGCTCACCACCGACGTCGCCAACGCGCAGATCAACAGCATTCAGCGCATGATCGAAGCGCATGGCAGGCTTCCGACACCCGAGGAGATTCGCGAGCGCGGCAAGAAGGACCCCCGATACCTTCTCCCCGACGCGCAGTTCCGCTATGAGCGAACGCTGGAGCGGCCCTCGCTCGATGAAGGCTTCGACTCGATCGAGGAGCGACCGTTCCTACGCGATGATCGCATCGGGGGTGGAGCGGCGCCAAGCATGATTCTCGACTTTGACGATCTGCTCGACGGCGAACAGCCCGCGCTTCGAGCGAGCGATGTGCTCATCGATCCAGCGCGGCGCGAGCTTCTGCGCCGTCATGCCGAGGAAGGCTGCCTCCTGTTCGTTCATGCCTGGCGTCCGCAGATCGCTCGGGGCGAGACGAACATCGACGAGGTCGCGGCCTGCTTCGCGGAGCTCGGTAAACAGCTCGGCGTCTCGATCGATACGGCCTGCTGCCCTCACGACGCCGGGCCGCCGATCTGCTGGTGCCGCAAGCCAATCCCGGGATCGGTAATCGACTTCGCGATCCGTCGCGGGGTCGCGCTGAATCGGTCGGTGGTCGTCGGCTCCTCGGCCGCCGATCGAACCATGGCCGAGCGGATCGGCGCTCGCTTCGAAACGTCAGCCGCGGGGCATTGAAACCCTTTTCTCCTTTTGGCCGTCTAAAGGAACATGGCTCCCGACCGCCGACCCGATCAGCGCTCCGACGTCCTGCAGGGGACCCTCGAGATGCTGGCGCTCAAGCTCCTCTCCACCGAGTCGATGCACGGGTGGGGTCTGTCTCTCAAGCTCCGCGAGATCTCGCACGACGTCTTCGACGTCAACCAGGGCTCACTCTACCCGGCCCTGCAGCGGATGCTGCGCCGCGGATGGATCCGCGCCGAATGGCGCGCGACGGAGAACAACCGCCGCGCGCGCTACTACGCGATCACGCGTGAAGGGCGGCGTCAGCTCGAGACGGAGATCGCCGATTGGGAACGGGCATCGGGCGCCGTGAACCGCGTGCTCCGGTACGCCTTCCAAGGGGGATGAGATGGCCTGGTACCATGAACTCGCATCGTCTGTAGGCGCCCTCTTCGGACGGCGTCGTCAGGAGCACGAGATGGACGAGGAGCTCCGCTTCCACCTCGAGATGGAGATGAAGCGGCACCTCGAGGCCGGCCTCCAGGAAGCGGAAGCGCGCCGGCGCGCCACGCGCGACTTCGGTGGCGTCGAGCGCTACAAGGAAGACGTTCGCGACGAGCGCGGCACGAGCTGGTTCTACGATGGCTGGCGCGATGTGACGTTCGCCGCGCGCTCCCTGCGCCGGCGAGCCGGCTTCGCGGGCATCGCAACGTTGACTCTCGCGTTAGGCATCGGCGCAACCACGACGCTGTTCGGCGTCGTGAAGCAGGTGCTCCTCGCGCCACTCCCCTACGGCAATGCCGACCGCATCGCCGTCGTCTGGAGCGCGTGGAAGGGATTCGATCAGACGTGGCTGTCCTACGACGAGTGGGAGGGATGGAAGGCGCGCGTCCCCGCCTTTGCCGACATCGGGCTCTACTCCGATGGCTCGGTCACCTTCGACGGCGACAATCCCGAGCGCATCCGGTCGGCGAACGTACACAGGAACGTCTTCCCGATCCTCGGCGTGAAGCCGATCGTCGGACGCGACTTCACACCAGAAGAGGACCGGCCGAATGGGCCAAGCGTCGTCATGCTCGGCTACGGACTCTGGCAGCGCCGCTTCGGCGGGGATCCTTCCGTCCTGGGACGGCGGGTTCAGATCAACGGGCAGCCGGCGACGATCGTTGGCGTGATGCCTAACGGCTTCCGTCTCCCGATTGACTTCGGCGGTGCTGGACCCACGGAGGCATGGTTTCCACTCGCCACGGACGCCGCGCAGCAGGGTGCCGTACCTGGTCCGGAGTTCCCGAAGAACGGTGCGAGCCACGGCTTCTACGCGGTCGCGCGTCTCGCTCCCGGCGCCACCGCTGCGACCGCGAACGCACAGCTGCGCACGCTCGTCGCCGAGCTGGAGAAGTTTGGCTACATGGCGAACCTGGGCTTTCATGCCTACGCGGTTCCCGTCGAGGAGCAGATCCTCGGACGCGTGCGGCCGGTGCTCCTGATCGTCTTCGCGGCGGTCGGGTTCGTGATGCTCATCGCCTGCGCGAATGTCGCCGGACTGCTCCTCGTCCGCGGCGAGTCGCGCCGACGCGAGCTGGCGGTGCGGGTCGCGCTCGGTGCCGGCGGCCGGCGCCTCACGCGTCTCCTGCTCGCCGAGAGCGCCGTTCTCGCCGCGCTTGGCGCGTCGTTAGGCACCGGTCTCGCCGTGCTCGGGGTACGGCTCGTCCGCGCCGGCGCGCCAGCCAGTCTGCCGCGAGTCGCGGAGACCACCATCGACTGGGGCGTTCTCGCCTTCGCGCTCGCAATTGGCATCGTCGCCGCGCTGCTTGCCGGAATGCTCCCCGCCATGCAGGCGACCCAGATCGCGCCCGCCGGAGAGCTCAAGGAGGGTGGTCGCGGTGCGACGACGAGCCGCGCTCGGCTTCGCTGGCGCCAGTCACTCGTCGCGACGGAGGTCGCGCTTGCGGTGGTGCTGGTCGTCGCCGCGGGGCTGATGATTCGCAGCGTACGCAACCTGCTCGCGATCGACGCCGGCTTCCGTCCCGATGGCGTACTCACGATGCGCGTCTCCACCCCATCCACCTGGTACCCGGACTCGATTCGTGTCGCTGCGTTCTGGGACGAGCTGCAGCGACGCGTCGCGGCCGTACCAGGCGTTAGGCGCGTCGGCGCCGTTCGGCTCCTGCCGCTCGCGACGGAGATGGGCGACTGGGGTCTTCAGGTCGAGGGCTACACGCCGCCGCCGAACCAGGGAACGCCGGGAGACTGGCAGGTCGTGACACCAGGCTACTTCGAGGCACTCGGATTAACCCTCAGAGAGGGGCGCGTCCTCGATGCGCGCGACGACATGAATGCGCCGCTGGCGATGGTCGTCAACCGTGCGTTCGTGGACCAGTATTACGCTGGACGGCACCCGTTAGGCGGACGCGTTCGCGTCTTCGGCAACCCCGACAGCACCCTCAAATACACCATTGTCGGCGTCGTCGACGACGTGCACCACAATGCGCTCGTCGGAAAAGTGAAGCCGCAGTTCTACGCGACGCTCGCGCAGTTCGCCCGATCGCCGGGTAGCACGCGGCGGAGCATGAGCCTCGTCGTCCGCACCAATGGCGATCCCGAGGCGCTCGTCGCTCCGGTTCGATCGGTCGTGAAGCAGCTCGATACACGGCTTCCGATCTCGGAGGTGCGCACGATGCGCGAGATCGTGAATGCGGCGATCGGCGGGCCGCGCTTTGCGATGCAGGCGCTCGGTCTCTTCGGTGCGCTCGCGCTGCTCCTCTCCGCGATCGGAATCTTCGGAATCGTGTCGCAGGTCGTGGCATCGCGCTCGCACGAGTTCGGAATCCGCGCGGCATTGGGCGCCACGCCCCGCGAGCTTGTCGCGCTCAGCCTTCGCACGGGAGTTCGCCAGGCGCTGGCCGGACTCGCCATCGGCATCGTGATCGCGCTCGCCTTCACGCGAGCAATGACGTCGATGCTGCAGGGCGTGACACCGACCGATCCATGGACTTTCGCGGCGGTGATCCTCGTGACCGGTGTTGTCGCCGTCGCCGCGAGCGTCGGGCCCGCGCGGCGCGCTGGTCGAACAGATCCGGCGCGAGTACTCGGTAGCTCCTGACCGCCCGGTGTGGGCGGCGCCGGCGCTACGTAGCGCGTGGCTGCCGCCTACGTCATCCGTCCGATTAGGACGTCTCGGCAAGCGCGACATTCTCCGCGCGTCTCCAATCGAGAATTGAAGAATGTCATTCGCCGCGACGTCGGTCAGTGTGGCCGGCGCTTCTCACACGCTTGCCGTTGCGTGCTCAGGGGAGATGCGACTCTGTGCACTCACGCCACGCGAACAACGCGAGTACGCCAGTCTGCCCCATGCTGCTCGCAAACGCGACTGGCTCGCTGGCCGGTACGCGGCGAAACGCGCGCTCGCCGCGAGGTGGGACGTACCGCCCGATCGGATCGAGCTGGCATCAATACCGGGCGCCGCGCCTCGACCATCTCTTCGAAATCCAGCCGGTAGCTGCTCCCCGCTTCCCGACCGCCTAACGATCGCCCACCGCGACGGCATTGCTCTCGCCGCGGCCTTCCCATCCACGATCCTTGTTGGCGTCGACATCGAGCGCGCCGGCGAGCTGTCCCCGGTGGAGCTCCGCTACATCCTTTCCGAGAGCGAGCGCCCGCCCTGCGACGGCGTCGATCCAACGCTCGTCTGGGTGCTCAAGGAAGCGGCGTGGAAGGCACTCGGCCTCACGCCACGCACACCATTATCATCGCCGCAGCTCGTTCTCCGGGCACACACCCAGGAGCTCGTAGCTGTTAGGCTCGGAGAACATGAGTTCCCCGCGTGCGCGGCCGTCAGCCGCATCGACGCTTCTCGGCCCCTGATCGCCGCGATCGTCCGGATCGCGCGGGAGGTCTCGTGAGCGCCCCTGGAATCAGCGGCATCGCCTACGCGCTCCCCGCGCATCGCCGCGACCTGAGTGAGCTGGCGGCACTCGGCCAGCTCGAGAGCGACCCTTCACTACTCGCGCAGTTCGGCTTCGACGGTGTTCATGTCGCCGAGGAAGAGACTCCGTACTCACTCGCCACTACTGCCGCGACCACGATGCTATCGGAGCAGCGGGTGCCGCCCGAGAGCATCGACCTTCTACTCTACTGCGGCACATCTTCGCTCGCGTTCGCGCCTCACGGCGGCACCGCCGACGCCGCGTGCCTGCTCGCATCCACCCGCCGATTTCAGTATCCGGCGACACGGCTGCAGTACGACCTCGGTCTCGAGCGCGCGTCGACGATCGCTCTCGACCAGCTCGCCTGCACGTCACTCTTTGCGGCGGTGCGCCTCGCGCGCGCCACGATCGCAGTGGGCGAGGCGCGGCGTGTCCTCTGCGTCTCGGCCGAGTTCTTCCCGGAGTGCGCCGGCCGCGAGGCGATCTTCAATTGTACCTCTGACGCCGGCTGTGCCGTGCTTGTGGACGGCGGGGCACAGCGCAACCGAATCGTCGCTTCGGCAGAGATCACCAAAGGGTATTACTGGGACGCGGACGCGCTCCGCAACGAGATCGTCGCCTCCTACTTTCCCACCGCAAAGCACGTCATCGACGAGACGCTCCGTCGTGCCGGCTGGTCGCCTAACGACGTGACGTGGGTGATCCCGCACAACGTCAGCGTCCGGAGCTGGGAGATTCTTCTCGGACTCGCCGGCGTTCCGCGTGCGCGGCTCTGGGACCGAAACGTGTCCCGCATCGGGCACACCCTCGCCGGCGACAACTTCATCAACCTGCGCGACGCCATCGATGACGGCAGCATCCGTCCCGGCGATCGCCTGCTCCTCTTCTCCTATGGCTACGGCGCGCACTGGACGGCGCTCGCGGTGGAGGCGTGACGATGCCCGAGAGCCGATCGATTCTCATCACGGGCGCTACCGGCCTGTTGGGTCGCAGTGTGCTCCAGCGTCTACTCGCGGCCGATGCCCGGCTCCGCGCTGTCGTGCTCGTGCGCGACTCGTCGAGCTGTGCGAGCATCGCCGACACGGCCAACGTCCACGGCCGCGTGACTCTCGTGGAAGGGGATCTTCGCTCCGCTGGGCTTTGCCTGACGAGCGAGACACTGGCGATGATCCGGCGTCAAGTGAGTGCAATCATCCACCTCGCCGCAAGCACGAGCTTCTCCAACACGCTCGAAGACGCCCGGGTCGTGAATACCACCGGCACCCTGCATCTACTGGAGCTGGCGCGCGAATGCAGGGGATTTGAGCGGTTCGCGTACGTCAGCACGGCATTCGTCGCCGGGCGCCGCACCGGAGTGATCACCGAGGAGCTTGCGTCGCCGAGTGCCGGCTGGGTGAATGCGTACGAGCAGTCGAAGTACGAGGCGGAGCTCTTCGTCTGCCGCGAGGCCGCCGACTGGACCATCCTTCGGCCCGCCACGGTCGTCTGCGACGACCGCAACGGCGCCGTGTCGCAGCTCAACGCCGTCCATCGCGCGCTCCGGCTCTACCGTGCCGGCCTGGTGGCAATGATGCCCGGGATCAACGGCTCGACGCTCGACGTCGTGACGACTGAATTCGTGGCGGACGCGATTGCGCGCCTGGCGCTCCGCGATGATGCGCGCGGGAAGATCGTGCACCTCTGCGCCGGCGAGGGCGCGCTGCCGTTAGGCGAGCTCCTCGACATGACCTATGCATGCTGGGCGCGCGATTCCGAGTGGCGGCGTCGCGGCATCGCCAGGCCCCCGCTCGTCGACCTCGCCACCTATGCGCTGTTCGAGCGATCGATCGAGGAGGTCGGCGATGCATCGATCAAGCGCCTGACACGATCGCTATCGCACTTCGTGCCGCAGCTCGCGTTGCCAAAGGTGTTCGATACGACCACAGCACGCGCCCTTCTCGGGGACGGAGCGCCGCCCGTGCGCGATTTCTGGTTGCCGATGCTCCAACGGCTGTTCGTAGACGGTCATGCGACGCTTGGCACACCGAGGGCGGCATGAGCGCGCCCATGAAGCACTCGGCGTTCATCGCCGCGACAGTGGAGTGGATAAACCGCACTCTGTTGCCCGAGGGCGTCACGATCGATGCCGATACCGCGCTCTTCGCCAACGGCCTGATCGACTCGATTCGCATCCTCCGTCTCATCGCCTGGACGGAGCACGCACTCGACCTCCGCATTCCCGACGCGCGGATTCGAATGGACTACTTCCGCACCGTGCGCACTATCGCCGACACCTTCATCGAGGCAGCGAGCGGCGAGGGAGGCTCCAATGTGGCCGCCTGACGAGATCGTTCGTGTGCTCCGCGAACGCGGCGAGCTCTCGGAGCCCGCTCCAGGAGTCGTGACACTTCGAGGTGAGGTCGCGCGCCTGATGTGCGAGCTCGAACAGGCAATCGGCGCCCTCTGCGCCACGGAGTCGCCTGACGAGTGGCGCGTCCCGCCCGCGATCGCCTTCCCCGCCCTCGCACGTGCCGACTACTTCGCCTCCTTTCCGCAATGGCTCACGCTCGTCTCGCATCTGAGTGACGACGAGGCCGCGTTGCGCGTTGTGGCGGAGCAAAACGAGCCGGGCGGTGCCTCGGTGACGGCACCGAAAGCAGCGCTCAATCCCGCGGTCTGCTATCACGTTTACTCGAGCCTGGCCGGCCAAATCATCGACGAGTCCCGCGTCATCACGGCGCAGTCGACGTGCTGGAGACACGAAGGCGCCCGCCACGCTCCCCTCGCCCGGCAGTGGGCGTTCACGATGCGCGAGATCGTCTTCGTGGGTACGGCGGCCGACGCTCAGCGCTTTCTGGATCGCGCTGGCAGTCATGTCATCCACCTCGCGCGGGCGCTCGGCCTCGATGCTTCGGTTGCGGTGGCGACCGACCCCTTCTTCGCGCCCACCGCACGCGGCAAGCAGCTCCTGCAGCAGATCGAGGAGCTGAAGCATGAGATGCTGCTCCCGATCGGCACCGAAAACCGAATCGCGGCGTCCTCGTTCAACCTGCACGGCATCTTCTTTGGCCAGGCGTTCGACATCCGACTCCCTTCAGGCGCTCCAGCCACCACAGCGTGCGTCGCCTTCGGGCTCGAGCGTTGGCTCCTCGCCTTTCTCGTCAGGCACGGACCCGATTCCGCTGCCTGGCCCGCGGTCGACTCACTCCTGGAGGCACTGCATGCCTGAGACGCTCACCAGTGCCCAGCCGCTGTACGCACGCCATGCACGCGCCGCCGAACGCGGTGCGTGGTCAATCGAGCGCGACATCTGCTGGGGCGAGATCGATAGTTCGCGCGCGCTCGCGCAGCCGGCAATCCTCGCCAAGCTCCGCGACGCGGCGCTCATCGAATCGTTCCATCCCGTCAATCTCTCGCGGCTCATTCGCTTCGCATGGGATGACATCGACGCGGGCGTCGTCTTCTCGCTCGAGATGTACGAGGGGTTCAAGCACTTCCACGCGTTGCGCCTCTATCTCGACACCGTGGGCTACGAGCCGCGGATTACGGATGCGGAGCTCCGCGCAATCCGCGAACGCGCCGACCGCGACGATCTCGACCCGACGGAGCCTGTCGCGCCGCTCGTCGAATTCATGCTGAGCGAGCATCTCGCCGCGTACTTCTTCCGTCGCCTCGGTGAGCAGGCCGATGAGGCACAGCTACGCATCCTGCTCGGGCTCATCGCCGCCGACGAGGTGCGTCACGCGCAGTCAGCCTCGGATCTCATCGCTCAGCGTCTGGCGGCGCACCCCGAGCTCGTGCCTAACGTGCTCCGCGCCGCCGTGCAGTTCCGCCATTACGGCGTGGAGGCCGTTGGCGACGTTCCCGTGGCGATGCCCGGCGACGACGTGGCGATCCGGACCTTCGCGACGCGCATCGAGCGCCTGTGCGGCATGCGGATCGTCGATCACCTCAAACAGGAGCTGGAGCGATGATCATGGAGATCTCACCGCGCGAGCTCGCGCTGCTCAACTTCTACCGCGCCTCGGAGCTTCACGGCGGCCTGGTGCTCGGCAAGCTCGTCGAGCACGTGCGTGATCCGGAGCTCAT
>Ga0136846_1214458_pt1 | contig 17124 bp, 16 predicted proteins | sample HopSoiMetagenom2_FD_96841 | JGI IMG/M metagenome (GOLD analysis project Ga0136846, IMG submission 96841) | Grasslands soil microbial communities from Hopland, California, USA - 2 Assembly 2016 (version 4) | ecosystem: Environmental > Terrestrial > Soil > Grasslands | place: USA: Hopland...
GGACCACGAACGCGACGGCCGGCCGGTCAGGGCGGGCGACCGGATCTTCCTGGTCCAGCAGTCGGCCAACCGCGACGGCGGCACGTTCACCGACCCTGACCGCTTCGACATCACCCGCCCGACCCAGCCGCTGCACGTCGGCTTCGGCCGCGGCATCCACGCCTGCCTGGGCGCGCAGCTGGCCCGCATCGAGGCCCGCGTCGCCCTGCCGAAGGTCCTCGGCCGGCTCGCGGGATTCCGCGTCACCGGCGACGTGACCTGGCGGCCGAACATCGCGTCGCGCGCGGTCTCGGGACTGAAGGTCGGCCATGGCTAAGGTGACCTACGTCCGGGACGACGGCGAGCGCCGGACGCTGGACGTGCCCGACGGGACCAGCCTGATGGCCGCCGCGGTCAGCCGCCAGCTCGACGGCATCGTCGGCGAGTGCGGCGGCCAGATGATGTGCGCCACCTGCCACGTCTACGTCGAGCCGGAGTTCCTTCCCCGGCTGGCCGCGCCCAGCGAGGACGAAGACGCCATGCTGGACACCACGGCCTGCGAGCGCCGGCCCGGCAGCCGGCTGTCCTGCCAGCTCGTCGCGTCGGCCGCGCTCGACGGCATCGTCGTGCATACACCGCAGACGCAGCTGTGACCTCGGCACACGAACGGAAGGAAGGGCCCATGCGGCAACCACCAGGGCGGGCGCAGCGGCGGGGCGGCGGCGAGCGCAAGCCCCGCGAGGAGCGCTGGTCCGAGCTCATCGAGGTCGCCACCGACGTGTTCTACGCCAAGGGGTACGACGCGGCCTCGCTCCAGGACATCGCCGACCGGCTGGGGATGCTCAAGGGCAGCCTGTACTACTACATCCAGTCCAAGGAAGACCTGCTCTACGACGTGATCAAGACCGTCCACGAGGAGGGCCTGGCCAATATCGAGTCGCTGGCCGCGGGGGAGGGCGACGCCCTGGAGCGGCTGCGGAGCGTCATCATCGGCCACATCGACCACGAGTGCCGGAACATGACCAAGACCGCCGTGTTCCTGCACGAGCTCCAGGCGCTGTCCCCAGAACGGCAGGCCGAGATCATCGGTGACGAGCACGCCTACCGGCGCGTGTTCGTCGCCCTGATCGAGACGGGCCAGCAGGCCGGGGTGATCCGGCCCGAAGTGAACTCCAAGCTGGCCGCGCTGAGCATCCTGGGCTCGGTCAACTGGGTCTACCGCTGGTTCCGCCCGGGCGGCGAGTTCACCGCGCGCCAGCTCGGCGAGCAGTTCGCCGATCTGGCCCTGCGCGGCATCGCCACCCCCGAGGCGCTCGCCCGGCTGCAGCCCCCGCCCGTCACCAAGCACCGGGCCAGGACCGCGTGAGCGGGCTGGACGGCCGGGTCGCGCTGGTCACCGGCGGGTCCCGGGGCGTCGGCCGCGCCATCGCCCTGCGGCTGGCCGCCGACGGTGCCGCCGTGGCCGTCAACTACCGCCGCGACGACGCGGCCGCCCGCGCGGCGGTTACCGCGATCGAGGCGGCCGGCGGCCGGGCCGCCGCCTACCAGGCAGCCATCGGCGACGACCAGGCCGTGGCCGCGATGACCGAAGCGGTCCGGGCCGGGCTGGGCGAGGTCGACATCGTGGTCAGCAACGCCGGGACCGCCAGCCGGGGCCGCACCGTGGCCGACACCGAGCCGGACGAGTACCTGCGCCTGATGACCGTGCACGCCCTCGGCCCGCTGGCGCTGATCCGCTCGCTGCTGCCGGCCATGCGGGCCCGGCCCCGCGCGGACATCGTCATGGTCTCCAGCGCAATCACCGGCCACGCGCCGCCCAACTCCGCGCCCTACACGATGGCCAAGGCCGCGCTGGAAGCGGCCGCGCGCACGCTGGCGCGGGAGGAACGGCCGCACGGCATCCGCGTCAACATCGTCGCGCCCGGCCTGGTGGCCACCGACATGGGAGAGCGCCTGGTCCGCGCGGTGGACGGACGCGCCCTGCACGACCTGGACGAGCATTTCCCGTTCGGCCGGGTCTGCCTGCCCGACGACGTCGCCGGGGTGGTCGCCTTCCTGGTCTCCGCCGACTCCGGCTACGTCACCGGCCAGCGCCTGGTCGTCGACGGCGGCGGCCCCGACCTCGGCATCGTCTGAGCCGCCCGCGGTCCGGACCTAATCGGCCAGCCGAAACGCTAGCTGGATCCGCCCCGCAGCCCTTCTCCCGTCACCGGCACTGTCCCCCGTCTTCGCGGTCGGTGTGCCCCGCGGTACCAAAGTACGTACCCGGTGGCACACCCACCACGTCCAGCAGCCCCGCCGCCGGCCTCGTGACCAGCGCCCCGGCACCTCACCGGCCCCCCGGGCAGCACCGAACCACGGCACGGAGCGCACACCGGAAAGATCCGCACCCATGTGGCATCCGCGCGCAGCCCTGGAAGGTGCCAGGTCATGGAGTGCGGCAAGGCCTGAGCCTGGCTCCGGCCGGGACGGCCGGAGCATGCGCGGAACCCGCTGGGAATCCTGGACGGCGGGCGAGAAGATTCCCGGGTTCTCCGGCTGAATCGGCACTCGCCGCTCATGTCGCCTATCTAAGCTGCATGCTGATGGAGAAGTTATTGACGGCGAATTTCTCGCGCTTGCCGTTCGTGGATACGAGCTCGACGCCGTTGCAGATCTGGTCGAGCTTCGATGAGGCCGGGATCCAGCCTTTCGCGATGGCGTACCTGAAGAAATGGAGCAGGTTGACGTGGCCTGACAGGCTGCCGTTCAGGGCGACGAAGGCAATGTACTTAGCCGGTGGCGGCGACCGGTACACGACATAGGTCTGGCTCGCGTCGGTAAACGATCCGACTGGTGAACCGGTCGGCGCCTGGCCGTTGTTGAAGGTCCAGATCATGATCTCGGTCGACTTGCTGTCGGCGAGGCCGTTGAGCCAGATGTCGTACTCGTACTCCCAGGTACCGTACTTCGGCCCCGTGCCTGGCGGTACGTCAGAGAAGCGGCTGGTGATGGACTTCCAGCTGCTCAGCTTGGTAGGCGTGGGGTACCAGGTTTCCTGGACGTTCGGCGACGTCTTGACGGCGCCGTCGCCGGTATCGTCGGTCATGGCGGCAACGGCGTACCAGCTGTTGTAGTCGCAGACGAAAAGCGTCTGCGCCAGGCCGCTGTAACCGCGGGCGTTCCAGCTGTCGTTAGTAACATAATACTTGCCCTTGGTGACGCCGCTCTGAGCGTTCCCCGGATCCACCGGGACAGCTGTCGGGTTGGCGCACTTGTTACCCGCCGGCGCTGCTGCCGGTATTCCGCCCTCGGCTCCGGTGCCGGAATAGAGCGACGCGGAATGGGAGCCGGACAGGAAATAGGCGCCCAGGCCGAGAAAAGCCAGCGTGATGGCAACCGCAATGACGTCCCGGTACCGATCCCGGCGGGCATACCGTCGGCGGAGTTTCTTGACGCCGCCCTTCGGGTGACTCATGGATGACCCCCCCGGTCATCGAAGACACGATATGACTCACTGTAGTGCGTGCCTGCCTGACGACGGACCTGCCCGGGATGCTCCGCGGAGACGCCCCGGCCGCGGTCCCCGGCCGGAAAGCGTCGTGCCCGGTCAGCGCCTTGACTGCGGCCAGCGGCGAGTGAGATTATAACGTTCGTTTGGTAGATTGCCTGACTACGGGAGCGCGATGGATTTCCGGTTCAGCGAGGAGCAGGAGCTCTTCCGCAAGAGCGTCCGTGACTTCGTCAACCGGGAGCTGCCCAAGTCGTGGGCGCGGGAGCTGGAGAAGGACGAGCACGCGTTCCCGCACGAGCTGTTCCGCAAGCTCGCCGACGCCGGCTTCCACGCCATCGGCATCGACGAGGAGTACGGCGGCCAGGGCGGCGACATCATGACCCAGATGATCCTGGCCCGCGAGCTGGCCCGCTCGCTGGCCGGCCTGACCTGGGTGTGGGGGATCACCTCGTTCGCCGGCGGTAAGTCGGTGGGCATCTACGGCACGCCCGAGCAGAAGCAGCAGCACCTGCCCGCCATCGCGGCCGGGCGGGAGAAGTGGGCCATCGGGTTCACCGAGCCGGGCGGCGGCACCGACGTGCTGGGCGCGCTGCGCACGACCGCGACCCGCGCCGACGGCGGCTGGATCCTCAACGGCCAGAAGACGTGGAGCTCCATGGCCCACGTCGCCGACTACATCCTGCTGCTGGTCCGCACGACCAAGGAGGTGGAGAAGCAGTACCAGGGCGTGTCCCTGTTCATGCTGCCCACCGCCTCGGAGGGCGTGACGATCCGGGAGATCCCCAAGCTGGGCATGCGCGCCCTCGGCTCGTGCGACGTCTTCCTCGACGACGTGTTCGTCGCCGACGGCAACCTGCTGGGGGAGCCGGACCGCGCCTGGAAGATGCTCCTCCCCACCCTGAACAACGAGCGGATCATGCTCGCCTCGTTCTGCACCGGGATTCTGGACGGTGTGCTGGAGGACGCCCTGAAGTACGTCCAGGAGCGGGAGGCGTTCGGGCACAAGATCGGCGAGTTCCAGGCCCTGCAGCATCACATCGCCAACATCGCGATGTGGAAGGAGCAGGCCGACCTGATCGTGACCAAGGCGGCCTGGATGCAGGCGCGCGGCCTGCCCTGCCAGCGCGAGGCCACCATGGCCAAGGTGATCGCCTCCGAGCTGGCCAACCAGGCGGCCGACCTGGGCATCCAGATCCTGGGCGGGATGGGCTACTCGGCCGAGACCGACATGCAGCGCTACTGGCGGGATTCGCGGCTGTTCCGGATCGGCCCGATCACCAACGAGATGGCCCGGAACTCCATCGCCGAGGGCCTGGGCCTGCCCAGGTCCTTCTGATGGACCTCGCCGGGCACCAGCTCCCGTCCGGCTCGGTCCGGCTCGAGCCTTACCAGAACTGGCTGCTGCACGACGCGTTCTACGCCGAGCCCCGGTCCGAGCCGCATCCGGTGGCTGCCTTCGTGCTGGCCAACCGCGGTATCGGCATCTCGCTGAAGGACCTGTTCGCGCTGTTCGGCTCGGACATCGACGACGGCCCGCTGCTGGCCGAGTCGGCCATCGAACTGCACCGCCCGCTGGCCGAGGACGCCGACTACGAGGTCCGCGGCACGATCGAGTCGGTGGAGTCCCGCCGGTCGCGCCGGATCGGCCCCTTCGACCGGATCACCTGCCGCTTCGACCTGTTCGAGGCCGGCGACCTGGCGGCCACGGTGACCAACGTCTTCGCCGTGCCCCGCCCGGAGGCCGGGCCGTGACCGGGCTCCCCGCCTGGAAGCTCGACCGGGTCGACCCAGGCCACATGAAAGTCCTGGCCCTGCTGCTGGCCGATCCCAACCCGATTCACCTGGACGCGGCCGCGGCTCAGCGCCTCGGCGTGGCGGATCGCCCGGTGAACCAGGGCCCCTCGACGATGGCCCTGGCCGCGAACATGGTGCTGGCCGCGTTCCCCGGCGCCCGCCTGACAAGCCTGCGCACCCGGCTGCTCGGCCTGGTGCTGGCCGAAGACAGGATTGAGGGGGGCGGAGACGTAACCGGTCGTGAGATCGTGGACGGGCAGGAACGGATCCGGTGCCAGGTATACCTGGAGGCCCCCGGCCGCGGCCGGGTCCTCGACGGCGAGGCCGTGCTCGTCTTGCCCGCGGCGGACCGTAACACGTAAGGGAGCGCTTGCCATGGTCGCCGAACCAGGGATTCACCGGATCGAGGTCACCACGCTCGGGGATCTGCTCGATCTTCGCGCCGCCGAGCTGGGCGAGCACCTGGCCCTGGTGTTCCCCGACCACCAGGTCACCTACGCCGGCCTGGCCGAGCGCGCCGACTTCTTCGCGCGCGGGCTGCTGGCGGCCGGGCTCAAGCCGGGCCAGACGGTCGGGATCCTCCTGCCGAACTGCGTCGACGCCATCGCGACCCTGTTCGGCGCGGCCAAGGCCGGGCTGTATCCCGTCCCGGTCAACGCCCGCTACAAGAGCCTGGAACTGGCCGACCTGATCCGCCACTCCCGGATGCCCGCCCTGTTCATCAGCCCGCCCGACCCGGACAGCCCGGGGGCGCCGGACTTGCCGGCCCTGCTGGCCGAGGCGTTCCCGGCCCTGGCCACCCAGGACCGCACCGCGCTGGCCCTGGACGACGCGCCGGACCTGCGCCAGATCGTGGTCCTGGGCGACAGCGCCCCGCCCGGTTTCGCCACCGAGGCCGATTTCGCCGCCGCCGGAGCCGGCCTGCCCGACGGCGACCTGCTGCGCCGCCGCCAGCTGGTCAAGGTCCGCGACCCCGCCGTCGTCATGTACACCTCGGGGACCGCGGCCGAGCCGAAGGGCGCGCTGCTCAGCCACGAGGCCCTGATCCGCTTCGCGGACGGCACCAAGCAGACTCGCTTCTTCCTCATCCCCGAGGACCGGATCTGGACCGCGCTGCCCATGTTCCACATCGGCGGCATCGCCTTCTCCGTGGCCACCATCTACGCCGGCGCGACCCTGGTGCACACCGGGTTCTACCGGCCCGAGCTGGCGCTGGAGCAGATCTCCTCGATGCGCTGCACCATCGTGCTGGCCGCCTTCGAGACCATCTGGCTGCCCGTGGTCAACCAGCCGGACTTCAAGGACCGGGACCTGTCCAGCATCCGGATCGTGATGACGGTCGGCGTCGCCGAGCGGCTGCGGGACATGGCCAGCCGGCTGCCGGATGCCATCCAGGTGTCGTGCTTCGGGATGACCGAGGCGTCCTCGTTCCTGTCGCTGAGCTACCTGACCGACACGCTGGAACAGCGGGTCACCACCGGCGGCCACCCCATGCCCGGGATGGAATGCCGGGTCGTGGACCCGGTCACCGGCGCCGACCTGCCGCCGGGCACCGAGGGCGAGCTGCTTTTCCGCGGCTCGAACTGCTTCTCCGGCTACCTGAACGATCCCGAGCTGACGGCCCAGGTCTTCGACGACGAGGGCTGGTTCCACACCATGGACGTCGCGACCATCGACGCGGACGGGCGCGTCACGTTCGTCAGCCGCCTCAAGGACATGCTCAAGGTCGGCGGCGAGAACGTGTCGGCCGCCGAGGTGGAGAGCTACTTGCTCCGCCACCCCGCGATCGGCATCGTCCAGGTCGTCTCCGCCCCGGACGACTACTACGTCGAGGTACCCGCCGCCTTTATCCAGCTCAAGTCCGGTGCCACGGCCACCGAGGAAGAGATCATCGCCTTCTGCGCGGGGAAGATCGCGACCTTCCGGGTACCGCGCTACGTCCGGTTCATCACCGAATGGCCGATGTCCGGCACCAAGATCAAGAAGGCCATCCTGCGCGACATGATCGCCGCCGACCTGAAGGACAGGGGCATCACCCGCGCCCCCAAGATCGAGATGAGTCCGCCGGCCCGTTAGCCCGGCCTGATTTCGCCCCGCACCGGTACTTTCTCGAACTGGCCATGCTCCGGTACCCGTGACGTCGAGACCGCTTCAGCCTCGCTTCAGCGATGCTTCAACGCGGTGCCCGACAGTGGAAGTATCCCGCACGGACGGCGGAAAGGTATCCGATGAGCATGCGACGGGCGACTGCGATCCTCCTGGTGCTCGCGGTAGCGGCAGGCCTCAGCATCGGCGCGGGCCGACGTACCCAGCGTTTCCTGTCCGACCTCCCGATCGCCGACCACGACGACGCAGCGGATGGTCCCAGCCTGTCACTGATCAGTCAGCATGACCTTGCGCCAGCGTCGGCCACGGGCGATCGGTCGTTCCCGGGGGCTGAAATCTGGGATTACTCCGTGCCGAGAATGCGCAGACCGTGATGCTGCTTGAAGTCCCCGTAATCCTGAGGATTCAGCGTTGCGAGTGGTACTTCGCGGGTGAGGCAGCAGGCTGCCGGGCTAGGGTCCTGACGGGTATTCACCCCCGTCCCCGGCCAGGGCACCCAGGTCGGACCCGCGTCTGGTAAGCGCGGAGAGCGCCGCCAGGTGGCCCTCGAACGCGGCCCGCCCGGCCGCGGTGAGCGACAGCCTCCGCGCCGCCGCCACCACAGCGCCAGCGATACCCATAGTGCCGCGAACCCGGCCAGCAGGACGGCGCCAGTCAGCCCGAGCACCCACGACCAGGCCTCGTCCCGTCAGCAGCGTCCGCATCCCCATCATGGTCCCCTTCGCCCGCCCGCCTAAGAAGCTCACCGTTGCAGGCGAATGGCTGGCGGCGTAATTACCGGACCGCGACAACCTCGCTAGCCTGGTGGATCGCCCGGTACGCCTCGACGGTCCGCAGCTTGTGCCAGCGGGCGTAGCTCTCGACCTCCTCCCTGGTGCCGGACTCGAGCAACTCGATCAGGCGGAGGTGCTCGGCCAGAGCCTCCTCGGAACGATGCGGCAGGTAGGCGAACATGGTCGAGCGCACCCGGTCAAGACGGGTGTTCGTCTGCTCGATCAGCTCGGTCAGGTAGGTGTTGGGGCACCGGGCCGCGATAGCCGCGTGCAGCAGCCGGTTGAGCTTGCCGAACCGCACGGGATCCGCGCGGCCGACGGCCTCCTCCATCCCCGTCGTGATCTTGCGCAGTCGGGTCAGGTCAGACCGGCGCAAGTGCTGCTGGGCCTCGGCGCTGGCGGCACCTTCGAGGACCGCGAGCGCGATCATGGCCTGTTCCCAGAACGTGGAGTCCACCGGCGCTACGACCGCTCCCACGTTGGGGGTGAAACGCACCCAGCCTTCGGCCTCCAGGCGGCGCAGGGCCTCGCGGACCGGTATCGGGCTCACACCTAGCTCACGAGCCAGCGCGTCGATGTTGAGCCGTTCCATCGGCGCGAAGCTGCCGCTGTGAATCCGGTCCCGGAGGATCGTATAGGTGCGTTCCTGCTTGTTCACAGGTATCAAGCGTAGCCGCAGGGGTCCGTCATCCGGCGGTTACGTTTCGCGGAAGCTATACGATGCCCGGCCCGTGCGAAAGCCTGAAATAAACAGCAGGCCACCCGCGACAACGATCGCGGGCGGCCTGCGGCTGGTACGGGGTGATGCCTAGGCGGCCGTACGGCGGAGCCGGTTGCGCCGCCAGACGCCGCCCGTCAGGACGAGCAGCAGGCCGGCGCCGATGGCCGCGAGCCACGGCAGCGGTGAGCCCGGGCCGTGCGGCGCGGTGCCGCCGAATCCCGTGCTGGCGCCGCCGGTGGGCGGCTGGCCAGCCCCGGCGGCGTCCACCAGGTTGAGGATCTCCAGGCCGTTGGAGCCGTCGAGAACGACCTCGGTGTGGACGGTGTTCCCGGTGAGCGTGACGGGCAGGCTGGTCTGCGCGCTGGGCCCGGTCGCGGACATGGTCCAGGTGCCGGCCGGGATCGTCGCGTAGGAACTGACCGAGCCGGGTGCGGCCTTGGTCGTGATGTTCCCCGGCGCGCCCGGCGCGCAGCTGCAGTGGAATTTGACGGCGTCTTGCTTGTCAGAGGCCTGGATTACCCGCACCAGGGATTTACCTGAGGGCGGATTCAGCTCGTCGTTGAGGACCTTCAGCTGCGTCTGGCCACTCACGTTGAGAGCTGTCGCCGTGTATGACTTATCACCCTGTACCGTGACACTGCCGGTCAGGACGGGCTGGCTCGACGCGGCTGACCCGGCCTTGCGCATCTTGACGCTATAGTCTCCGGCGCTCACCGGGTTATAGGACGATACCGCCCCGTAGCCGACATCGTGGATCATGAGCTTAGGGCTGGAACTACCGGACGCATATACGTACACGTCCACGGCGGACGTAGTCGCCGACAGGTTGCCGAGCCTGATCCAGCCGCCACTCGCGACGGCATAAGACGCCGAAGCGGTAGCGGGAATGCCAATCAGCAGGGCCAAAAAGGCGAGCAGCACTGCCGCCCGCCGATGTCTTATCCGCAATTTCACCATTTCTCCCTCTGTGACCTGCAGGACTATTCGCCCGCCTCCCAGCCCCATCGACGCAGGCCATGCGGGATGAAGAGACCTTGTGGCCACAGTAGAGGTGAACCTAGGCAGGAGCAACTCTAGTCACTTAGAATTCGCCCGTGTCTCCGGGCGTTCCGGCCCCGGGTGACACGCAGGTGCTGAAGACCGTCACCCGGGGCTCGCGGGGAGGTCAGGTACCCGGCGCCGCGGCTCGCAGGGTCGCCTCGATGACGGGCCAGGGCAGGCCCGGGGGCAGGACGACCGTGACGATGTCGGCGGCGTCATCCCAGCACTCGAGCTGCTCCCGGACCTGGCCGGGGGTCCCGCAGGCGGCGAGCTGGCCGAGGACGGCCTGGGCGTCGGCGGGTACGATCCCGCGCTGCGGATTGGGCCGCGGGTTCGCGGCGATGATCTCCTTGACCTCGGTGGCGTAGCCCTGGCTGGAGACGGACCGGGCGTAGACGTCGCCCATGGCGGTCAGGTACCAGGCGGCGCAGCTGGCCGCGATGTCCCGGGCCTGCTGCGCGTCGTCGCCGGCGGCGGTGATGGGACCGGTGGCGATCGTGAGGGGCTGCGCACCGGGCGCGGTGACTTCGCGCAGCCGGTTCAGCTCATCCCGCCAGGCGGGGAGGCTGTCGCGCGCGACCAGGAAGGGGATCCAGCCGTCGCCGAGTTCCGCCGCCACCCGGGTCGTATGCTCGCCCAGCGCGGCAACATGAATGGGCACCTGGGGGGCGGGCGGCTGGCCCAGGCGCAGCGGCCGCGCGGACGAGGCGTGGCCGAGCTGAGCCGGCTGGCCGCCGAGCAGGGCGCGCACCTTGGTGACGGCATCACGCAGCCGGGCGGCCGGGTGCTCGAACGGGACGTCGTGGAACCCCTCGGCCAGCGCGCTGGTGCTCGCGCCCAGGCCGAGGATAAAGCGGCCCGTGCTGACCTGGTGGAGGGTGGCGGCGGTCATCGCGAGGGTGGCCGGGGTGCGTCCCCAGACCGACAAGATGCCCGAGGCGACCTGGATCAGGGAGGTGCGCAGCGCGATCTCGGTCAGTACCGGGACCGAATCCAGGCCCCAGCCCTCGGGCACCGAGAACATCTCGTAGCCCAGCTCGTCGGCGAGCACGGCGGCCCGGACGATGACATCGCGCCGGGTCTCCATCGGCGTCAGCGCCACGCCGCGGCGGCGCGCGGTCACGACGCCGCCCCGGCGGCCGCCACCGGAACCTGGCGGGGAACGGTCAGCCACAAGGTGCTGGCCGCGGCCAGCACCTTGCCGTCCGGTCCGAGCACCGCCGACCCGGCGGTGAGCTTGCGCCCATCGCGCCCGGCCGGCCAGGCGATCACCAGGCAGGGATCGCCGGCCGCGGGCGGCACCACCGGGCCTGCTGTCATCTGGCCGAGCAGGATGGCCGTGTCATGATCCAGGCTGGCGGCCTCGGCGGCGGCGATCCCGCTGGGGCAGTCGAGTGCCGCCCAGATCGCCTCCGGCCACACCATTCCATGCGCGTCGCTGACCGAGGCGTCCGGCGTCCACGGCGCCGCCCACAAGCCCGGGCTGGTCACCGCGCCGGGAAAGATCCGCAGCCCGTCGCCGGGAGCGCGGCTCATCCCGCAGCCGAAACAGCCAGGGTAGACCGGATCCTCGAAGTAACGCCCGCGGCCGGCCACGGCGCGAGCTTCCGCTAGCGAGACGGGCCCCGGCATCCGGGTCGCGGGAAAGCCAGGCGACGGGGCTGCCTCGGCGATCAGCGTGCGGCCATGGCGGACGCGGAGTGAGCCGTCGTCGTCCTGCTCGACGGCCATCGGCGTGGCCAGCGGCGGCGGCCGCCGCAGCGTGACCGTTACCGGGCCGTCGATGTACCCGGCGATGGCGCCGCTGACGTAGCCGCCGTGGCCGCTGTCCGGCGGCCCGCAGAAGCGGGACGAGATGAGGAGATCGGGAGTCTTGTCTGACATGTCTTCGAGGTTAGGGTTGGCCAGCCGGGCCCGCTATCGGGTGAATCACCGACGGATCACCCGCCTGCCCGGGCGGCGGCGCTCGTCCCCGGCTCGCGCCTCGGGTGAACTACCGAGCCGCCTCAGCCGCGCAGCCGGTGCTCGGTCACCCACGCCGCGATCTGGGCGCGGGAGCGCACCTCCAGCTTGCGCCGGATGTTCTCCACGTGGGCCTCGGCGGTCCGCGGCGCGACGGCCAGCTGCCGGGCGATGGCCTGGTTGGTCAGCCCCTCGGCGACCAGGCCGGCCACCTCGAGCTCGCGGTTCGTGAGCTGCGGTCCGGTGCTCGCCGGCTCGCACAGGAAACCGAGCATCGCCTCCAGCACGGCCGTCCAGTCGCCGTGGTAGTACAGGTGGCTGGAACCCGGCAGCGGGATCAGCGTCGCCCCGGGGATGAGCGAGGCGACCTCCCGGCCCAGCTCGAACCGGGTGCCCTTGTCCGCCTCGCGGTGCAGGACGGCAGTCGGCGCGGCGACGACGGGAAGCAGCGCCCTGATGTCGGTGTCGTAGTAGACCTCCAGCAGCCGGGCGGCCGCCGCGGGCGACGCGCTGGCCTGCTGGAACCGGGTGAGCGCGGCCAGGTCCTCGGCCGTGGGATCGGTGATGAAGGCGCCCGCCAGCGCCCTCAGCCCCAGACCCCAGTGAGCGCGCACCAGCGCCACGACCGATTCCCTGACCTCGGCGGGCGCCAGGTCCCGGCCGCTGGCGCACACCCCGTACAGCGCGAGCGCCTCGACCCGGTCCGGGTATCTCGCCGCGATCGTCGCCGCCAGCTGCCCGCCTTGCGAGGCCCCGAACAGCCGGAAGCGGTCGGCGCCGACGGCGTCGGCGACGGCCAGGGCTGCGGCCACCTGCCCGTCGAAGGACAGGTCGATCCCGTCCCGGTCCGACAGGCCGCACCCGGGCTTGTCGAAACGGATGACGGTGAACCGCTCGGCCAGGCGCTCGATGAAGTCGCCGTAGGCGAACAGGTCCAGCTGCCCGTGAAGATCGGTGATCCAGCCCGAATCGCACAGCAGCGCCGGCCCGGTGCCCGACGTCGCGTAGGCGACCCGGCCAGCCGGGGTGCGGCAGTACCTGATCCTCGGCTTCACCCGTATAGGCTGACATCCCCGGCCAGCCCGCGCCACTCAGCCCGTGGTACCGGGCGATAATTCGTTGAGGGACCGGGACGGCCGCGCCTAGAGTTGGCGCTATGAAGGTCGGCAATATCCGCGCGGCGCGAGCTACCAGCTCGCCGGTTGCCGCTGCCTGACCCCCAATTCCCCGCACACAGGCGACCGGGAACGGTCCGCCGGTGCGTGGCGCTGCCCGCCGGGTCATGAACCTGCCTGCGGTCCTTTCCTGGTCCCGTCACCACGAAAGGACCCACGCCATGAACGTGGCCGAGACGACCCGTACCTTCCTCGGCTTCTTCCAAGACCGCGGCCACCAGGTGATCGCGGGCGGCTCGCTGGTGCCGCCCGGTGACGGCCCGGTGCTGTTCACCGCCGCGGGGATGCACCCGCTGACCCCCTACCTGGACGGCGGCCCGCCCCATCCCCAGGGCAGGCGGCTGACCGGCCTGCAGCGCTGCCTGCGCACGACCGATCTCGGGGAGGTCGGCGACGAACGCCACCTGACCGTCTTCCAGATGCTCGGCTCGTGGTCACTGGGGGATTACGGCGGCCCGCAGAGCCTGCGCTGGGGCTTCGAGCTGATCACCGAGATCCTCGGTACCAAACGGGATCGGCTGTACGCCACCGTGTTCGGCGGCGACGGGCAGCTGGGCCCCGACCTCGCGGCCCAGCGCACCTGGGACGAGCTGGGCGTGCCGGTCGAGCTCACCACGGACGACAACTGGTGGTCGAACGGCCCGACCGGTCCGTGCGGGCCTGACTCCGAGTTGTTTGCCTGGACCGGTGACGGCCCGCCGCAGGGGCGCCCCACCACCGACGAACGATGGATGGAGCTGTGGAACCACGTGACGATGCGCTTCCGGCGGCACGGCGACGGCCGCCTGGAGCCACTGCCCCGGCCCAACGTGGACACCGGGATGGGCCTGGAACGGCTGCTGATGATCACCCAGGGCGTGCCCTCGGTGTTCGGCACCGATGTCTTCCGGCCCTGGATGACCGCGTTGCCCGCCTTGTGGCAGCCAGATGACCTGTCGCTGCGCCTGATCGCCGACCACCTGCGCGCGAGCATCGTGATCATCGGCGACGGCGTGCGGCCGTCCAGCACCGGCCGCGGCTACGTGCTGCGCCGGCTGCTGAGACGCGTGCTCACCATGCTGTGGCGTACGGACCGCAGCCGGACGCTGGGCGAGCTTCCGGCCGGGCTGCTCGAGCACACGCTGGCGCAGTTCGGTCAGGACGGAGATCCTGAGCTGATCCGCGGGATCCTCGGGGACGAGGAGCGGCGCTTCGCGGAGCTGATGACCCGCGGGCACAAGGTGCTGGCGCGATTCGGCCGCGGGTGGCAGCCGACGTCGCAGGACCTCAGCTACCTGCACCAGACCCACGGCCTGCCGCCCGACCTGGTCACCGAGCTCCTGGGTGAACCGGGCGAGACGAGAAGCCGGGTGCTCGGGCGATGACGGGGTCCGGCCCGGCCGCGGGCGCCCGGCTACGCGTGGACCGGGGGGTGCCGGTCCGCCCAGGAGGCGGCCAGCTCGAGCTGGCTGGCGACCCGGATGAGCAGGTCCTCCCGCCCGTACGGGGCGACCAGCTGGACGCCAACGGGCAGGCCGCCCGGCGTCCAGTGCAGCGGCAAGGTGATGGCCGGCTGGCCGGTCATGTTGAACTGCGCGGTGTAGGGGATGAAGCTCACGACGCGTTCCCCTTCGTGATCCGGACCGGCCCCGGTGAACCAGCCCAGCTCGGGCGGGGGAGCGCCGAGAGTGGGCGTCACCAGCAGGTCGTGATCCTCCCACCAGCTCGCCATCCCCCGTGCCCACGTCCCGAACCAGGCCCGGCTGTCCAGGTAGTCGACCGCGCTGAGCTTCTGCCCGATCCGCCGGTAGGCGACGTTGCGCCCCTCGATCTCGTCCTCGCCGATCGGGCGGCCGAGCAGTTCCTCGAAGTTCTGGAACGTCGCCTCGGTGTCGGCCGCGATGACGGTGCTGAAGTGCCGGAGGAACTCCGGCTCGAACATCACCGCGGGCGCGGACTCCTCCAGGTGGTGGCCGAGCGCCTCGAGCAGCAGCGCGGCGCCGGCGACCGCGGCCCGGCACTCCGGGTCGTCGAGATACCCCTCCGCGCCCGGCCGGTCGAGAATGCCGATCCGCAGCTGCCCGGGATCGGCGCCGACCTCCTGCCCGAGCGGGCGCGGCAGCGGCGGCGCGTAGTACGGCTCGCCCGGCATCCGGTCGCTGATCACGTCGAGCAGGCCGGCCGCGTCCCGCACGGTCCGGGTGACCGCTCCGTCGGCCACGCCGCCGGCCCAGGCCTCCCCCGTCAGCGGGCCCTGGCTCACCCGCCCGCGGGTCGGCTTCAGCCCGACCAGGCCGCACTCGCTGGCCGGGATGCGGATGGAGCCGCCGCCGTCGTTGGCGTGCGCCACCGGCACCAGGCCGGCCGCCACCGCGGCCGCCGAACCCCCGGACGAGCCGCCGGTCGAATGCCCCGTATCCCACGGGTTGCGGGCCGGCGGGAAGCTCCGCGGCTCGGTGGTCACCGTGGTGCCGAGCTCCGGCACGTTGGTGCGGCCGAGCACGACGAAGCCAGCCGCGCGGAACTGCTCGGCCAGGAAGGACGTCACCGGCCAGGCCACGTCGCGCATCGGCCCGACGCCGAACGCCGTCACCTCGCCCGCGACCGTGCAGCCCAGGTCCTTGAACAGGATTGGCACGCCCCGGAACGGCCCGTCGGGCAGGTCGCCGTCGGCCTCCTGCCGGGCCGCGTCGAACCGCGTCCGGATCACGGCGTCCAGTTGCGGGTTGACCGCCTCGATCCGGGCGATGGCCGCTTCGGTCAGCTCCTTGGGACTTACCTCGCCGCTGCGGACGAGTTCGGCTTGTGCCGTGGCGTCCAGCCAAGTCATGTCGGGCATAGCGCCCACGCTACAGTGAGCCGGGCCGGGACTAACCGGGGAGGTTACGGCGGCTGGACACGACTCGCTCCGCTGACACCTCCCGGCGCGTCGCCGGGCTGAGCCTGGCCGCGGCCGCGGCCGCCCTGTGGGCCCTCGGCGGCATCACGGCCCAGGTCCTGTTCACCCGTCATCACGTCGGCCCCGGCTGGCTGGTCGGGGTGCGGATGGCCTGCGGCGGGCTGCTCCTGCTGGCCGCCTTCCGGCCCGCCTGGCCGCGCGGGCACGGCAGGCTGCTGATCGCCGTGGCGGTACTGGGCATCGCGGGCGCCCAGTACACGTGGTTCGCGGCTATCGCCAAGTCCAACGTCGCGCTGGCCACCTTCGTCCAGTACAGCGCGGTGGCGATGACGGCCGGCTGGCAGATGCTGCGCCGCCAGGTCCGGCCCGCGCCCCGGCGGCTGGCCGCGGTGGCCGCGGCCGCGGCAGGCGTGTACCTGCTCGCGGCGGGCGGGCCCGGGGGACTGCACGCGTCCCGCGCCGACCGGGCCGGAATCCTCCTCGCCGTCATCTCCGCGGTGGCGTACTCCTTCTACCTGCTCGGCTCGGCCCGCCTGGTCCGCGAGACCGGCGCCCGGCCGGCGACCGCGTGGGGCCTGAGCATCGGGGGCCTTCCCCTCCTGGTGATCTTCCCGCCGTGGACGGCGCACCCGTCGGGCGATCCCTGGGTCGTCGCCGCGCTGATTGCGTTCATCGCCGTCGCCGCCACCGCGATCGCCTTCAGCCTGTCGCAGGCCAGCCTCCGGCACGTCACCCCGACCGAGTTCGCCGTCACCAGCACCCTCGAGCCCGCCCTGGCGGCGGTCGCCGCCGCGCTCTTCCTCGGCGTGACGCTCCGCCCGCCGCAGTACCTCGGCGGTGCCCTGACCATTCTCGCCGTCCTGCTGCTCGCCCCGGCCGGTCCGGACGCGCCCTGACCGGCGGCCGGTGTGCTGTGATGCCTGCATGGATTTCGATAGCTACGAACGCGGGCTGCGGGCGGGGCGGGCGGGCCCTGGTGACGGCGGTCGACGCCGAGCCCAGCATGGCTGAGGTGGCGGCGCGTAATGTCCCGGGCCTGGACGTGCGCCTGGCCGCGCTCCCGGACCTGCCGCTGCCCGACGCCCACTTCGAGGCGGTGACCGGCAACTTCGTCATCAACCATGCCGGTCACCCGGCCGCGGTGCTGACGGAGCTCAGTCGGGTACTGCGCCCGGGCGGGCGGCTCGCCCTGTCGTGCTGGA
>Ga0136846_1238555_pt1 | contig 17123 bp, 16 predicted proteins | sample HopSoiMetagenom2_FD_96841 | JGI IMG/M metagenome (GOLD analysis project Ga0136846, IMG submission 96841) | Grasslands soil microbial communities from Hopland, California, USA - 2 Assembly 2016 (version 4) | ecosystem: Environmental > Terrestrial > Soil > Grasslands | place: USA: Hopland...
AGCGCAGCCATAGCCCGGGCTATGGCGAGCATTTGCAACGACGAGCAGGGGTCTTTTGGCGTGATGAGCGGGCATGATCGAAATACTCTCAGCCTCTCAGAGGCTTGTCGAAGCCTCGACAGCGGCAACGCATGTAAGCGGCGGCGCATTGGCGCTCTTCACCAAGGCCTGAAAGATCTTCTGCCCGCCGCGCCCTGTCTCGACCCAGCCGAGCCGCCGCTCCTCCTCGCGTATCGCCGCGCTCGTCTTTGGCCCCGTCGCGCCATCGACGACGACATCACAATGCCCCAGCCGCAACAGCATTTCCTGCAATTCACGAAACTCCGCTCGCGACAGCCCCGCATCGTCGGTGGGCCAAGCGGTGCGCTGCAGCGGCCCGCCGCGCAAGGCGTCGGATAACAAACCAATTGCCAGTGCATACGCATCGGCACGGTTGTAGCGCCAGATCGCCTGGTAATTCGGCGTCACCAGCCACGCGGGACCTGGTGCACCGGCCGGCATCACCAGCGCGGCATTCGTGGACGGGTCGAGCGAGCTCAGCAGCGAATTGGGTTGCACCAGCGCTTCGCCGTCGACGCGCGTGACGCCGTCGACCGCCCATTGCGCAACGCTGCGGCACTTGCCCATAGCGGGCGATTGTGCGAGGCAGCCGTGATCACCTTCGAGCGCATTCCATTGCAGAGCGATCGACGGTGGCACCCGCACCTCGACCGCCCACGGAATGCCATCGGCCCAACCGAGCCCACGCAGGTAGCGGGCTGTCGTTGCCAAGGCATCGGGCACGCTGTGGATGATGTCGGCCTGCGCCAATCCGTCGCCGTCGCTCATGAAGCGGGCAAAGGTGCCCGGCATGAACTGGGTCATGCCGAAAGCGCCCGCCCACGACCCCATGAAGTCGTCGGGTTTCACGACGCCCTCTTGAAGCAGCCACAGCGCGGTGAAGAAGTGATTCTTGCGCTCGCTGCTCTTGAGATTGAGGCATGCGCGGCTGAGCGTCGCGTCGACCACCGGGTAAGCGCCCCTCACGCGTCCGTAGTCGGTCTCGACGCCGAAGACGGCCACGGTGGTCGCAGCATCGACGCCCTGCTTATGCTGGATAGACTCGAGCGCCGCGCCCTCGCTCTTCAAGAGATCGCGTCCTTGCGCCACGCGCTGGGCGTCGGTACGGCGCGCGAGGTAGTCCCAGATCGGCAGCTGGAATTCAGGCTGGCTGCGCGTCGCGTTGTCGATGACGGGGCGCAGGTCCTGCACGTTGCGTGTGTGGGTATCGAAAGTCTCTGGCTTGAGCTTGCTCGGCAGTTCCTGTCGCAAGGTCGAGATGCAATCGGACAGGGTGTCGGCGGGCTGCGCACAGCTGGTGAGTGGCAAGACCAGCAGTACTACAGCGAAGAGGCGTCGATTCATCGGATCAGTCTAGACCGATCTCGCCGCCGACATCATTGCAACCCCACTTGGCGACACCGCTTGCCGACACCATTGGCTACATCGTTCACTTGCGTTTGCTTTGCTTCGATGTCGTTGCCCGTCACGTGCTGCTCGGACACGCTCGAAATACTCTCAGCCTCTAACCCCGGCGCAGACCGGGGGTGACAAGCATCAGGTCCCCGTCTTCACAATCTCCGGTCTCGTTGGCATCGTGACCGTCTTATCGTCGAGCAATACCTCAGGCTCCTGCGCCGCCACATCGGTCTCACCGTTGAGCTGCCTGCGCATCCGCCCGGCGTCCAGATCACCCGTCCATTTCGCAACAACGAGCGTGGCCACGGCATTGCCGACGAGGTTCGTGAGCGCGCGAGCTTCCGACATGAAGCGATCGATGCCAAGGATGAGTGCGAGCCCTGCCACTGGCACACCGCCCACCGCCGACAACGTGGCTGCCAGCACGATGAACCCGCTGCCCGTCACGCCCGCTGCGCCCTTCGAAGTCAGCAGCAGCACAGCCAGCAAGGTGAGCTGCTGCATCAGGGTCATCGGAGTGTTGGTGGCCTGCGCGATGAACACCGCGGCCATGGTGAGATAGATGGACGTGCCATCAAGGTTGAACGAGTAGCCCGTGGGAATCACGAGGCCCACCACCGACTTGCGGGCACCCAGGTTTTCCATCTTCACCATCATGCGCGGCAGCACCGATTCGGAAGAAGAAGTGCCCAACACGATCAGCAGTTCTTCCTTGATGTACTTGATGAGCTTCCATACCGAGAAGCCATGTGCCTTCGCGATGAGCCCCAGCACCACAAAGATGAACACGAGGCACGTGGCGTAGAACGAGCCCATCAGCTTGCCCAGAGACAAGAGCGAGCCGAGACCGTACTTGCCGATGGTGAAAGCCATCGCGCCGAACGCGCAGATGGGTGCGACTTTCATGATGATGCCGACGATCGAGAAGAGCACGTGCGAGGACTTCTCAATGAAGTCGAACACCAGCGTGCCGCGCCCCCCGAAGCGGTGCAGCGCGAAGCCGAACATGACCGCGAACAACAGCACCTGGAGGATTTCGCCCTTGGCGAAAGCATCGAACACCGTGCTCGGAATGATGTTGAGCAGGAATTCGACCGTGCTCTGCATCTTGCCCGGCCCGGTATAGGCCGCAATGCCCTTGGTGTCCAACGATTTCGGGTCGATGTTCATGCCGACACCGGGCTGGAGCACGTTGATGATGACGAGGCCCACGACAAGCGCGAGGCTGCTCACGATCTCGAAGTACAAGAGAGCGAGGCCGCCTGTCTTGCCGACCTTCTTCATGTCTTCCATGCCGGCAATGCCGACGACAACCGTGCAAAAGATGATCGGCGCGATGATCATCTTGATGAGCTTGATGAACCCATCACCCAAGGGTTTCATCGCCTCCCCTGTGGCAGGTGCGAAGTAGCCAACCAGCACGCCAATGACAATGGCCGTGATGACCTGGAAGTAGAGGGATTTGTAGAGTGGTTTTCCGCCCATGGACGTCTCCTGATGCCGCGTTTTTATACCGTCTTGCAGTGTGCTACGGACTCGCCACCATCCATGTCCGTATCAACCACAACAGCATACCGCCTACGGTCAGGGCTTGGTCAGGGTCTGTGAGCTTAAAGGCTGTCAGAGGCTGCCGATGCAGCCAGGCGCGCCGCATCGGCAGGCAAGCATACCTTCGTGATGCGTCTCGCCATAGTTCACGGTGATCTCTTCGCCCACGGCAATTTCGCGCAGCGCATGGAATTCGACGCGCCGCTGGCGAATGCAAAACCGCGCATTCGGCGCGCACGAGTGGTTGGTGTAGCGAAGTGGATCGGATGACTTCGAAAAATCGATCGCGCGGCGTTGCGACACCTCGACGATCATGATTCGTTCGTAACGCGTCGCGCGGATCCGCGCATCGTCCACGCTCATCGACTGCCCGCGGATCTCACCGATTTTTCGGCGGGCTGGAATGGGCTCGGCGGCAAATGCGCCCTGCCCGTCGATCGCGCTGGGTCGAACGTGCAGGTCGAACTTCTGGTACGCCGGCCTCATCGTGAAATCGCTTGACGACGCGTCAATGAAACCTCTTCTTTGGCGCGGTCTTCGGCTTGGCCTCCGGCTTGCCGCCAGCTGCGGCCTTCTTTTTGGCGGGCGTCGCCGTCGCATTGGCCAACAGATCTGCGCCCTCTATGCCAGCGAAGAGCTTCGCTGCGCGAATCTTGATTTCGAGCAGTTCGTTCGGGCTCACCGAATACCGTCCGCTGAAGATGTCGACTTCCACGCGAAACTCCACGTCCTTGCCCTCGTTGGACAAGGTTCCGCAGGTGAACTCATATTCCTCGTCCTCGGCCGGCAGGCCGAGCACCTTGGCGTCGTAGTCCTCGTACTGGACGTTCCGGATCTCGCCGCTTGCCAGATCAAGCAAACCGGTCGAATCGATGACGCGCTCGGCGAGCTCGTCGTGAATCACTATGGGTACCTTCAAATCCACCGCAACACCTCGTACGTTGGCCGCGCCTTGTGGCGCAGCAAGGGCGGGATTTTTGCATGATCATTGCCATTCACGACTTGCGATACAAGTATTCAAGGAGGCGTTTTACCTGGCTTCAGCCACTTGAGCAGCACTTCCAGCAAGTGCTCGGCCACGATGGGTTTGGCAATATGGTCCACCATGCCGGCGGCAAATGATTGCGCACGATCCTCGGGCAGCACCGCCGCCGACATGGCAATCACAGGAATCGACGAGGCGTGCGGCATGGCCTGAATTCGCCGTGTGGCCTCGAAGCCATCCATACGCGGCATATGCAGATCCATCAGCACCGCATCGAAGCAGCCGGCCTCACCGTCGCGTACGGCTTGCAGGGCGTCGAGGCCATCATCCACGACAGTGACCTCCACGCCAAGGAGCTTGAGCAGTTCGCCCGCAACAAGCTGATTCACGACATTGTCTTCAACCACCAGAACCCGTGCCCCACGGAGGGGGCAGGCCCGTGTGCGCAGTTGCTCCATGATTGACACATCACCGGTCGACGCGCCTGCTGCTTGCCCGCGATGCAGCCTCAACAAGACATTCAGCAACTGCGTGTGCGACACAGGCTTGGTCAGGACATGAAACGGGTGGATATCACCCGCCGATGTCATCCTCGGCCCGCATTCTCCCTTGGTCCCCATCATGATGACCGGGACCGGATGCCAACCGTGCCGATTCGCCTGCTCCTGCATGCGACCGAGCGTGTGCTGGCCGTTCATTCCTGGCATTTTGGAGTCCAGCAGCACCGCATCGAACGGCCGCTCTTGCCGATATGCGCGTTCGAGGTGCCTGAGCGCCGCCGCACCGCCTTGGGCGGTGCGGCTGTGTATCCCGAGCGATTGCAGCGCGTTGGCCAACGCGCGCCGGCACGTCCGGTTGTCATCGACCACCAGGACCTGCAAGCTGGCAACCTCGCTTCGTTCGCCAATTGAGCTGCCCGACTCGGCAACGCCGAGCTCGGCGGTGAAACTGAATTCGCTGCCGCCACCCGGCGTGCTGTAGACATCGATCTCACCGTCCATCTGTTCGACCAGACGCTTGCAGATGGCCAAGCCCAAGCCCGAACCGCCGAAGCGTCGTGTGATTGAACTGTCGGCCTGCGTGAAAGCGTCGAACAGGCCTGGCTTGCTGTCGGGCGCGATGCCAACACCGGTGTCGTGCACCGAGAACTGCAATCGGCAGACCGACGCGCTGCGAAGTTCGACGAGAGTCACGGTGACAAGGATCTCGCCCTGCTCCGTGAACTTGACGGCGTTGCCTACAAGATTGCACAGCACCTGGGACAGTCGCAAGGGATCTCCGACCAGGCGAGTCGGGACCTGCGGCAACACGTCGAACACGAACTCGAGCCCCTTTTGCTCGGTGCGCGCCGCGAATAGGTCCGCTACGCGCTGCAGCAGATCGTCAAGGTCAAATTGAACCGACTCGAATCGCAACTGCCCGGCCTCGATCTTCGAGTAGTCCAGTACATCGTCAAGAATGCCCATCAAGGCCAAGGCGGAACTGTGCACTTTGTCGACGTAGTCGCGCGCACGTGGGGGCAAGTCGTCCTCCAGCGCCAGCCGCGACAACCCGACGATGGCGTTCATGGGTGTGCGGATCTCGTGGCTCATGTTGGCCACAAAATTGCCCTTGGCCTGCGCCGCCGCGTTTGCCCCGTCCCGTGCAGTGGCGAGTTCAGCCTTTGCGGCGCGGTCAGCTGTGACGTCATGCGCGATCAGCAACAAGCAGCGGACGCCCTGGCGATCAATGGCAACCAGGGCACATTCAAGCCACGCTTGCCGATCTGAACATCCAGCCACATGCGCCTCACAGCGACGCGGGCAACCGTCGACGAGAGCGGCTTCGGCGTTCTTGGTAAGTCCGGACTCGCGCCACCACGACAGGGCTCGGAAATCTTGCTTCAGCAACGCCGCTTGACTGGTGGTTACAGCGGCCGCCAATGCTGCATTGGCCAGCATGCAGCGGCCATCAGCGTCGTAGACGGCGATGCCCACGGGCGACGATTGGATCACGGCCTCATTGAACGCTGCGAGTTCGCTGGCGCGAGCCTGGGCTTGCTTGACAGCGGTCACGTCGGTCACGAAGGAATAGAAGCCGTCGATGCTGCCACTTGACCCCCAGTCGGGAATCAAATGTGCCTCGCCGTAACGCATCGCCTGACCACCTTGCAATGGGATGGTGTATTCGAACTTCTGTTCGCGCCCGCCCAGTGCAGCCTCGACGTATGGCTCGACGACGCGCCAACCAGTCTCTCCGGCAACCTCGCGCAGGTGCATGCCCGGCATGCGTTCACTGGACAACCCGTACCACTCTTGGTGAGCACGATTGCCGAAACGGTTGTGCAGCGTCGTATCCCAGTAGCCAATCAGGGCCGGCATGTGGTCGAGGATGGACTTCAGATCGCGCTCGCGCTGTTCGATCGTGCGTTTTTGTTCACGGACGTGATGCTCCAGTTGCCGGTGAGCGCGCGCCAATTCTTCGCGCAAGCGATGCTGCTCCAGGCTGTGGCGGACCGAGTGGAGCATGACATCAGCGCTCATGTACCGCTTGGGCACGTAGTCTGCGGCGCCTTGCTGCATCGCCCGCACTGCGAGTTGTTCATCTCCCTCCCCGGTGACCATGATCACCGGACAGGCTTGCAGCGAGCCACGCATGAGCACCGGCAATATCTCCGTACCGAGCACGTCGCCAAGTTGGTTGTCCAGCACGATGAAATCGAATGACCTGTCTTTGACGAATTCAAGTGCCTGGGCTCCGGACGTCGCTTCGGTCGCATCAACGTCGAACGGCGCATGGCGCAGGATGCGCAGCACACGTTCGCGGTCGACGTCATCGTCGTCGACCACCAAGACCGACATGTGTGGCAGGGCGGCGTGCATCGCAAGGCCAAGCATCAGGGCAATCTGACTGCTGACGCATAGCTGAGCAACAACTGCGCCAACTTGGCGAACTGCGGACCAACCGCCGACTTGACCATGTACCCCGCGATCTGCTCGTGATAGGCGCGCGTGCGGTCCGCATCGGCATCGGACGTGGTCAACACGAATACGACCTCGTCGCGGATATCAGGGTCTGCGCGCAGCTGCTGCAGGAACTCGAACCCGTTCATGCGCGGCATGTTCAGGTCCAGCAAGATCACGAGCGGGCGGTGAATGTGCCGCGCGGTGTCTTGACCACGCAGAATCTCCAGCGCTGCGAGTCCGTCTTCGGCCCAGACGACCGGAAACGGCACACTCGTCTTGGCCAGGCTTCGCATCACGGACTCTGCGGCCACGTCGTCATCTTCGACAAGCAGGATGGTCAAGGCATTATTCATCGCTGGTTCTCCTTGGAAAGCGCGGCCACCAGAAGCGGAAACATGCTCCGCGGCCCTCTCTCACTGGCGATATCACCTCGATGCGGCCGCCGTGAACTTCGACCAGCCGCTTGGTCAATGCCAGCCCGATCCCAGATCCACCGCGCTCGGAAGCCGTGAGCGTCTGGAAAAGCTTGAAAATACGCTCTCGCGCGGCCGCAGGCACACCAGGGCCATCGTCGGTCACACTGATGCGGCAGAAGCTGTCGTCGATGCAGGCGGCGACGCTGAGTCGGCCACTTGGCAGATCGTGGTGTTTGACCGCATTGCTTAAAAGGTTGCGAAGGGCCGTCTCCAGCGGAGTGCGTGTAGCGAGAAACGCTGGGACCGCGAGGTCGGTAGCGACCGAAAACCCCGCAGGCACGGGCTGGATCTCCAGGATTCCTCTGACGAGAGCGTCAAGATCGATCCGCGTGTGCTCGGTGGCAGCACGACCGGCGCGTGCATAGCTGAGAAGGTCGTCGATGAGCCGCTCCATGCGTTGGATTCGCTGGGTGATTCGACCAAGATTGCGTGTGACCTCCAGTGGAGCTTCCTCACCCAGATCGCCCTGGATCCACTCGACGAGATCCGCGATGCCCCGCAAAGGCGAGCGCAAGTCGTGCGACGCCACATAGGAGAACTCCTGCAGGTTTTCGTTGGCTTGGCGCAGCTCGAGCTCGAGCCGCTTGCGAACGCTGATGTCGCTGACCACTGCCAGCGTCATCATCCGCCGCTGCCAGCGCACTAGGCTCAGCCCGATCTCCACCGGCAACTCGGTGCCGTCGGCATGCAAGGCGGTCAAGTCTCGACCACGGCCCATCATCCGCGCCTCACCGATCTTGCGGTACCCGGCCATCAAGGCAGCGTGGCCGGGGCGATAGCGCTCGGGCAACAAGGTATGCAGCGGCCGCTCCTGCAAAGCAGCCGGAGTGTGGCCCAGCACATCGGCAACGACTTGGTTTGCCAACGCAATGTTGCCGTCGTCGTCGACGATGAGCATCCCATAGGGAGATGCGTTGAAGAGACCGCGGAAGGCTGACTCCAGATCGAGGCGCTCGCTGACATCGACCACCGAGGCCAGCACCAAAGGGCCGTGAGGCCCAGCCAGTGGATTGAGTCCGATCTCGACGGGAAACTCATGGCCATCAGCGCGCAGGGCGTAGAGCACTCGCCCAGCGCCCATGGAGCGCGGCTCGGGATGTTCAAAGAATCCGGTACGCAGTCCGACGTGCGACTCGCGCAGGGCGCCGGGCAACAGTGTTTCAAGCGTGAGTCCGGTCAGCGCATCCGATGCGTAGCCGAACATGCGGTGCACTTCGGCATTGGCCGCGACGATTCGCCCTTGCCGGTCTACCAGCACGAAACCGTTCGGTGCGGCGCTGAAGGCTCGCGCAAGGAGGTCCGGTGCTGGGCCTGCATCGTCGTTGGCGGTGGTGGCAGGACAGTTCACACGTCTGCCCAATGGGGCACGACATTTTGACGTGACGGTCCTGCCCGCGACGTCCTCGCGATACGCGTCGTCATTATTCTCTCCCTTGCCGGCAGCAGCCATCAGCGTGGCGCTCCGATGCCGACAGGATCAGTTATATGACAACGATCCGAACGTGTCCAATTTGCCGCTCGGCTACATAGGCCAGCGTGGGATAGCGAGTTCTTTCAGTGGTTGGAGCAATCCGTCTTGGTCAATAGACCCTTGGCGCGCTGACCACCTGCGTGTGCTCGGACTGCTCAAACGAGCGGCAAACACCTGCCGCTACTACCTCACTCGCACCGGCCGACTGGCCATCGAGCGCCTGACTACATTCGCCATCGTCCCGCTATGACCCGCCCCTGACTTCATCGTCATGATTCCGCGCCAGTCTGCAAAACTCTGAAGTCGTAAGAGACTAAAGTCGCGCCTGCTCACAACAAGCCCAAGCCACGCATGGACATCGATCCCAAGGACATCGTCGAGACCGCACAACAGGCAGCCGACCGCAAGAGCGCACGGCTCAACGCCGTGACCGCGGTAAGCGTCGCGATCCTCGCCACATTCATGGGCATTTGCAAAGTGAAGGACGACAACATCGTGCAGGCCATGCAGCAAGCACAAGCCGACAAGCTCGACCACTGGGCTTATTACCAAGCGCGCAACATCCGCCAGGAAGTCGCCGACGCCACGGTGGTACAGCTCGAACTCGCCGCCCTCTCGCAAACTCCCGCGACGGCGCCGCAATACCGAGCCGCCATCGAGAAATACCGGGCCATCGCCGTTGACCAGAAAACGAAGAAGGAACGGCTTTCCGCGCAAGCGGCCCAAGACCAGAGCAACTACGACGCCTTGAACTTTCGAGACGACCAGTTAGACCTGTCCGACGCCTTGCTCGCCATCGCCATCGCCTTGCTGGCCGTTACCGCACTGACGCAGTTGTGGGCTCTGTATGCAGTCGCACTCGTCACGTCAATTTTCGGAATGCTCATGGGACTGGCCGGCCTCGCGTCGTGGAAGATTCATCCTGCCGTTCTGGTCGGATGGCTGTCGTGATTCGCCAACCGAGGGTCAGGTGATCATCAGCGTCGGCTGCTTACTGTACGCATCAGGCGAGCGGGGTTTCTCGCCTTGCTTTCACAATCGCTCAACTGGAATTCACGGAGACATCTCATGAAGCTCTATTACTCGCCCGGGGCGTGTTCGCTGTCACCGCACATTGCCCTCCATGAAGCCGGCCTCCCCTTCGAGCTGGTGCTTGTCAGCACCAAGACGCACAAGCTTGCCGACGGCACCGACTACTACAGCATCAACCCCAAGGGCTATGTGCCGCTGCTCGAATTCGACGACGGCACGCGTTTGACCGAAGGCCCGGCCATCGTGCAGTGGATCGCCGACCAGGTTCCCGACCGCCATCTCGCACCGCCCGCGGGCACCATCGAACGGTATCGGCTGATGGAGTGGCTGAACTTCATCTCCACCGAAGTCCACAAGCAGTTCGGCGTCATCTACAACCCCGCCATGCCCGAAGAGGCCAAAACCGTTGTGCGGACCAGGCTGAACGACCGCTTCGGCTACATCAACCGCTAACTCGCGGGCAAGGATTTCGTGATGGGCTCGACGTTCACTGTGGCCGACTGCTACCTCTATGTGATGGCCTTCTGGACCCGGCGGCTGAACATTGATGTCACGGAGTTCACGAACTTCACCGCGTACGCCGCACGCGTGGAGGCGCGGCCCTCGGTACAGGCGGCGATGAAGCATGAAGGGCTGCTGACGTAGCGGCCGTCACGCTGGCCGCGACGCAAGGTGCCCAGCGAAATCTGGTGGTGGTGCAGCACAAAGACAGCAAGCGCGGGGGTGAGGCGAAGTCTGCTCAGTATCACCAGATAGTCTCGCAGAGAGGGCCTTACATTGTTCGGAAGGCTCACCGGGCCGACAGGCGCCAGATCTCATCTCCGCCGGCCTTGCCACTCGTCACGACATACAGGGCATCGGGCCCTTGGGCGATAGCCGACTCATATGCTCCGCGCCACGATGCGGCTTTGTCATGCCCGAACCTCGCACTCGCTGCGGCCTACGCTGCCTCAACAACGATCACCCCGTCCATGTCTTCGTGGCCCGAGCCGCAAAAGACATCGCAGTTGAACTGGAAGCGGCCGGGCTTCAACGGTGTCAACCGAACCCGTGTCACCACGCCGGGGACGATGTCGGCTCGCGCAGCCAGCCCTGGCACGTTGAAGCCCATCGTCACCTCTGGCGCTGTGAGTTCGAGCACCACAGACTCTCCTTGCCGGAGGTAAATCTCGTTGGGGACGAAGATGAACTTCCGTGCGACGACAGGGATGACCCGCTCGTCAGCGGCAACGACCCTGCTCACGTCCCCAAAGCCAAGTACCGCTGCGGCTCCGAGCATGCGGCGCCGGTTGGCATCGATTTGCATGCTCACCCCCTTGTCACCGGATGTCGCGAAACTCCGCCATGCGGCTGCGGCGCTCCTTCGGGTCGTCCGTGGTGTGTGTTAGATCGCCCGTGAAAACGATGAAGTCGGGCGCGGCCGACAGGCTGTTGACGGTGGCGACGGCCTTCTTCAAGGTGCCACGCGCGTCCGGATTCGGAGCTCCCTCGAAACCCCAATGCGTGTCCGACAACTGAACGAAATAGAAGTCTCCGTCGGCGGCCCCTCCGCTTGAAGCGCTGGCGCAGGCTGAGAGGCCGGATGCGAACACAGCACCTCCCAGCCCCGCGAGTTTGAGGAAGTCTCTTCGGTCCAAGGTCGACATGAATGTCTCCGGACAAGCCCGGAATCGGGCCCTTGCCTGTCATATCGCCGCCTCGCCCGGGTTATTCCGCTCACACTCGCAAAAGATCCGGGAATAAATCTGCCGCCGAAACGGTATGCCTTGCAGGAAGGAAAGTCCGTGAACGACGACGAGACTCGCCAGCGCTTTGAGGGTCTGGCCCTGCAGCATCTCGACGCGGCCTACAACCTCGCGCGCTGGCTGACGCGCAACGAGCACGACGCGCAAGATGTCGTGCAAGAGGCTTGGCTGCGGGCAATGCGCTACTTCAGCGGATTTCGCGGCGAGCAGTTTCGCCCGTGGTGGCTCACCATCGTCCGGCACACCTGCTATGGATGGTTGAAGACCAACCGTCCATTCGATCTGGTCGCGCCAGGCGATGAGGATGGGAGTGCGACAGAAAGTGCCGCACCCGCTTCCGATGAGCCGCATGAGATCGCCGTACGAAATGCCGACCGCGCTCAAATCAACAATGCCATTGCGGCACTGCCCATCGACTACCGCGAAGTGCTGGTGCTGCGCGAACTCGAGGACCTTTCGTACAAGGACATCGCACGCATTGCCGACGTCCCCATCGGCACCGTCATGTCACGTCTGTCACGCGCCCGCAGCCTCTTGCGGCAGGCCTTGCAACCCGGTGCACGTCCCGCCTTGCGCGCCGTGCCGATGCCCCCACAGCGCGGAGCGAAACGATGAACGCCGAACGCCTGACATCGCAACAGGTCAACGCCTTCGTCGATGGCGAATTGGACTTGAAGCAACAACTGGAGATCGAGTCGTTTGTGTTGCAGGACGACCTGCTCCGTTCGCAGGTCGAGGCCTTGCGCGCCGTGAGCGAGGCAGTCCGTGCGAAGGCCGACTATCACCAGGTGCCCGGTGCATTGCGCGAGCGCCTGGGGAGTCAAGGATTGGCGGCGTCGCGACACGATTCGCTGCCGGGTCGGACTCTCGCCTTGGCAAGGTGGTGGAGGATGCGCCCCCTGATGACCGGTCTCACTTTCGCCGCGCTGCTTGCGTGGGCGACAACAGCGACGCTACTTCGGCCCAGCCACGATGACCTCGTGATGCAGGAGGCAGTGGCCAGCCACGTGCGAGCCACGCTCGCCAACCGGCTCATCGACGTGGCCTCTTCCGACCGGCACACCGTCAAGCCCTGGCTGTCTTCCAGGCTCGACTTTGCACCGCCAGTGAAGGACGTGGGGCCGGCTGGGGCCACATTGCTGGGCGGGCGTGTGGACTACGTCGACGGGCATCCGGTGGCAGCGCTCGTGTATCGGCAAAGGCAGCACGTGATCAATCTCTTTGTCTGGCCGACGACGGAGCATGACAAGGTGGTCGGCGTTTCTGCACTGCGCGGCTTCAATGTGGCGCATGAGGTGAGAAGCGGGATGGCATATTGGGCCGTGTCCGACATCAACCGCGAGGAATTGATGGCGCTCCTGGCGGGGCAGGCGTCGGGCGGCGACCGTTGACTGGGCTGCCGCATGAAAACCCTCACCTTCGACCGTTTTCGAACGGGGGTCGCAGCGGAGGGCAAGCGGCCCCCGGAACACACGCCGAAGAATGTTTCGAAGCCGATTCCTACTTCGCCGACAGGTCCATCGCCATGCGTGGCACGAGCGGTTCGGCGCTCCTTCGCAGGCCTGCGAGCGCGTCCAGGTGGCCGAAACCGGCGACGAAGTAGAAGGGCAGCATCAGCAACATGCACCAACCCGCGCCGCCGACATGGCGCCACCAGACGAGCTGCGTGAGGAACTCTGGTGTATTCGGCGGAAAGGCGATGCCGAAGTACAGGATCGCGGCCGCTGCCATCGCCGGCCAACGGGTCGAGCGAATCCTAGGGAAACAAAGCATCGCCGCCAGCGGCGCGAAGGCCATCAGCAGCATGCTCGCGTGGCGCGGATTGGTCTGCGGGCTGAAGGCGAGGGCCAAGGTCATGAGCGCAGCCCATTCGAGGGCGATCATTCCGCGAAAGGGTTGCGCGGTCTGCTCGGTAGCGCTTGGCCACGCAAAGAGCGGCTTGGACTTGTCGGAATAGATTCGCCACAGCACGACCGCCGTGGCGATGGCGATTCCCCCGGCCAATATCAGCGCTCGGGACGGCGATGCATCAGCACTCATGATTCGTGACAGCCCGCTTGTGATCGAGATGCTGTGGCCCGCGGTGATCGGGTCCACGTTCGCCACCTCGGCGACCGTCGTCGTGATGCCGACGAGGTGCGCCATGCCCGACAGCGCGACCGCCCAGTGATGCAGGTTTTCATTCCAGCCCGACACGAGTGCGGGCGCCAATGCGAAGGCCAGGATGCCGATCACGAACCAGGCGGCCGCCGCGAAACGCCTGCGCATCAGCAGGTAGGGCAGGAAGACGATCGGCAGGTACTTGATGTTGAAGGCCAGCCCCAGCAGCATGCCGGCCAAGCGCGGACGCTCGTCGAGAAAGCGCAGCGCGTACACGAGGGCCGTCATCAGCAGGATGTTGGTCTGCCACATCTGGAACTCGCTGCGCAGTTTGGTCGCAGACAGCAGCGTCGTTATCGCAACCGTCACGATCACGCTGTCGAACGAGATGTCCATGTCCAGTCGACGCATCACCTCGACCGACATGCCCCACGCGCAGGCGAGGCCCAGGGCGAGGTTGATCACGAGCATGATCCACGCCGCCGTCTGCACAGAAAAGTAGGTGAGCGGTGTGAAAAGGAAGGCGATGAATGGCGGGTAGATATAACCGCGCACGCCGGAGGTGTAGAGATCGGTGCCGTCGCGCATGGCGCGGGCGCCGTGATAGAAGTGCTCGAAATCGCCGCAGCCCGTCACGAAGACGCTGGCAAAACCAGAATACGGCTGGCCTGCAATGCGATGCGAGATGACCGTCCAGAACCAGGCGTAAACCAGGCCGAGCACGGCGAGTGAGATGAGCGCCGCCGTTTTGAGCGGCGGAACGTGCAAGCGCTGGGAAGTCATCGGAGGAATTTGGTCGGTGTGAGGGCTTGACTTATGCGCCTTGGCGCCCCACACCTCCTTGTGCGGAAGTTGCTTTTTAACCGAGGGCCGCTGATCGTGGGCTGACCCCCAGAAGTATTTCAGCAAGATCGTGTCGAGCGCCACGCAGAAATTAGAAAAGCCTGCCGTCGGTGAAACGAGCAGGCTTTGCAGATTGGTGGGTGGTACAGGGTTTGAACCTGTGACCCCTGCCGTGTGAAGGCAGTGCTCTACCGCTGAGCTAACCACCCGAATGCGGTGTGCCGGGGTGACTCTTGATAAGAATTCACGCGGCCGGAAAAGCCTTGGATTATGCCATAACGGTTCGCCAGATCGTCTTGCCGCCTGAGGCTTTGTCGAGTTCGCCGAGCAAGCCGGTGTGGGCGGCGGCCTCTTCCTCGGTGGCGAGAAGTACCGGCAAGGTGAAGGCGCTGAAGTCGATCGCCGCGATGGCGATCTCACCGCTTGCACCTTCGTTCGCATCGATGACCAGCGAGTTCTGCCCGCGCGTCATGTTGATGTAGACCTCGGCCAGCAGCCCTGCGTCGAGCAACGCGCCGTGCAGCGAACGGTTCGAGTTGTCGACCTCCAGCCGCTTGCACAGCGCATCGAGCGAATTCGACTTGCCCGGGAACATTTCGCGCGCCATGGTGAGGCTGTCGCTCACACCGCTCACGAATTCGGGGAACTTCGGACGCCCCACACGTCGCAACTCTTCGTTGAGGAATCCCACGTCGAAGGCCGCGTTGTGGATGACGATTTCCGCGCCCGACACGTATTCGATGAATTCATCGACAACGGCCGCGAACAACGGCTTGTCAGCGAGGAACTCATCGGTCAGTCCGTGCACCTTTACCGCGTCTTCGCTGTTGGCGCGCTCGGGGTTCAGGTAGAAGTGGAGGTTGCGCCCCGAGAGGCGGCGGTTGACCATCTCCACGCAGCCGATTTCGATGACGCGGTCACCAGACTCTGGGCTCAAGCCAGTGGTTTCCGTGTCCAGGAAAATCTGTCTCATGCGGCCACGCCCCCCGCGGAGGGTTCACGTTGGGTGGCCCACACCCACATCGCGATGCCCGCGAGCACCATCGGCACGCAAAGCCACTGACCCATGCTCATGTTGAGAGCGAGCAGCCCTAGGAAATCGTCGGGTTCGCGGAAGTACTCGGCGATGAAGCGGAAGATGCCGTAGCCCACGAGAAACGCGCCCGAGACTTGGCCGAGCTTGCGCGGCTTGCGCGAGTACAGCCACAGCAATACGAAGAGCAACAGGCCTTCGAGGGCGAATTGATAGAGCGGCGAGGGATGGCGCGGCGTCGGGTCGGGCGGAAATTGCATCGCCCACGGCAGGGTGGCGTCTGCCGCACGCCCCCACAACTCGCCGTTGATGAAGTTTCCGATGCGCCCCGACGCAAGCCCCGTCGGCACGCAGGGCGCGATCAGGTCCGTGACTTCGAGAAAGTGCCGCTTGCGAAAGTATCCGAACAAACCCATGGCCACGATCACGCCAAGCAGTCCGCCGTGGAACGACATGCCACCCTTCCAGACCATGAAGACTTCGAGCAGGTGTTGCAAGTAGTAGTGCGGCTTGTAAAAGATCACGTAGCCGAGCCGCCCCCCGATCACCACGCCCAGCACGCCGAAGAACAGCAGGTCCTCGACGTCGCGCCGGGTCCATCCGCGCGACGCGAACTGCGGCTGCTTCACCCGCAGCGATGCCAGCCACAGAAAGAGGCCGAAGGCGACAAGGTAGGTGATGCCGTACCAGTGGATTGCGACGGGGCCGATCTGCAGGGCGACGGGGTTGAACTTCGGATGGACGAGCATGCGTCGTGGGCTTCAGTGTTGAGGCGCGATGATAAGGGGGCCGGATATCATCACAGGCTGCCTTTTAGTCTCAGAGGCTGAGAGTATTTCGATCATGCCCGCTCATCACGCCAAAAGCCCCCTGCTCGTCGTTGCAAATGCTCGCCATAGCCCTGCTATGGCTGCGCTTTGCGCCTAGATCAGGCGCCTTTTGACGTGCTGCTCGAACACGCTCGAAATACTCTCAGCCTCTCACCCGAGAGATCATCATGAGCTTCAATCGCCGCTCGAAGAACATCACCGAAGGCGTCGCCCGCGCGCCCAATCGTTCCATGTATTACGGCATGGGTTACGAACAGGCCGACTTCAGCAAACCCATGGTCGGCGTTGCCAACGGCCACTCGACCATCACGCCGTGCAACTCGGGCTTGCAGAAGTTGGCCGACGCAGCTGTCGAGGGCATCAAGGAGGCGGGAGCCAATCCGCAGTTGTTCGGCACGCCCACCATCAGCGACGGCATGGCCATGGGCACCGAAGGCATGAAGTACTCGCTCGTGTCGCGCGAGGTGATTTCCGATTGCGTCGAGACCTGTGTCGGCGGCCAGTGGATGGACGGTGTCATCGTCATCGGCGGCTGCGACAAGAACATGCCGGGCGGCCTGATGGGCATGCTGCGCGCCAACGTGCCGGCCATCTATGTCTACGGCGGCACCATCCTGCCGGGCCACTACAAGGGCAAGGACCTCAACATCGTCAGCG
>Ga0136846_1236413_pt1 | contig 17122 bp, 12 predicted proteins | sample HopSoiMetagenom2_FD_96841 | JGI IMG/M metagenome (GOLD analysis project Ga0136846, IMG submission 96841) | Grasslands soil microbial communities from Hopland, California, USA - 2 Assembly 2016 (version 4) | ecosystem: Environmental > Terrestrial > Soil > Grasslands | place: USA: Hopland...
CCGCTTTCCAGCTTTATTTTTTCAGAGGCATCCCAGGTATCCTGTAAGAAGGCTCCGGCGGTTATACTCCTGCTATCCCTGTTATCGGTGCTGATCTTCTTTTCATTGAAATCATCAAATAAAATAGTTCCACCGGTAACCAGGGAATGTTTGTCTTTAATAATAAGCCAGGAAAGATCAGTATAACTATTATACCCAATACCATGAAAATGATAATCCGGAATTTTGATATGCCTGTCGAAAATGGAAACGCTTTGCTTTAAAACAAACTGTTTACTATCGCCACGTCTTTTATTCCATTCAATCGTGCTGATATTCCGGATCGTATTATTCTCTTCATAATAACGATGGAAATTATCGCCCTTATTTCTTATCACCTGCACATCACCTCCTTCACGATCGCTTTTTGTAAAACTGTTACCGAAGATCAGGGTGCTGTTATCGCCTGAATAAATAAACAATTTGGGATGCAGGGTAAATTCAAACAATTTTGGCAGCTCCGTAAAATCATCCTTATCTACATCATACAATTTTTGATTACTGGCGAGACCCAAAAAAGAATAACCAATCTTTTTTCCTCTTGCCATCGAAAAATAACCCAGGTTAGTCTGACCGATATTCGATTGATTGAGCAGCAGGTTATATTCTGGTTTCTCCCTCGGAGTTTTGGAAATGAAATTCACTACTCCGGCAATGGCGCCACCCCCGTATAAGGTAGAAGCAGGTCCTTTAATGATCTCCACCTGTCTCAGATCAAGTGGCGGTATCTCAAGTACACTAAGTCCACTTGAGAAATTACCGAAATTGGCAAAGCCATCTTTCAGCAATTGAGTATATCGTCCATCCAATCCCTGGATACGGATACTGGCGTTTCCGCTGGTGGCTGAGGTCTGCTGAACCTGTATACCTGTACTCTCATGCAATAGCATGGCTACATTTCCAGGACGCATATTGTTCTTCTCATCTATTTCTTCCAGTTCTATGGTTTCAACCCTTGTGGGTACATTCCTGATATTCCGGCTGGTACGGGTGGATTGAATAATAACTTCCTTTTCTTCTGTAGTATCCTTTTGCCCAAAACAGGATACTGCAAAGATTGATACTGCTATTAGCAGCAATAATTTTTTCATGCTATAATTGAATAAGAGTCAATACAAAGTTGTTTGCTTTCCCACTTAGAGAAAGAATCATGTATTAACAATACCTGGGCGGTTGCCAAAATTCGTAATAAGCAGCCTTAAGGCGGGAAGGAATGAATTCGCTATAAATAGAAAGAATGATTGATCTTACATAATCCATTTGCACATCATCTGCCTTAATAGTGCCAGAAGCGCATTTTTCACAATTAAAAAAGGGAGAGCAGGCGCCACAATCTTTTTTAGAGTTATCAGGTGTGGTCCTGTTATCAGCCATTGACTGACCATCCGGACAATCATCAAATGTACAACAGGGAATTACTGCGAGGGTAACAAGGTAGATCAGTAATATGTAGATACTAAATTTCAATTGTATTATCGGAACAGCAGTTCGCAGGGTTTAAGGCCAGTATGTTTTTTAAATGCAGTAGAGAAATGGGAAATGGAAGAATAGCCCAGCAGTAAGGAAACATCAGTAACGCTCAGCCCTTTTTCATACAACAGGTATTTGGCATGTTCCATACGCTGACTCTGGTAGAAGTCGAATATGGTAGTTCCAAACATCTCTTTGAATCCTTTCTTCAGGTAGCATTCGTTCATCGCCACTTTGCGGCTCAGTTCCTTAATAGTAATAGGCTCACCAATATGCTGGATGAGTACTTCCCTTGCCTTGATCACTTTCTCACGATCCGCTTCATTGGCCAGGAACTTGCAATTGATCACATCAATCTCTTTCTCACCAACCATGCAATCCAGGCTATAAAGCAACAGCATCTGGATCTGTGCATTGATAAAGATATTCTCGAAAGTATCGGTATAAGTATTATTCAACATGGCTTCCAGCACCATGCGACTCTTGCCGCAAAGGGGAAGTATCTTGGTAAAAGAAGATTTTTTACGGAAAGAAAGAACCTCATCGCTCAAAATCGCCTCGCTGGTATTTCTTGGCTTAACAAACTGAGATAACTGCGCAGGTGAAAATTTAAAACTTAACAGATCAAGGCTTTCCTCTTTCTCCACACAATCTTTGGCAGTATTTAGCTTACACTTATTGCATTCCATATTCTTGTGGCGACAATACATATTGCCACTGATGCAGAACTTCAGTTCCAGGAAACTTTCACCATTATTCTCTTTCTCGTAGTGGTAAACCAGCATTCCGGCATCTTCAGTGTTCCACTGGTTATTGCGTCGGTAGCGGCGGATGGAATATTGTACCGTTTCAGGTACCTGTTGCTCCTTTTCATGAAGCAGCACCATATGTTCCTGAAGAGGGGCCTGCTTATTAGCTAATGTTAATATATCTGGAGCGGAATGCACGGGGCACAAATTTACGTTTGAAATGCTGATTTTGAGCACCGATATGATCCAAATGGCTTTTTTAACCTTCAGACCGTAAAAAAACTTCTGTTTTAGCCTGTAACTGTTACCTTTGCGTGTCACGTTTTTGAAAACGTGACTTTTTTGTAGCTGCATGATTCATCCCCATACATACATTCACCCGAATGCAAGGCTGGCCACAAATGTAAAAATCGATCCTTTCACTGTCATTCATCAGGATGTGGAGATTGGAGATGGTACATGGATTGGCTCAAATGTGACGATCATGGAAGGCGCCCGGATCGGTAAGAACTGCCGTATTTTTCCGGGAGCTGTAATAGCCGCCATTCCACAGGATCTCAAGTTCCAAGGGGAATATTCCAATGTGTTTGTTGGCGATAATACTACTATCCGTGAGTTTGTGACCATTAACCGTGGCACAAAGGATCGGGACAAGACCGTTATCGGTAAAAACTGTTTGATCATGGCGTACTGCCATTTTGCACACGACTGCTTTGTAGGTGATAATTGTATTACCAGTAATAACACACAGGTGGCAGGTCACGTGACTATTGGCGACTGGGCTATACTGGGTGGTATGTGTGCTGTTCACCAGTTCGTCAAGATCGGCCAGCACTCTTTTGTGAGTGGTGGTTCACTGGTAGGCAAGGATGTGCCTCCCTATATCAAAGCGGCACGTACTCCGCTGAGCTATTCAGGTGTTAATTCAATTGGATTAAAACGGAGAGGCTTCAGCATTGACAGAATTAACCAGATCCTGGATATATACCGTGTATTATATAATAAGGGCATGAATACCAGCCAGGCTGTTGAGTATATCGAAGAAGAAATGCCTGCCACTGATGAACGGGATGAGATCCTGACTTTTATCCGTGAGAGCGGGCGAGGTATCATCAAACGGTTCATTAAAGGAAACGGCGATGACGATCTCCCTATCTGACGCCGGCAAACGCTTCAACCGCGAATGGATCTTCCGGCACTTCACCAATACATTTCAATCAGGGCAATCTTATGCAATTACTGGTCCCAATGGATCAGGAAAGAGTACATTATTACAGGTGATCAGTGGAAGCATGATGCTGAATGAGGGAAAGATCCAATATTCTTCTGATCCCGATAGCCATCGGGACGAAACAATCTATAAATCAGTTAGCATCTGCGCTCCTTACCTGGAAGTAGTGGAAGAAATGACCTTAATAGAATTCCTTGAATTTCATCATGGCTTCAAACCATTCATTAATGGCATCAGCAATGAAACAATCATGTCTGCTGTTGGCCTGGAGAAAGCAGCCAGTAAACAGATCCGATACTATTCTTCCGGAATGAAACAAAGAGTAAAGCTGGCACAATGTATTTTTTCCGATACTGCGATTGTTCTACTGGATGAACCCTGCACCAATTTGGATGCTGAAGGAATTGAGCTTTATCACCAACTTATATCTAATTACTGCAGCAACCGGCTGGTTGTTGTAAGCAGTAATGATAAGGTGGAATACAGTTTCTGCAACCACCTTATCTCCATCTCTGCCTATAAATAAAATTAGTGGGCACTACTGAGGTCCAATTTTCCCTCCTGCTTTTTCTTTCTCACCAGTAATACAAATGGAATACAGATAAGGAATGCGATACCAGTATACAGGAATACATCCATATAGGATAATATCTGAGCCTGTTTGGCCACTGAATAATCGAGCGATTTATATGCTTCCTGCAATGCAATATTCTCCGGATGGCCTTTCGCCATATACCCATGCTGTATTGCCGCTACCCTGTTTTGAACAACAGGATTGGAAACGTCCAGGTGGTTAACGAGGTTAGCACGATGGGTCATATTTGTATGTGCCATGAAAGTAGTGATAATGGCAATACCGAATGAACCACCTAACTGTCGCATCATTCCGGTAAATGCAGCCCCATCGCCAATTTCTCTTCCTTTGAGTGAACTCAATGAAAGTGCAGTGATCGGAATGAACAGCATCCCCATTCCCATACCCCGCATAATCAGCATCCAGAAAAATGAATGCTGGCTGGTATCCGGCGTTAATATTTTATATCCCCAGAAACAGAAGAAAAAGAATATGACCATACCGGCAGCTACCAGGTATTGCTGGGGCATACCTTTCTGCAATATTCTGCCAATCATCGGCATCATGAATGCAGTGGTAATGGCCGATGGTATCAATAACATACCGGCCTGTGTGGCGGTCCATCCAAGGGTGGCCTGCACATACAATGGTATAATAAAGGTTGTACCATATAAACCAAATCCCATAATAAAGGACAGAACTGTACCTACCCGCAGATTTCCATTCTTCAAAACTCTGAGCTGAACAACAGGATTGCGATAGGTCACTTCTCTCCAGATAAAAAAGAAAAATCCTAAAACTGCTGTGACAGTCAATATAACTATCCTCTGGCTATTAAACCAGTCATCCTCCTGCCCCTTTTCCAATATATATTGAAGGGAGCCAACGAATGCCGCCAGTAGTGCAATTCCTAACCAGTCTATATCCCTTGCTGCACTTTTCTCAGCATATTTCGGACTTCTTACAAACTGAAGTGTAAGCAGCGTAGCGATAATTCCTAATGGGATATTTATATAGAATATCAGGGGCCAGCTAAAATTGTAAGTGATATAACCTCCAAGGGGGGGACCTAATGTAGGACCTATAATCACACCCATTCCGTAAATAGCCTGCGCCATGCTCCTTTTTTCGGGAGGATAGCTTTCAGTAATAATGGTTTGGGATGTAACCAATAACGCACCACCACCTACACCCTGCAGGAATCTAAATAGAACCAGTTCATTGATGGTTCCCGCATTTCCGCATAGAAAAGAGCAGACGGTAAATAAAATGATAGAAGCCGCAAAATAGTTTCTTCTGCCAAATTGCTGGGATAACCAGCTTGTCATCGGTATGATGATTACGTTACCGATAGCATAGGCGGTCACTACCCAGCCAATTTCACTGGTAGTAGCACCGAGGTTTCCTTTCATATCATTCAGCGCCACGTTCACAATGGTAGTATCCACAATTTCCAGTAGCGCACAAACAATAGCAGTGATAGTAATGATCACTCTGCGTGATCCGTATTCAACTAATGAACTCGCTTGTACCATAGCCTTTCAATTAAATAATTATCCTAATCCAAATGCACGTCTGCAAATACATTCATTCCCGGTCTCAGCTTATGAACCAGTGAATCATTTGTATCTGTAAATACGATCTTCACGGGAAGTCGCTGTACCACTTTCACAAAGTTGCCGCTTGCATTATCCGGAGGTAATAAAGCAAAGGTTGATCCTGTTGCTGGTGAAAAAGAAGCCAGCGTTGCCTGGAACTTGTGGCCAGGATATGCATCCACCTTCACTACAACCTTCTGACCTGTCTTCATTTTATCAAGCTGCGTTTCTTTAAAGTTTGCTACAACCCATACATCATCACTGTGAACGATATTGAATAAAGCCTGACCTGCCTGTACATACTGTCCGGGTTGCACATTTACTTTTGACACCAGTCCATCCTGTGGAGCAGTGATCACCGTATAAGAAAGGTTCAGTTTGGCTGCATCAACATCTACCTGTTTCTGTTTGATGGTTGCGTCTGCCACATTGATCTGGCTGGCAGTTGCATTGCTTTGAACTGCTACTGCATTGCTCTGTTGTGAAGCCTGTTTCTTTTGTTCCTGTAAAATAGCTACCTGCTTTTCTGCTGATTGCTTTGCTGCTGATGCCTGCTCATATTGCTGCTGGGTGATGGAATGATCCTTGATCAGGTTCTCATAACGCTCAAAGTCCTGGGTAGCTCTCCACAGATTTACTTTTGCAGCTTCAATTTGCGCGTCCACGGTTCCCACTGAAGCCTGTGATGTTGCAATATTTGCTCTTGCAGCAGAGGTAACAGCCTTTGCATTGCCCAGATTCGTTTGCGCAATTTGCAAAGCAGCCTCTGCCTGCTCTACCTTGATCACGTAATCGCGGTTGTCCAGGACCAGTAAAGTGTCTCCTTTCTTTACGCGCTGGTTATCTTTCACACGGGCATCCATTACATATCCTGCCACGCGAGGAATAACAGGACTGATATCTGCACTCACCTGCGCATCATCCGTATCTTCATGGTGAAGGCCGTAGTTGTATTTGCTGATGCCAAACCAGGCGCCGGCCACCACCAGCAATCCCAGTATTATTGGGAATACAGGGTTTCTTTTTTTCGTCACTTTTACTTCGTTGGTTTCATTAGTTGTTGCCATATCTATTCGCTTAAATATTATTTGTTGGTATTAATTTCAGTAAGTCCTGCCACCTGCAGGAGTTTGTTATATGCCACTACTGCATCTGCTTTAGAGAATACATAGTTCAGCTTAGCCTGTAGCTGGGCCACATCTGCATCCAGAAGGTCAGTAGTTGTAGCAAGGGCATTATTGTATTTATTCTTTGTGATCCGATAATTTTCATTGGCCTGTTCAACAGCTTTTGCATTTACTTCCACTTTCTTCTGGCTGCTGAGAAGATCCAGATAGCTCTTGTTCACCTGAAGTTTTACCTGGTCATTCAGTATTGCTTCATTAGCTGTAATCTGTTTTACTCTTGCTTCTGCCTGTTGCACTTTAGCCTTTGATTTCCATAAAGAACCAATATTGTAGGAAACACCTACGCCAATATTCAGGGCATTGGTTACAGAGAATACATTCGGAATATCAGCTGCGATATAACCACCGGTCAAGGCAAGGCTGGGATATAATTCCGCTTTGGTAGATTTTACTCCTGATTGTGCTGATTTCTTATGCAGATCCAGGGCAGCCATATCCTTTCTGTTTGTCATGGCAGCTGTTACATATTCTTCCAGTGTTTTGGGACCAATTGGCTGATCCAACACCGAGGAATCAGGAATGATCTCTGTCTGTTCAGGCAATCCCAGCATTAAATCCATATTCACATTAGCCAGTTGCCAGTTATTCTGTACATCCAGCAAGGTCAATTCAGTATTGGACGATTGCAGCTCTGCTTTCAGCAATTCATTTCTTGCCAGTAACCCGTTTTTCTCCAGGTTACTGAAATCCTTTACTCGTTGCTGTGATTGCAAAAGGTTTTCTTTCACGAGTTCAACGGCTGTCTTTGCCTTGTACAGATTAATATAGGCTTCAATAATATTCTGTACTACTTCTTCCCTGTCATTATCTGCATCGAGTTTGGCAGCTTCTGCCAGGTAACGGGATGATTCAATGCCGTACCTGATCTTTCCGCCGGCATAAATGGGAAGGGAAGCATTCACAATACCATACATGGCCTGGGACACTTTGGGAGATTCACCTGATCCTCCGCTGCCGCCGCTGTTGTCTTTGCTTTTCAGATCAAAATTTGCCGTGTTCAATCGCAGGTATGAACCTGATAATTTTACATCAGGCAATTTTCTTTCTACTGCTTCTCTCAATGCAGCTGTTGCTTCTTCAATTCTTGCCTGGCTGCCGGCCAGCGTGTGACTGTTCCTGATGCCCAGGTTAATGGCATCCGGCAGTGATAATGGTTTTTGGTTTTGGCCCATTGCTTTTCCTGCTAACAAAATGGAAAGGGTCAAAATAATTCCTGTCCTAATCTTCATAAGTCAATATTGCTTTAAATAATGTTTTGAGGTAAACACTCAGCTTCTTGCGAAGCTGTTTTTCAAATTGTTCATCCGACAATGATTGCAGGTTGTTCAATTCTTTATAATAGTGCTTGGTTGTATAAAGATGATTCACGGTACCAAAAAGCGTATTCATCATTAAAGAGATATCGATCTCTTTCTTGAACTGCTTTTTACGCTGGCCTTCCTGCACCAGCTGTTTGATCAACTCCATGTTTGTTTTCTTGACGCTCAGGATGGCGGTAGCAACAGGACCGTGTGTATGAATGATCTGCTCTCTTGCCATTACGCGATGAAAACATTGCTGATTCTGGAATTTGTCGATATAGAAATCGATCAACGTATAAAATTTTTCGAGCGGCGAGAGTTCCTTATTTTCTATCATCTCTGACACTAATTGCCGGGTATTCTCACCACGGTATTTGAATATGGCCACCAGCAAATTGTCTTTTGAACCAAAATAATAGGATATCATGGCCAGGTTCACATCTGCGGCTTCTGCGATATCTCTTACAGAAGTGCCGTTAAATCCATTATCTGAGAACAGTTTTTCGGCAGCTTCTATGATCTTTATATGTTTTTCGTTGTATTCCACGGAATACTCCTTTTTTAGTTTGAGGCACCAAAATTAAACAAATGTTTGATTTAAACAAACGTTTAATTAACAGGAAGGGAGAGATTTTTTCCACATCACTAATAACCGATTGATTAATAAGGAGAAAAATTACCGCTGACTGGCGATGAGAAGATTGAGATCAGTATACTTAAGATCGAAGCGCTCACTGAGGTAGAAATTGGTAAGGGCGCCTTTGAAAAGATAGATACCGCTACGCAGGTGCACCTGATGCCAAACAAGGTTTTCAAAACCTCCATCCTCGCCTGCTTCTAATAGCAGTGGCATTAATACATTGCTAATTGCCTGTGATGCTGTACGGGCAAAACCAGATGGGATATTTGGAACGCAATAATGGATCACTCCGTATTTCATGAAGATGGGATGCTCATGACTGGTGATCTCGGAAGTTTCGAAACAGCCGCCACGGTCAATACTAACATCTATTACTACTGATCCGGGCCGCATATTACTCACCATTTCTTCCGTAACCACCATGGGTGTTCTGCCTGTTTCAGAAGCCAACGCACCTACTGCCACTTCGCAGGTCTTTAATTGTTTTCCCAGCATGCGTGGTTCAATCACAGATGTCCATAAACGGTGACCAATATTATTTTGTAATCGCTTTAATCGATAAACACTATTATCAAAAACCTTTACGGAAGCACCCAGCGCCAAAGCAGCTCTTGCGGCATATTCACCTACAATGCCAGCGCCGATAATGATAACCTTTGTAGGGGCAATACCAGAAACGCCACCAAGTAGTACGCCTTTTCCATGATTGGCAGAGCCGAGGTACTGTGCAGCAATCAGCATTACCGCACTTCCTGCAATCTCACTCATGCTTCTGACAATAGGATAAGAATCACTATCATCTTTCAGATTCTCAAAAGAAATGGCCGTGATCTTCTTAGCCATCATACTTTCCAGTATCTCTGCTTTCAGCACTGAAATATGAATGGGAGAAATGATCACCTGCCCCATTTGCAACAAGGGTAGATCATCTTCAATCACGGGGGCACTCTTCACCAATATGGGAGCCTTGAAAACTTCAGAGCGCTCATAGACGATCTTTGCTCCGGCTTCACTATAATCTTTGTCGCGGAAATGTGAGGCTTCACCTGCATTGTGTTCTATCATGATCTGATGACCATTGCTGGTAAGCACGCTAACGGCATCCGGGGTCAGGGCTATTCTGTTCTCCTGGAAAGCCGTTTCTTTCGGTATCCCGATCGTCATTCCCTGGGCCTTGGGCTTAATATCCAGCGTTTCCTCCAGTGTTTCATAACTAAAGGCGGTGCTGATTTTGGGTTTCTGTTGGTTCATGGGGAAATAGTGTGGGTTACCGCTTCAAAAATAACTAATTCCGGTTGATTATCAGCTTTCTTGTGGTGAGTCCCGTGACAGTAAGATATAGATGCACAGCCTCCGCAGGCACCAGTCCGGGTGCTTTTTCAGGCCACTCCAGCAGGCAGATATGACCACTATATAAACAATCTTCTACCCCTGCCCGGGAAGCTTCTTCCTCATCCTTCAGGCGATAGAGATCAATATGGAATATTTTTTTCTCCTTCCCCTTCTCAGTATAATTATATTCATTGATGATGGAAAAAGTAGGACTTCCCACCACATCCTTCACACCCTTCAGATCGCACAAGGCATGAATAAAAGTGGTCTTGCCGGCACCCATCTCCCCATGCAGCGCAAACACCGTGGCATCGGTATTTAATTCCCAGCATTGCCGGGCTGCATCTTTAATATTATCCAGCGAAAAACTCAATTCCATTCCGCAAATGTATTAATGGTACCATAAATAGCAACCTTGTTGCCATAATTCCCTGTATTTCATTTAGAGAGAAGCACGGCATTTGATAATTTTGCATCAACAGAACCGCTACATTTTTGTTATACATGAAAGACCTCATTGAATGGAAAAAGTAAGCTGGAAAGTGGATGGAATGGATTGCACCAATTGTGCCCTTACAATCAGGAAATACCTGGAAAAACAGGGTATGAAGAGTGTAAAGGTGAATTTTGCTACCGGCAATGTGAGCTTTGATGCAGGAACAGAATTAAAAACAGACCAGCTCTCGAAAGGCATCAGCGACCTGGGTTACAAGGTTATCAACCCTAACGGCAATGGTCAAAGTCATGATGGCCATTCCCATGATGATCATGATGAACCCGGCGCTATTTTCTCCAGTCATCTAAAACGTTTTCTTTTTTGTCTCCCTTTCACACTGGTATTGATGCTGCACATGATACCCGGCCTCACCATTCACTGGCTCATGAATCCGTGGATACAACTGGCTCTCTGTCTTCCTGTATATATTGTAGGTATGAGTTTTTTTGGGAGAAGTGCATGGAGAGGTTTGCGCAATGGTATGGCCAATATGAATGTATTGATAGCGGTAGGTGGTACTGCTGCATTTGTATATAGCCTGGCGGGACATCTCCTTAATCTCGGAGAAGGTTATCTTTTTTATGAAACAGCCGCTACCATTATTACTTTGGTCTTCCTTGGTAATTACCTGGAAGACGCGTCCATTGAATCCACACAAAAAGAGTTAAAGAAGCTGGCCAAATCCCAAAAGGTAATGGCCAATATGATCGCCTTTGATGATCAGCACAAGGAAGAAGTATTCCCGGTTGAGAATACTGATCTCCGTGTTGGAGATCTTATTTTAATAAAGACAGGCGAACAGGTGCCGATCGATTGCAAGATACTCTGGGGAGAAGCTGATGTGAATGAAGCGATCATCACAGGGGAAAGCGCCCCGGTGCATAAGATCAGAAAAGATACACTGATCGGTGGCAGCATACTGGTGAATGGTACCGTGAAAGCACAGGTAACTGCAACAGGTGATGATACTGTTCTTTCCGGTATTATTAATTTGGTAAAAGAGGCACAGGGTGAAAAACCACCCGTGCAGCAAATGGCTGATAAGATCAGTGCCATATTTGTTCCGATAGTTATCGGGATAGCGACCTTAACACTGATCGTTAACTGGATTACTCTTGGCGATTTTCAGCCGGCCCTGATGAGGAGCATTGCGGTATTGGTGATCGCATGTCCCTGCGCCATGGGACTTGCCACGCCGGCAGCCATTGCGGTAGGCCTGGGAAGAGGTGCAAGGAAAGGAATACTTTTCCGCAATGCCACGAGTCTTGAATTATTTAAGGATATAAAACAGGTAGTATTTGATAAGACCGGCACACTCACCACGGGTAATTTTAACCTGAAAGATTACAAGGTAACCGGGCAAATAAGTGATGACGAATTCAGACAGATCGTTTATTCCCTCGAAAAATATTCCAATCACCCCATCGCCAGAAGCATCAGCAAGGCATGGAAAACAACCGGTGAAATGGGTTGGAAGGAAATGGAAGAGATCAAAGGTTTGGGTATTCGTGCAATTGACAGGGAAGGCAATACCTACCAGGCAGGTTCTTATCGTATGGCTGAAAAGCTTACTACAGACGATACGCATAATGTATATATAATAAAGAACAATACACTGCTCGGCTGGATTGATGTGAAGGATGAATTGAGGCCTGAATCAAAGAACGTTGTTCAATACCTGCAGGCCAGAGGAATTAAAACGATATTACTCAGTGGTGATCGCCTCGCTAAAACAGAGCAACTCGGATTAGAATTAGGCATCAGCGAAGTAATTGCGGAACAAACGCCTGAGCAAAAACTGGAAAAGATTGCCGAACTCACCAAAGCCACTCCCACCGCCATGGTTGGTGATGGCATTAATGACGCGCCGGCACTGGCTAAAGCTACAGTGGGTATTTCCATGAGCGATGCTTCTCATATTGCCATTCAATCCGCCCAGGTAGTATTGATGAATAATGGATTGAAGAACCTGCCCGCCGCATTGGGATTGGGCAGGCATACTTATATAACTATTAAAGAAAACCTCTTCTGGGCATTTGCCTATAATATTGTGGCCATTCCCGTTGCCGCATTTGGATTGCTCACACCTACCTTTGGAGCATTGGTGATGGCATTGAGTGATGTTGTATTAGCCATTAACTCCGCACGTTTATTTATTAAGAAGGTAGAGTAACATTGGAAGAAGCTGATCGTTTAAAATGAGTAAATAGTGGAATGTAGGTGAATAACGAAACAACGCTGTTTTCCGTTAATTTCTTAGCTTCGACGCAGTGATCAAAGACATTCACAAACTGGTTAAAGAGTATTGGGGATTTGATAATTTTCGTCCGCTTCAGCAGGAGATAATTCAGTCTATCCTTGATGGGAATGATACCCTTGCACTGATGCCTACCGGCGGTGGTAAATCACTTTGCTACCAGGTTCCCGGTCTCGCCAAAGAAGGCATGTGTCTGGTCATCTCTCCGCTGATCGCCTTGATGAAGGACCAGGTAGAGCATCTCCGTAAAAAGAATATTACCGCCTATTCCATTTATTCCGGGATGAGTTATAAAGAACTCGTTCGCACACTGAAAGTTGTTACAGAAAGCAATTGCAAATTCTTATTTGTATCACCTGAGCGACTGGAAACGAATTTGTTCAAAGAATACCTGCCGGGAATGGGCGTGAACCTGATTGCGGTGGATGAAGCGCATTGCATCAGCCAGTGGGGTTATGATTTTCGTCCTGCTTATTTACGTATTGCTGCATTGCGGGAAGAATTGCCGAATGTTCCGGTACTGGCGTTAACAGCATCGGCAACGGAAGAGGTGCAAAAGGATATTTGTGATAAGCTCAGATTTCAGGTTATTGGTCATCAATCGTCCAATACTACCGAATGGAAAGTATTTCGCCAATCCTTTGAACGTCCCAATCTGTCTTATAGCGCCTTTAAGGTTGAGTCCAGGATCAACAAGATCCTTGAGATCATCCAAAAGGTGCCGGGCAGTGGAATCATATATTGTAAGAGTCGTAAACGGACGAGGGAGATCAGTGATCTGCTGCGATTGCAGGGTGTGCAGGCAGATTATTACCATGCGGGTTTGACCAATGAAGAACGGAACCGGAAGCAGGAAGACTGGATCAGGAACCGGATTCGGATAATAGTATGCACCAATGCATTTGGGATGGGGATTGACAAACCAGATGTACGAATTGTGGTTCATGCGGATGTACCGGATTGCCTGGAAAATTATTACCAGGAAGCTGGCAGGGCCGGACGAGATGGCAAAACTTCCTATGCTGTTCTATTATATAATAACGAGGACCTTGATCAGCTGGAAGAAATGCTGAACCAGCGATTCCCTACGCTGGAAGATATCCGGATGGTGTACCAGGCAGTGGCCAATTATTTACAGATACCAGTTGGCGAAGGCCCGGGGAATTATTATGATTTCGATATTTCAGATTTTCTGAAAAAATTCAAGCTGAACAGTCATACCGCTTTATATTCCCTGAAGGCATTGGAACAGGAAGGCTGGTTATCTTTTAATGAACAGGTTTTCTTACCAGCCACCGTTCAGTTCACTACCAATAAGGATTACCTGTATACTTATGAAAAGAATCATCCTTCCCTGGAATCGGTAATTAAAACATTACTGAGATCCTATGAAGGAATCTTTGATCATACCATCCCGGTATCAGAGAAAGTAATTGCCGGAATATTAAGAAAGGAGGCTGATGATATTATTAGTCAACTTTCTGAATTGCATCACGCAGGTATCCTGGAATATACTCGTCAAAAGGATACTCCTCAATTATTGTTCATGAGGAGCCGGATAAAGGCAGAGGAGATCACGATCAACCAGGCAGGTTATAACCGGAGGAAGGATCAGTTATTAAGAAGAATTTGTGATATGATCGACTATGTGAATGAAAATAATCTATGCAGGAGCAGCGTTATAGCCGGGTATTTTGGAGATAAGGACGTGAAGCCATGTGGCATATGTGATAATTGTTTACGCGGAAAAGGGATCGCCATGAACAAACAGGAATTTGAAACCATTCATCACCGCATAGTAAATATTGTCAAATATGAATCTTTACACGTAAGAGATCTCTTGCTGAAGATGAATGGGATTAAAAAGGAAAAAGCATGGAAAGTGCTTGAGTTCCTCCAGGCTGAGCAGATGATAGAAATGGATCAGAACGGCCGGGTTCATTTTAAGTGATATATTATAACGTACTACAACTTCTTCCAAATAAATAATTCTGCTGTTATTGTTTTTGCACTGGCAAAGACTGGATTCTATTTGTCTGTAAAGTATTAGCCTGTTTCAATCAATAAAGGGACGTGAAGGAACTCACGTCCCTATTTATCTCGAACCCAAAATAACCAGTGTTCTATCGAAGTGAATGAAAGGAGGCTCTGATCTCTTCAGCAAATAATTGCGGTTGTTCCCATGCGGCAAAATGTCCGCCTTTGTTCAATTTATTATAATGGATCAATTTAGGATATGCTTTTTCTGCCCAGCTTTGGGGAGCGGCGTATATTTCATCAGGAAATGAACTGACAGCAACAGGTATCTGCACATTCCTGGGATCAAAGAATCCTCCAGTTGCAACCTGAGTAGCTTCCCAATAAAGACGGGCAGAAGAAACGCCCGTATTGGTAAACCAGTACAGGGAAATATTATCTAAAATATCATCCTTTGAAAGACCTTCTTCCTCCCCGTTGAAGACACGGGTAATCAGTTTATAACTACGGTCATCATGGTCCAGCATCCATGCAGCGAGCCCTATCGGAGAATCTTCAATTGCATACAATGTTTGGGGACGAAGTCCCATTTCGCTTGCATAGGCTAATCCCTTCTTATAAAAGAAATCCAGTTGCTTATAGGCATTTAATTCATCAGCATTAAGTCCTTCTGGTATTTTACCTGCTGCGAGTGCTTTTGTGATCTCTGCCGGGACAGTTGCTGCCATATTTGTATTAATACCCAGCAATTCAGGAGGCGCATTCAGGGCCATGGTTTCGGAAACCGCATTACCCCAGTCACCGCCCTGGGCCACAAATTTTTTATAGCCGAGACGTCTCATCAATTCAATCCATGCTTTTGCCACACGTTCAGGATTCCATCCCAGTTCTGTTGCCTTACCGGAGAAACCATGACCCGGAAGTGAAGGGATCACTACATCAAACGCGTCCTCGGCTTTTCCGCCATAAGCAACAGGATTTGTGAGTGGATCAATAACCTTTAATTGTTCAATGATCGATCCTGGCCACCCATGTGTGATAATAAGCGGCATTGCATTCTTATTTTTTGAGCGAACATGAATGAAATGAATATCGAGCCCGTCAATTTTTGTTATGAATTGAGGGTAGGAATTCAGTTTGGCTTCAATCTTTCGCCAGTCATATTTTGTAGCCCAGTATTTTGCTAAAGCCTGCATGGTAGCTAATTGGACCCCTTGTGATTCATCTTTCACCAATTCCTGGCTGGGCCACTTTGTTGAGAGAACCCTGCGCTTAAGGTCAGCAATCTGCTCGTTTGTGATATGCACCTGAAAGCTCCGGAGTGATTCATCTGGTGATAGCTTTATCGAAGTTCCCCCCTGTGCGTTGCTTAATGTCCCTTGCATAGCGAGGGCGCCTGCCATTACTGTATTTGCAAGGATGTCCTTAGTCTTTTTCATGTTGTAAATAGTTGATTGGGTTGATAAAAATCGAACCTCAAAAGTATTTTTACAATATGCCGTTGGCAAGCACCAAACCGCAGGGCTGCCGAGGAAGCGGGCGAAGTGGACATAATACCCGGAAATTTCAGAATAGTTAACGAGGACCTTTAGAAACAGATTCTCTTTGATTCTTCGTAATTTGTTTAGGCAAGACAAAGTGATATCCCATCTCCTCCTTCAAATCAGGGATCCAGATCACCACCTGGGAAGTTTCAGAATATACATAGCGAACGATTATTAAGCCAATATGAAATTATTGATAATGTATTCTTTTCTGTTATTTGAATAAATGAAACAAAACCTATTGATATGAAACATAGACTGAGCACAAACGGAATAGCCTTGCGCTATACAACCCTGAGGCCGAAAGCAAACATCGAAACAGCCACTGCATCTGTCCCTGGTGATAAAAAGGCGAATTTGCGACAACAATACAGCCTGGAAAACCTGGAAGAGTTCTTAATAAAACTAAATGTTATCACAGGCAAGGAAAGCTTCCTGGTTTTTAAGAACAATAAATATATAAGCATACGCACAGGAGATATTGCATACTTCTATGTAAAAAATGAATCTACAAATATTGTAACCTTTTCTAACATAGAGTTTCTTGTTAATTATTCATTGGAGCAAATACAGCATTTATTACCCAATAAAAGGTTTTTCCGCCTCAACAGACAATACCTTGTCAGCTTCAATGTCATAAAAGAAGTAGAACACTATTTCAATCGAAAACTGTTGATCAATGTAATTGTGCCCACAAAGGAAAAACTGATAGTTCCAAAAGAAAAGG
>Ga0136846_1238711_pt1 | contig 17114 bp, 19 predicted proteins | sample HopSoiMetagenom2_FD_96841 | JGI IMG/M metagenome (GOLD analysis project Ga0136846, IMG submission 96841) | Grasslands soil microbial communities from Hopland, California, USA - 2 Assembly 2016 (version 4) | ecosystem: Environmental > Terrestrial > Soil > Grasslands | place: USA: Hopland...
AAATGCTCGCCATAGCCCGGGCTATGGCTGCGCTTTGCGCCTAGATCAGGTGCCTTTTGACGCGCTGCTCGGGCACGCTCGAAAAACTCTCAGCCTCTGAGCTCTTCACCAGCTCGCCTCTGAATCCACGCATGGGCCACTAGAATCGGCCCGGGAGATGCGATGCGGTTCTTCATCTGGCTCTTTCGAGCCTTCATTTTTTTTGCCCTGTTCGCCTTTGCACTGAACAACCAGCACGACGCTAGCGTCAAGTGGTTCTTCGGTCAGGAATGGCGTGCGCCCATGGTGTTCATCGTGCTTGCTGCCTTCGGGCTGGGCTGCGCCTTCGGCGTTTTCGCGATGGTTCCGAGCTGGTGGAGGCACTGGCGCGTGGCCCGCCGCACGCAAGCAAGCGCCGCGGTCGTGGTCGACAAGCCGGTGGTCATGCCCGCGATCACTCTGGCCTCTCACACCGACCACCCGCCCCGCGATGGACTTTGACCTTCAGTGGGTCCTGCTCGGACTGCCGGTGGCCTTCGCCCTCGGGTGGATGGCGTCGCGCCTTGACGTGCGGCAATGGAAGCGCGAACAGCACGAGTCGCCCAAGGCCTATTTCAAAGGATTGAACTTCCTCCTCAACGAACAGCAGGACAAGGCCATCGACGCGTTCATCGAGGCGGTTCAGCATGATCCCGACACATCGGATCTGCACTTTGCGCTGGGCAATCTCTTTCGGCGTCGCGGTGAGTACGAACGAGCCGTCCGCGTTCACGAACATCTGCTGAACAGGGCAGATCTTCCGGCCGCCGAGCGCGACCGCGCACAGCATGGTCTCGCACAGGACTACATGAAGGCCGGCCTCTTCGATCGGGCCGAAGGAGCCTGGAAAGCCTTGGAAGGCACGACATTCGACACGGAAGCTCGCCTGGCGCTCTTGACCTTGCACGAACGTTCACGCGACTGGCGTGCGGCCGTCGAAGATGCGAGCAAGCTCGAACGCAGCGGCGGCACCGGCTCGTATTCATCGCGAATCGCGCACTACTGGTGCGAACTCGCGCTGGAAGCCGATGGCCGGGGCCAGATCGCCGATGGCGACGAGGCGCTTCGCAAGGCGCGTGACGCCGCGCCGCAAGCGGCACGGCCGCTGGTGCTCGCAGGCGAGCGTGCACGCGTTGCCCGCAACCATGTGCAGGCGATGCAGGCGTGGCATCAGTTGCTGGTGACGCATCCGCATGCCTTTGCCCTCGTGGCCCGCGACTACGCCCGCAGCGCCATCGAAGCCGGCGAAGGACCTCACGCGCTTGCCGAACTCCAGGCGCTGTATCAAAAAGCGCCGTCACTCGATCTGCTTGCCGCCATCGGCCTGCTTGATGTGCAAGCATCCGCGCAGCGCCGACGCGTCGCCGATCACCTGCAGAAACACCCCAGCCTGTCTGCCGCCCGCGAGCTCCTGAAGTTACGCGCCGCCGAACTCGGCTCGGATGAAGACCCTGATGGGCAAAGCATCGAATCGGCCATCGCCCACGCAGCAAAGCCGCTTCAGCGCTATCGTTGTGCAGCCTGCGGTTTCGAGGCACAGAACTACTTTTGGCAATGCCCGGGCTGCCTGAATTGGGACAGCTATCCGACCCAGCGATTGGAGGATCTCTGATGAAGTCCATCGTCGATCGAAGCAAGTTGGCCGCATCGCGCGTGCTGGTGGTGGGCGACGCGATGCTCGACCGCTACTGGTTCGGCGCCGTGGACCGCATCTCGCCGGAAGCGCCGGTGCCTGTGGTGCGCGTGAACCGCGAAGAAGAGCGATTGGGCGGCGCTGCCAATGTGGCGCTCAACGTCAAGACGCTGAGTGCGCAGGCCACGCTGCTCACCGTTGTCGGCAACGACGAACCCGCGCGCAAGCTGCGACAGTTGCTCGAGCGCGAAGGCGTCGCCACGTTGCTTGGCGAAGATCCTCAGCTCTACACCATCGTCAAGCTGCGAGTCATCGGCCGGTCGCAACAATTGATCCGCATCGACTTCGAGAACCAACCCGACCACGAAGTGCTGGCCGGCATGCTGAGCGACTTCGAACTTGTGCTGCCGCAGCATGGCGCCGTGCTCTTCAGCGACTACGGCAAGGGCGGACTGGAACACATTCCTCGGATGATCGAGCTGGCACGGGCCGCCAAGAAGCCGGTGCTGATCGATCCCAAGGGGCACGACTACACCCGCTATGCAGGCGCCACCGTGGTGACGCCCAATCGCGCAGAACTCGCGCAGGTGATCGGGCCTTGGTCAAATGAGGAGCAACTGCACGAACGGGCGCAGAACCTCAGGCAGCAACTGCACATCGACGCACTGCTGCTCACTCGCTCCGAAGAAGGCATGTCCCTCTTCGATGCCGCAGGCCACGCCCAGGTGCCGGCGCAGGCACGGGAAGTGTTCGACGTTACCGGCGCAGGCGACACCGTCATCGCGACGCTCGCCGCCATGCTCGCCAGCGGCCTGAGCCTTCGCGAGGCCATGCCTGTGGCCAACCGCGCCGGCGGAATCGTCGTCGGCAAGTTCGGTACGGCGGGCGTCACCTACGAAGAGCTTTTCGGATGAGTTCCACAATGAGGGTCAGCGAATGAAAGTCGTGGTCACCGGCGCGGCCGGAATGATCGGCAGCAACATCGTTCACGGACTCAATGCAGTCGGCATCGACGACGTGATTGCCGTCGACGATCTCACCGACGGTCCGAAGTACCGCAACTTGCTGGGTGCGAAGCTGTCGGATTACTTCGACCGTAGCGAGTTCTACACACGCTTCGCCAAGGGCGAGTTCGGCCGCGTCGACGCAGTGCTGCACGAGGGCGCCTGCTCCGACACGATGGAGCACAACGGGCGCTACATGATGGACACCAACTACCGGTGCTCCAAGGACTTGCTAGAAGCCTGCCAGGCGCAAGGCACCCGGCTCTTGTACGCGTCGTCCGCAGCGACCTACGGCGGCAGCGCATCATTTCGCGAGGAGCCACAGTTCGAGCAACCACTGAACGTCTACGGCTATTCGAAGCTGCTCTTCGACAATGCCGTCCGGCGCATGCTGCCCACCGCAAAAACACAGGTCGCAGGCTTTCGCTACTTCAACGTCTACGGACCGCGCGAGCAGCACAAGGGACGGATGGCTTCCGTCGCCTTCCATCACTTCAACCAGTTCCGCGACAGCGGCAAAGTCAAGCTCTTCGGCGAGTACGGCGGCTATGCGCATGGCGGGCAGTCGCGCGACTTCGTGTTCGTGGACGACGTGGTGGCAGTCAACCTGTGGTTCCTGCAAAACCCGCAGGCAAGCGGCATCTTCAATCTGGGAAGCGGTCGCGCGCAGCCCTTCAACGACGTGGCAGTCGCGGCGGTCAACGCGTCTCGCAAGCTGAAGGGCGAAAGCGCAATGTCGCTCGAGGAACTCGTGCGGCAGGGCTTCATTGAATACATCCCATTCCCCGAAGCGCTCATCGGCAAGTACCAATGCTTCACGCAGGCCGACCTCGCGAGGCTTCGCGCCGTGGGCTGCCAGCATGCTTTCGCCGACGTTGCGTCCGGTGTCGAGCAATACGTCCATTGGATGGATCGCACTTTGTAGGGTGCTTGTAGTCCCGCTTCGGTGGGACAACGCTTCTCGTCAACGCTTCGTTGAAACACGGCACGGCAAGGGTGCCGTGACCATCAACCAAGCAACTCCGAGGAGGAACAAACCATGTTCAAGAAATTCGTCGCCATCATCCTGTCTTTCTTCGCTGCCGCTGCATTCGCATCGGTCGACATCAACAAGGCCGATCAGGCTGAATTGGAAGCCGTCAAAGGTCTGGGCACGGTCACCGCCGGCAAGATCATCGATGAGCGCAAGAAAGGCGCGTTCAAGGATTGGGCCGATGTACAGCAGCGCATGCACGGCATCAAGGATGCGCGTGCGACCAAGCTTTCGAACGCCGGGCTGACGGTCGGTGGCGAGGCCTACAAGTCGACAGGCGAGACTGCGAAGACCAAGGGAAAAGCCAAGACCGCCAAGACAACAAGGGACGACAAAGCCGCGAAGTCTGCGGAAAAGGCTTCCGATGCCAAGGCGAGCAAGAAGCAGGCATCACTTTGATGCCGTAAGGCTCATCACAAAAAGCTGAGAGAGCCCAGAAGAAACGCCCCGGCACCGGGGCGTTTTCTATTCGGCAGCGACTGCTTCGTACTCGGTTGGTGGCACCGTGCGGTGGCTGCGAGGTTTCCATCCGAAGAAGGCCATCACCTCATCGCGGCGCGCGAAGGTGTCCGATCGCCCCAGGGCCATCAACTCGCGCGTGTATGGCGCTTCGAAGAGCAGATAGCTCGCGAGCGCGGCGCCGCGCGCATCATCGCCGCGACCCGAAACACCAACGCCTCGCAGCAGCGCGCGGATAGGAGCTGGGAGGCTGCCGATGTGCTTTGCGGCGATGTCGTCCAAGCGCTTGCTGGGCGCAATCACCAATACATCGATGGGCCGCAGGCTGGTGCGCGACCGTGCTTCGGGCGGAAGCAGTCCGAGCGTGCTGTTGACGCGTTGCAGCCGCTCAACGTCGACAGCAAGCGCGTCGAGAAAGATGTTGGACAGCGCATGACCGGCGATCTGCGCAAGATTAGGGTACTCGCTGCTTAAGGGCCGCTCACCGACCGGCTCGTGCATTCGACCCGCACCCACGACGAGGATGCGTTCGGCTCCCAGGTGCACCGCGGGCGAGATGGGTGCTGACTGCCGCATTGACCCGTCGCCAAAATATTCGATGCGCCCGTCGATGACCAGCGGCACAGCGGGAAAGACAAAGGGAATCGCCGACGAGGCCAACAGATGCGGCACGCTGACGTCGCTTCGAACGGCGATACGCTGCGAGCGTGTCCACGGCACGACGTCTTTCACCGTGTCGTAGAAAGTCACGTGCATGCCAGAGCCGTAGCTCGAAGCAGTGACCGCCAGCGCCTGGACATGGCCATCGTGCATCATTTGCTTCAGGCGCCTTGTGTCGATGAGCTTGGCCAGCAGCATGTCGAGAGGGCTGTTATCGAGCAGCGAGCGCGGACGCGCAAGGCGGAAACGGGCGATCATCCAGCCGACTGACATCATCGTCAACCAGCGTGCGCCGGTACGAATGACGCCGATGGAGTCCGCCCGGTAGATTTGCTCGGCGCGGAAATTGCGCCAGATATGAACGAGCCCGCCAACCGCGGTGTCAAAGTTGTCCGCGCCGCAGGCGAGCGCAGTGGAGTTGATGGCACCGGCAGAGGTACCTGCGATCACAGGAAATGGATTCTCCGGTGGCGCGTCGCTGTGGCGCCGGATGCTGGCCACTGCATCGAGCACACCCACCTGGTAGGCGGCGCGAGCGCCACCGCCTGTCAGGATGAGGCCGGTGCTTGGAATATCGGGCATGTCGCAGTTTAGACAGCGACCGTGTAATGACTGATCAGGTCCAGCCCGAAGGTCGGCGCAGATGCACGAAATACTCTCAGCCTCTCAGTTCAGCCCGACACGATCTCAACGGTCGTCGTGCTTGTGGCCCTTGTCATGCCCTTTGCCATGCTTGCGCCAATCGTGATCGTCGTCACGGTCACGACCATGATCGCGGTCATGAACGTAGTGTTGCTGGTACCAATCTTCCCGCACGAAGTACACCGGCTGGCCGCAGGCGTTGTACTTGGCGCAGTGTTTGTCCCAATGTTTCTCGTGTCCTGGAGGCACGTGCAGGTAGATCGGGCTTTGGTGCACCACAACGGGAGTCTGCGTGATCACCACAGGCTGTTGGTATACGAGCACTGGGGGAGTCGGCACGTTGCCGATGTCGATGCGGCCGTAAAGTCCAGGCTGGCTGACGTTCACCGAGACGCCGACGTTGGTCTGCGCGAAAGCCGGAACCGCAAGAGCAGCGATCGCGACAGCAAGAAGGATTCGTTTCATATGGTGCCTCCGGAAGAGTCCTCAATCAACGTCTGAACACGGGTGGGTGCCGACCTCCAAAGCGGCAACAAGTCACGATTCGTACATCACTTGTGCCCGGCGGTGACTGCCTTCCTGCCAACGCGCAATCGCTGCATCGCTCGGAAAAAATTTCCCTTCGTCGCCGAGGTCGAGTTCGCCGCGAGCGGAGCCGCGTTCGACCACCAAGCGAACAGTGAGACCCTGCGTCGAGACTCCCTGTTCCGTCATCGTCTTGCGTGTCGGAAAGTCTCGCAATACGTCGGCCACCGGCGGGATGCTGCCGTTGACCTCGACACGCAGGTACTTGCCGAAGCGGCAACGGGCCGCGGTCAGGTCCCAGATCTGCTGCACATTCAGACGCACACCGCCGGAGAAGCGATCAGGCTGGACCTTGCCCTGGATGATGACGAGTTCGTCGTCCTTCAAGAGTTCCTTGTTGGCGTTGAGAACCTCCTCGTTCGCCACGGCTTCGAGCGCTTCGGTCTTGTCATCGAGCTTGAAGATCGCGACACGTCCTCGCTGCCCGTTGATGACGCGCAGATCGCTGATGATTCCGGCCAGCAGTTGCGGTTCGCGGCTGTCGATGATGTCCGCGTTGCGACGCTTGGCGAACAAGCGAACCTCGTCGGCGCTCTGGTCGAAGAGATGGCCCGACAGATAGAAACCCAGCGCCGCCTTTTCGAAGGTCAGGCGCTCCTTGATGCTCCACGGGTCTGCGGGCACGAGTTCAGGCTCTTGCGTCGACGCGGCATGCGAATCACCGAAGTCGAACAAGCCACCTTGATCGGCGTTGGCATGCTGCGTGCCGGCATAGTCGAAAGCGAGCGCAATGCTTGCGACGAGCAATGCGCGTTCGAGCCCTAGCCAGTCGAACGCACCGGCCTTGATCAATGCCTCGACCGTTCGCTTGTTGATCCGCGCTCGATCGACACGCGTGCAGAAGTCGAAGAGCGACTTGAATGGTCCGCCCTCGTTTCGAGCCTGAATGATCGCTTCGATGGCGCTCTGTCCCGTGCCCTTGATCGCGCCCAATCCGTAGCGAACGACTTTGTCGTTCACCGGCTCGAAGCGATACCCGCCAGTGTTGACATTGGGTGGCTCGAAGGTAATGCCCAGCGCCACCGCGTCGTCGTGAAAGATCTTGAGCTTGTCGGTGTCATCGAGCGCGACGCTCATGTTGGCCGCGGTGAATTCGGCCAGGTATTTCACCTTGAGCCACGCGGTGTGATACGCAAGCAAGGCATAGGCGGCGGCGTGCGACTTGTTGAAGCCATAACCCGCGAACTTCTCCATCAAGTCGAAGATCTCGTTGGCCTTCGACTCGTTGATGTTGTTGTTGGCCGCTCCCGCCGCGAAGATGGCGCGGTGCTCGGCCATCTCTTCGACCTTCTTCTTGCCCATCGCACGGCGAAGCAAGTCTGCACCGCCGAGCGAATAGCCGCCCAGGCGCTGGGCCACCTGCATCACCTGCTCCTGGTAGACCATGATCCCGTACGTCTCCTTGAGCACCTCCTCCATCAGCGGATGCGGGTATTCGACGTCTTCTCGGCCGTGCTTGCGCGCGCAGAAGGTGGGGATGAGGTCCATCGGGCCCGGTCAGTACAAGGCCACGAGCGCGATGATGTCCTCGAACACGCTTGGCTTGGCGTCCTTGAGCATGCGTTGCATGCCCGAACTTTCAAGCTGAAACACGGCAACCGTCTTGCCCTCGCTCATCAACTGATACGCACCGCGATCGTTGAGCGGGATGTTCTCGAGCGCGAAGTCCTTCTGGCTCGGATGACGCGCGCGGATGTAGTCCTTGGCGAGCTCGAGAATGGTGAGGGTCGCGAGCCCCAGGAAGTCGAACTTCACGAGGCCGGCGGCCTCCACGTCGTCCTTGTCAAACTGGCTCACTGCGCTGTCGCTGCCGGGCTGCATGTATAGCGGGCAGAAGTCGGTGATCTTGCCGGGCGCGATGAGCACGCCACCCGCGTGCATGCCGATGTTTCGAGTCACGCCTTCGAGGCGCATGGCGAGCGTGAGCAGTTCCGCCACTTCTTCTTCGTTCTTCTCGCGCTCCTCGATCTCGGGCGATTCCTTGCGCGCGTAAATGACGCCGGAGTCCGGGCTGTCTGGCACGCGCGCGAGCGTCACGCTCTTGCCGGGAGGCGCGGGAACGAGCTTGGCTATGCTGTCCACATAGCCGTACCCCATGCCCAGCACCCGGCCCACGTCGCGCAGCGCCGCCTTGGCTGCCATGGTGCCGAAAGTCGCGATCTGGCTCACTGCATCACGGCCGTATTTCTGCTTCACGTAGTCGATGACGCGATCGCGGTTACCCTGGCAGAAGTCGATGTAGAAGTCGGGCATCGACACGCGGTCCGGGTTCAGGAAGCGCTCGAACAGCAGGTTGTAGCGCAGCGGGTCGAGGTCGGTGATCTTGAGCGCGTAGGCCACGAGCGAACCGGCGCCCGATCCGCGCCCCGGCCCTACCGGGCACCCATTGTTCTTCGCCCAGTTGATGAAGTCCGCGACGATCAGGAAGTAACCCGGGAAACCCATCTTCAAGATCGTGTTGATCTCGAAGTCGAGTCGGTCCACGTAGCGCTGCCGCTCCTTTTCGCGCTGGTCCTCGTTCGGATAAAGCTGAACCAGACGCTCCATCAATCCGTCGTGCGATGCGACACGAAAGTAGTCCGCCATTGGCATCGGCGCGCCGTCGATGAGTGGCGTCGGAAAATCCGGCAATTGCGGCTTGCCGAGCACCAGTGTGAGATTGCAGCGCTTGGCGATCTCGACGCTGTTGGCGAGCGCGCTCGGGATGTCGGCGAACAGCGCCTCCATCTGCGCCTGCGTCTTGAAATGCTGTTCGCGCGTAAAGCGCTTGATGCGACGCGGATTGGTGAGCGTCTCGCCCTCGGCCACGCACACGCGGGCCTCATGCGCCTCGAAGTCTTCCGGGGCGAGGAATTGAATCGGATGCGTCGCGACCACCGGCAAATTCAATTCAGCCGCCAACGGCACGGCCGCACGCACGTGCGCCTCGCAACCGGGTTGGCCAGCGCGTTGCAACTCGATGTAGAAGCGATTGGAAAAGATGCCGGCCAGACGCGAAGCGAGCTCTTTCGCCCGCCCTGTGTCTTGCGCCATCAGCGCCTGGCCGACGGCGCCCAGTTCTCCGCCTGACAAGGCGATCAGCCCATCGTTCAAGGCCTCCAGCCATTCCCATTTCACCCAGGCCTGGCCGCGCTGCACGTTGACGAGCCAAGCACGCGACAGCAGGTCGCACAGATTCAGGTAGCCCTGTTTGTTCTGCACAAGCAGCAGCAAGCGGCGCGCCGCCTTTTCGCCGCCTTCGGGCTCCACCCACACATCGGCACCGATCAGCGGCTTCACGCCTTTCTTGCGCGCCTTGCTGTAGAACTTGATGGCGCCGAATAGATTGCTCAGGTCGCTGATCGCCAACGCGGCTTGGCCATCAGATGCCGCAGCACCCACCGCCTCGTCAATTCGCAATGTGCCGTCGACGACGGAGAACTCGGTGTGCGTACGCAGATGAACAAAAGGCATCGCGGCATTTTACGGAGACGACGATCCGTAAAATGCCGCGGGTGAAATCGATTCTGAACATCTCGGCGTATCTCTTCACTTCCTTGACGGACACCGCTGCTTTGCGCGAGAGCATCCGCTCACAAGCCGCTGATTTGTCGCTCAAAGGCACTGTCTTGCTGGCCGACGAGGGCATCAACCTCTTTTTGGCTGGGCGCGAGACCGATGTGCGCGCCTTCGTCGACTGGCTGCGCGAGGACGCTCGATTCAAGCCACTCGAACCCAAGGAGAGCTGGTCGACCGACATGCCATTCGGCAAGCTGCTCGTGAAGGTCAAGCGCGAGATCATCCGAATGAATCACCCGACGATCCAGCCCGCCACTGGCCGCGCGCCGGCGGTGGACGCGAAGACCCTGGCACGCTGGCTGGACGCCGGCCACGACGACGAAGGCCGCCCGGTTGTCACGCTCGACACGCGCAACGAGTTCGAAGTCCAGCACGGCCACTTCAAGGGCGCGATCGACTGGCACATCCGCAAATTCAGCGATTTCCCGCAAGCTGTTCTCGATCATCGCGAGGAGCTTCGTGGCAAGACGGTCGTGAGCTATTGCACCGGCGGCATCCGTTGCGAAAAGGCAGCCATCTTCATGGCCGAAGCCGGCATCGACCACGTGCTGCAACTCGACGGCGGCATCCTCAAGTATTTTGAGGAAACCGGCGGTAAGCACTTCGAGGGCGAATGCTTCGTCTTCGATGCCCGCGAGGCACTGGACGCGAGCCTGTCTGAAGTCGACGGCGAGTGACAAGAACCCGCACCTGCACGGATTCAATTGGAAACCCACAGCAGGCTGCATGGTCTACATTGGGTCGGGACGTGTACGAGGGGCATGCTTATGAAGGTGGCACGACCAAACTCTTCTCCTGCGGCAGCCTTGCCGCAGTCGGCGCTCATCGGTCGCTTTGAGCGCGTGCGCCGCATGTCGCTCGCGCTCGCCACGCCGCTGTCCGACGAAGACTGCCAGGTGCAGTCGATGCCCGACGCGAGCCCGACAAAGTGGCATCTCGCCCACGTCACCTGGTTTTTCGAAACCTTCATCCTCGAACGATTCGAACCCGGCTTTCGGGCGTTCGAGCCGATGTTCCGCGTGCTGTTCAACAGTTACTACCAGGGTGTCGGCGAGAGGCATCCGCGTCCGCAGCGCGGTCTGATCACGAGCCCGACGATGGCCGAGGTGAAGCGCTATCGCGCCAACGTCGATGAACGCATGGCTGCGCTGCTTTCGGCGCGGCCGGATGACGGGGGGCTGATCGAGCTCGTCACTCTCGGTCTTCATCACGAGCAGCAACACCAGGAACTGCTGCTGACGGACATCAAGCACGTGCTGTCGTTCAATCCGATGCACCCGCCCTATGCAAAGCGCTGGCCGATCGGCGCGGTGAATCCGCAGCCGCTTCGCTGGCACGCGTACGAAGGCGCCCTGTTCGACATCGGCCATGACCCAACGTCCGACGGCTGCTTCTGCTTCGACAACGAGACACCACGGCACAAGGCCTATCTTGCAGATTTCGAACTCGCATCGCGCCCCGTGAGCAACGACGAATTCCTCGCCTTCATCGACGACGGCGGATACCAGCGTCCCGAGCTATGGCTCTCGATGGGATGGGACTGGGTGCAGGCCGGCGGGCGAAAGTCCCCCCTGTACTGGATTTGCGACCAAGGGCGATGGCTGGCACACACGCTGCAAGGCATCGTTGAGATCGATCCGCACACGCCGGCGTGCCACCTGAGCTTTTTTGAAGCCGATGCCTACGCCCGCTGGGCCGGCGCACGCCTGCCGACCGAGGCGGAATGGGAAGTCGCCGCGCGAAAGTTGGGCAGGCCCGCTTCGACGCATGACAACTTCGCCGACCGAGGCGCCTTCCATCCGTTGCCCTCGGCAGTGCACGACGACGACGAGCCTGTGCAATTGTTCGGTGACGTCTGGGAGTGGACGCAGTCCAACTACAACCCGTACCCTGGCTACCGGCCGCTGCCGGGCGCCGTCGGCGAATACAACGGCAAGTTCATGTGCAACCAGTTCGTGCTGCGCGGCGGGTCGTGCGCGACGCCCGCCGGACATGTGCGGGCAAGCTACCGCAATTTCTTCCCGCCCGACGCACAGTGGCAGTTCACTGGCTTGCGTCTGGCCAGATGAAATTCACGCGTTGAGCCCTTCGAGCACGTCGGAGTGGAACTCACGCTGATAGAGGACATAGATGACGACCAGCGTCGCCACCATGAACACCACAGGCGAAAAGAACCAGCCGATCGCCGCGAAGGCGAAGTAGTAGGCGCGCAAGCCATCATTGAAGGTCTCCGCTGCGAGGCCCAGCACCTTGCCCGACTTCATGGCGAACGCGGCGCGCTTGTCATCCGCATCAGCCCCCATGACCTCGAACTGCTTCGCTTCCGGTGCGGAGCCGATCAGCAGCGCGCCGAAGGTGTATTGCCGCATCGACCAGGTGAAGCGGAAGAAGGCATAGACGAAGACCACGAGCATCAGGACGAGCTTCAGGTCGAACACCAGCACAGAAGTGCGGGCAGCAAAAGGCAGCTCGCGCACGAGCTCAGTGGTCTTCTCGGTCGTGCCGAGGATGGCAAGCAGGCCACCGATGATCAGGATGGTGGTTGACGCGAAGAAGGACGGGCTGGTCGACAGATTCTGGATGATCACCCCGTCGATCACACGCACATCTCGGTAGGTGCTCTGACGCATCCATTCGCGGCGGATGCGGTTGGTGGCCGCAAGAATCGACGGATGCTTGTTTGCACGATGGCGCGCGAACCATGCGTAGCCCGCCCATCCGCCGAAAAAGATCACCACCGCCACCCAGTCGATCCAGGGCAGCAGCGTGGCGATCTTGATGAAAGGTTCCATGGCGGCGACTTTATCAAGCCGCCGCCGACGCCGACGATCCGCGTCAAGCAGCGAGATCGAATACGAGGACCTCGGCCTTGTCGCCGCCGTCGATGGCGACCGTCGGCTCATTGCTCAGTTGGGCGGCGTCGCCGGCAGTCAGCGCCTTGCCGTTGACGGACACCTTGCCCCGTACCACGTGCACATAGGCCTTGCGCGCCGGGTCGACTGTGAGCTTGGCCGATTCGTCGCCATCGAAGAGCCCGGCATACATCGAGGCATCGGCATGGAGCTTCAATGAGTCTTCGCGCGCATCGCTGCTCGCGACGAGCCGCAGCGTTCCGCGCTTGGCTGCGTCTTCGACGTGGTGTTGTTCGTAGCTGGGTGCAATGCCCTGGGCGTTGGGCTGGATCCAGATTTGCAGAAAGTGCGTGGTCTCGGCAGGCGCATGATTGAATTCGCTATGCATCACGCCTCGCCCCGCGCTCATGCGCTGCACGTCGCCCGGCACGATGGACGTGCCGTTGCCCATGTTGTCCTTGTGCGCCAAGGCGCCTTCGAGCACGTAGCTGATGATTTCCATGTCGCGGTGAGCGTGCGTGCCAAACCCCGTGCCCGGGGCGATGCGGTCTTCGTTGATGACGCGCAGGTTGCCGAATCCCATGTGGTTCGGGTCGTAGTAGTCAGCGAAGGAAAAACTGTGAAAGCTCTTGAGCCAGCCGTGGTCGGCGAAGCCGCGATCGCAGGACTTGCGAAGAGTGATCATGAAACGCTCCTTTGATCTTCTCAATGTAGAAGTGCAAGCTACAGCAGTCGACGATCTCACGTTGAAGCATGCATTCAAATAAGATGAACCTCCTGCAGTTTTCAGCGCCACTATCCCCATGACTGCCTCCCGCAACGTGCTCACGCCCGAAGCGCTGGCGATGATGGACCTCATCGCCCGCACCGGCAGCTTCGCGGCCGCAGCGCGCGAACTCGGCAAGGTGCCTTCGGCGCTGACCTACAACGTGCGCCAACTCGAGGATGCACTTGACGTGCTGCTCTTTGACCGGCGCTCGCGCCAGGCCAAGCTCACTGCCGCGGGCGAAGAACTGCTGAACGAAGGCAGGCGTCTGCTGGAACAGATGGACGCCGTCGCCAACCGCGTGAAGCGCGTGGCCACCGGCTGGGAAACCCAGCTCACGATCGCGGTGGATGGCGTCATTTCTCCTATCACGGTGTTCGAACTGTGCGATGCGTTCTTCGCTCTACACCCGCATGAATCGACGTCCTCGGCCGAGCTCGACGAAAGCAGCGGCCCTGGTACGCGGCTGCGCCTGCGCACCGAGGTGTTGGCCGGCACCTGGGAGGCGTTGACCAGTGGCGTGGCCGATCTCGCCATCGGTACCCGCTTCGGGTCGGACCATGCACCGCATCCGGGCATCCAAATGCTGCCCTTAGGCGAGATGAACTTCGTCTTCGCCGTGGCACCGCACCATCCGCTCGCGAACTTCCAGGGCGCTATCGGCGAGGCTGAGCTGCTGCGGCACCGCGCGGTGGCCGTTGCCGATTCGGCCCAGCGGATGACGCCAGTGACCGTGAACCTCCTGCCTGGGCAGGATGTGTTCACGGTCGCAAGCACCCAGGCCAAGATCGAGGCCCAATTGCGCTGTCTTGGCTGCGGCTACTTGCCTGAGCCGCTGGCGCGTGACCACATCGAAGCGGGCCGGCTCGTCGTGAAAGAAACGCAACGCCGGGGAAGCGCGGCCCGCTTCGGCTATGCATGGCGCACCGGCAACGGGCCGGTGGGACTCGCCTTGCAGTGGTGGCTCGAACAACTCGAAAGCCCAACGACGCGGCAGGCCTTGCTGGAGCGTCACGGCAGCGTGCTCGCAAACTACGGCTGAAAGGCTGGGAGACATGCACCGAAGCGATCTTCCTGGCGCTGGTTACATCGGCCGCTTCGCGCCATCGCCTACCGGGCCGCTGCATGCCGGCTCGCTGGTGGCGGCATTGGCCTCATGGCTCGACGCCCGCGCTTATGGCGGCAAGTGGCTCGTGCGGATCGAAGACGTGGACCTTCCGCGCTGCGTGCCCGGAGCGGACCGAGTGATCCTTGAACAACTTGAGGCCTGTGGTCTTGTGCCCGATGACTTGCCGGTGTGGCAATCCCGACGCGACGAGCTTTATGCCGACGCGCTGCAGCACCTGCTGGCCGCTGATCACGTATATGCCTGCGCTTGCTCGCGGCGCGAGATCTCGCTTGCAGCGCAATCCGAGGGCCAGGAACTCACCCGCCATGCGGAGCTGGTCTACCCCGGCACCTGCCGCAACGGCCTCAAGGGCAAGGCAGCGCGAGCGATGCGCGTTCGCACGCTCAACGCGAAGGGCCACGATGTGCAAATCGAATGGACGGATCGCCGGCTCGGCGCGCAGCGACAGAATCTGGCTCGTGCAGTGGGCGACTTCGTGCTGCACCGCGCCGACGGCTTGTGGGCCTACCAGATGGCTGTCGTCGTGGACGATGCGCTACAGGGTGTTTCCCACGTCGTGCGAGGCGAAGACCTCTCGGACAACACGCCGCGTCAAATCCATCTGCAACGCCTTCTGGGCTTGCCCACACCGGTCTACCTCCACACGCCGTTGGTGCTCGGGGCCAATGGCGAGAAACTGTCGAAGCAGAACGGCGCTACACCCCTGAACCTGCGCGACTGCCTTGCCGCCCTGCGGACCGCGGGTGTCTCCCTGGGCATCGCCACCGAGGCGTCGGACCTCAACTCGTGGCTCACGCAGGCCATCGTCCAATGGCGGGAAAAGTGGGCATTGCCGGTGGCATGATGCGCACCCTCATTTGCAACTCAAGGACGTCAAGATGATCACCACCCCTTCCGGTCTCCAGTATGAGGACACCGTCACCGGCAGCGGCGAGGAGGCCAAGGCCGGACAGCACGTCACCGTGCACTACACGGGTTGGCTCTACGACAACGGGGTCAAGGGCGCAAAGTTCGACAGCAGCAAGGATCGCCGCACCCCATTTGATTTCGGCCTCGACCAGGGTCAGGTCATCAAGGGATGGGACGAAGGCGTACAGGGAATGAAGGTCGGCGGCACGCGCGTGCTCGTCATTCCGCCGCAATTGGGCTACGGCTCGCGCGGCGCGGGCGGAGTGATTCCGCCCAACGCCACGCTGATGTTCGAAGTGGAATTGCTGGGCGTTTGACGCGGGGGGTTGGAGTTGCATCAAGGCCCAACCCCGGGCTCTGCCCGAGCTGAAAAATGCCTCTTGATCAACCGGCCACCTTCTTCTCGGCCTTGATATCGGACAAGGCCTTGACTTCGGCAGCCTTCGCTTCCTTCTTGCAAGCGCGCTCATCGGCGCCCTTCTTGTCTTCGCATTTCTCCTTGGCGACAGCGTACTGTTGCTCCACCTTCATCTTCTCAGCCTTGATGCGGTCGGCGTCCTTGCCGCTGCGGCTGAAGTCAAGGTCAGCCAATGCGATCTTTTCCTTGGCCTTGGCTTCCTTCTCGCAGATGTCGTTGGCGTTACCCTTCAGCGGCTCGCACGCCTTCTTGGCGTCCTTGTACTCAGCCGTGATCTTGTCCTTGGCGGCTTTGTAGTCCTCCTTGCTCATCGCGTCGGCCGCGAAACTCGACGAGATCGCGAACATGGAAGCGACCAGAAGGGAGAGTTTGAGCGAATGGGATGGGGACATGTCGAATCCTTTCAGGAAGTTTGGAAGTCAGTCTTCGAAGTGCATGCCTTCAAAGTTTGTCATGTGGCCGAGATTCTTCTCAGCCTTGCGAATCAGAATCCAGGTCCAGGCGGCGACGATCATCGGAGGCACGAGAGCCAGGGACAGAAACAGACCGCTGCGCATGACAACTCCCGTCGTTGTTGAAGACCAGGGAAGTATTCGCCGGCATGGCTGTGCGTCAAAAGCGGACGTTGCCGCAGGATCGCGTAGTTTTCGTCCTACGGCATCTGATACAAAGGCTGCTTCGAACCGCTGCCCAAGCATCTTGCGCCGTGGCGCAAGATGCTTCCTGTGTAGGATATCCCTGACGCTCTCGCACGACATCGCCCGATGGCAGCTCCATTGACCATAAGACACACTGGAAACAAGCTCAGTGTCGTCCGCTTGTTTCTGGGCGTGTCCCCTGCAAGACACGGCGATCGAGCAATTCGGCCCACCTGTGGAATCCCATGCCAATCACGATCGACACAGTCATGGCGCACTTGAGAACCTACATCGTTGAGGACAGCCCGGTCATCCGCGAAAACCTGATCGCAACGCTGGAAGAGATGTTGCCTGTGGAAGTCATCGGCACGGCGGAAGACGAATCGAGTGCGGCACAGTGGCTCGGCAAGTCCGACAACGCATGTGACCTCGTCATCATCGACATTTTCCTCAAGAGCGGATCCGGTCTCGGCGTGTTACAGGCTGCGCGCAATGCCGCGGTCGGCCGAAAGCTGGTGGTGCTCAGCAACTACGCCACGCCCGACATGCGCCGCAAGTGCCTGCAATTGGGTGCAGACAAGGTATTCGACAAGTCGAACGAGATCGACGGTCTCATCAACTACTGTGCGCGTCTCGCATCGGGCGAGGACACGAGCAGCTTCGCACAGCTGCCTTCATAGCGTGCGTTCTTGCTGGCCGCTGAGAGGCTGAGAGCATTTCGAACGTGTCCGAGCAGCACGTCAAAAGGCGCCTGATCTAGGCGCAAAGCGCAGCCATAGCTTGGCTATGGCGAGCATTTGCAACGACGAG
>Ga0136846_1231089_pt1 | contig 17102 bp, 13 predicted proteins | sample HopSoiMetagenom2_FD_96841 | JGI IMG/M metagenome (GOLD analysis project Ga0136846, IMG submission 96841) | Grasslands soil microbial communities from Hopland, California, USA - 2 Assembly 2016 (version 4) | ecosystem: Environmental > Terrestrial > Soil > Grasslands | place: USA: Hopland...
CCGATGCCTGACGCGGATCCGTTGACGTCGGCCGTCGCCGAGAGAATTGGCGCGGCAGCCGTGCCGGCAAAGTAGTGCGCGGGGTTTGGCCCGAACGGTACGATCTGACCGAGGCTGTGACCGTCGATGGAGTTCGAGACGTACGGCACCGCCACGCTGAGATCAATCCGGTTGGTCACGCCGTAGGTCGCGAACGCGATCGTTGCGAGCACGTTCACGTCGAGCGACGTGCGGACCGTGATGAATTCGTTCTCCAAAATCGGGGCGCCCAGCCCAGCCGGAGGCGTGTCCTGGTGCGTGAAGTTGAAGTCGAGCGAGTTGAGCGGAATCCCGCGTAGCGTGTTGAAACGAATCGAGCTGACGTTCGCACCGATCAGCATTCTTCCCCGTCCGAGCGTCTGCGCGCGTTCGGCGAAGATCGGGCCGCTGGACACGTTGTTCCGAACGGGAGCGCCGCCCTCGAACGAGTAAGTGACACCACTTGTCGTCGCGCTGATCGGGATATTGCTCACGTTTGAGCCGATCGCGCTGCCGAGGAAGTTGATGATCGCAGCGTTGCCCGCCTCTGCCGACGGGATGAAATGACGGCCGTGTGCGTTGCCAGCGAGGACCAGCGCCGGGAGACACAACGGCTCCCCGCAATCACCGAACGAGAAGAGCCCATCCTCGAGCTTCTTTCGGAGCCCCTGTGCGTGGGCGTTTGCCGCGGTTGCAGTCACCAACGCTAGAAGGGCGATGCTTCTGCGCATATGGCTATCCGAAGTGAGCGGCGATGCTTTGCGCGCGTGGAGGCACACGCGGGTTTTTGTACCGCGGCGCCGGACGCAATTGTAGGGGCGACTGAACCCGGCCGCTAGCGTTTGCGCGAGCTCGGCGCTCGCTTGCGGGTAAGTGGGCTCTTTTGCACTTTGCGAACGCACCGGGCACTCTCGCCTCCGTCCGATCACATTCGCCGAAGCCTCGCGGCGCCTTCTCCTGACACCTCTCGTTTCTTCGACGGTCCCGCCCCCACACTGCGCGCGGTGTGGTGGCCGAGTGTCCCCGGGCGACCGATTCTGCGGCAGCTGCGGCCATAGCGTCGCGCCATCAGACGGTTTCGCGACTGCCTCCGCCGTGCCGGCGGGGGACATGACCTGGGCGTTGGTGGTAGAGCACCTCCGGGAGGCACTGGTCGGCGAGTTCGACATCGAAGGAGAGCTCGGACGAGGCGGCATGGCCGCCGTCTTTCGCGCGCGCGAGCTCGCGCTCAACCGGCGCGTCGCGATCAAAGTCATGGCCCCCGGACTACTGCTCGGCGACGGGATGGTGGACCGCTTTCGCCAGGAGGCGATCACCATCGCCAACCTGCAGCACGCGAACATCGTTGGCGTGCACAGCGTGCGAACGCTCGGCGAGCTCCATCTGTTCGTGATGCAGTACGTACCGGGCCGATCGCTCGATCGAGTCATTCGCGACCGCGGGCCACTGTCGCTTGCCGCCACCGGTGCGGTGTTGTATCACGTGGGTTCGGCGCTCGACTACGCGCATCGTCGCGGTGTCGTACACCGCGACGTGAAGCCAGGGAACATCCTCCTGGATGCGGACGGCGACCCGATCGTGACCGACTTCGGCATCGCGAAAATAGCCGAGGCGCCCGGGTACACGCTCGTCGGCACCGTGCTGGGCACGCCGACGTACATGAGCCCCGAGCAATGCATGGCCATGGACGTCGGCCCGCCAAGCGATCAGTACGCGCTCGGAGTCGTCGCGTACCAACTCCTCGCGGGCCATGCGCCCTTTACCGGCGAGCCAATGGCCGTGATGCGTGCGCACACGAGTGAGCTTCCGCCCTCGCTTCGCGCCGTCCGTCCCGACGTCCCAGAGCACGTCGATCGCGCGATCATGCGGATGCTGGCCAAGAATCCCCAGGATCGGTTTCCCGATCTGGCGGCGGCCGCAGAAGCGTGCGCCGCCCAACCGCTAGCCTCGCTCGGTCCGGTACGCGCGGAGATGGCCGAGCTGGCGTCGGCAGCGGGCGCCGAAGGCAGGCTCGCGGAAATCGTTAGGCGGCCCAGCGCAGCGCCCGCTGTTGAGATATCGTCATCGCCTTCCCGTACGCCGGTCGCCCACGCGAATGAGAAACCGGCGCGGGGAGTGATAGCGTCGATTGACATCGGGCAGCCATCAGGCGCGATCGAGGTTGGCGACTGCATCATCCTGCGAGCGACGCCGCGCACAGAAAGCGGTGCCGCGATGGACGCAACGCGCCTCGGGTGGGAGTCGTCGCGCACCGACGTCGCCATCGTCGATGCGGCCGGCGTCGTCACCGCGAAGAACGTGGGCACCGCCACGATCACGGCGTCGGCCGGTCAGGTACGGAGCAAGGTGGACGTCGTCATCATCGCTGCCGAAGTCGCGACGATCGATGTCGATGTGCCGGCCGAAGTGCGCGCCGGAACCAGGACGCCACTGACTGCGCGCGCACTCGATCGACACGGCCGACCGATGGGCACCGCTGTGCGATGGGTCTCGCGCAATCCAACCGTCGCTTCGGTGACGGACGACGGAACGCTTTCGGCGAAGCGTCGCGGCGTTGCGGTGGTGGTCGCGGAGTCAGGCGGCTTCGCGCGGGCGGCAACCATCACGGTCATGCCGCCGCCAGTTGTAGCGGTGGCGATCGACGGCGCTGCGCCCGCGCTCGTGGTCGGGACGGTGACGACCCTGCGGGCGATCGCCAGGACGGCGGCGCGCGCCGAGAGCGTCGATCAGGAGCGGGCGTTCGAATGGAGATCGAGCGACCCGTCGATCGCCACTGTCGCTGCTGGCGGAGCCGTGACGGCGCGCAAGCCGGGACGCGTCACCATCAGCGCGACGTGCGAGGGAGTTCGCGGGCAGGTCGAAGTCACCGTGGTGACAGTGCGCGCTCACTCCGTGATCGTGGCCTCGCCCCAGCTCCCCCTTCGTGTCGGCGGCAAAGCTGCGCTCTCGGCAACCGTGTACGATGCGAGCGGCAATGTGCTCGAGCGTCCCGTGATCTGGAGATCGAGCGACGCCCGAGTCGTATCGGTGGACCAGGACGGGCGGATCGTCGCAGGCGGCGAAGGGTGGGCCATCGTCACGGCAGGAGCCGACGGCGTCGAATCCCCGGTCGAGATCGTCGTTAGGCAGGCCGTCGTTCCAGCCTCCGCGGTCGGGAGACGCGAGTCTCGGAGCCTTGCGCTGCGCTGGTGGGTGTTCCTCGCCGTCATCGCCGCGACAGTGGCGGTCGGATGGCGGTTCCTCATTCGCTAGAGCGCCTACCCTTTCTTCGGTATCGCGGCCCGCACCTCGATCCGATGCACGAGCACCCGAGGCGGCGTATCGATGGCGTGAATCACCGCGTCGGCCACATCGTCCGCGGTAATCATCCAGCTCGTGTCGCGATCGCGGCGTGAAAAAGTCGTCGCGACGGACCCGGGGTTCACGACACTCACCTTCACGCCCTGGTCGCGCACCTCGAGCATCAGGGATTCGCTGAAGCCCATCACGGCGTGCTTCGTCGCGGCGTAGCAGCTCCCGCCGGCGAACGCGCTACGGCCGGCAATCGAGCCGACCATCACGATATGACCGCGCCCGCGCTCCACCATGCCGGGCAACACGGCGCGCGTCACATGGAACAGCGCGTTGAAGTTCACGTCGACCATCGTGTGCCACTCATCGCTCGAGAGCTCGAGGAGCGGCTTCATGTAGCCAACGCCTGCGTTGTTCACGAGCACGTCGGCGCGGACGCCGGCGAGCGTGCGAGCGACCGCCTTCGCATCCGTGACGTCGATCTCGACGGCGTCACACGACCCACCACCCGACCGAATCTCGCTCGCGAGCGTCTCAAGCTGGGGCCGGGAGCGAGCGACCGCAACGACGTGGTGCGTCGCGCCTAACCGGAGCGCAACGGCGCGCCCAATGCCTCGGGACGCGCCGGTGACGACTGCCGTATTTTTGTCGGTTATCGTTGCCACATCACTGCGAATCAGGGGACGACGTTTACCGAAATATGGGCGATCACGCTGCCGATTGTGGCCAGGACCTGCGTTTCGCCAACGGCCAAGCCCGTGACCACTCCGGTGGTGTCGGATTTCGCGACCGACGCCACACTGGAGTTGGCCGAGCTCCACGTTATCGCACTGTAGCTCGGCATGCGCGCGCCGTTCTCGTCCCTCACGGTCGCGAAAATCTTACCGGCCTGTCCGACGCTCACGGTGAGCGCATTGGGGTCGAGCGTAATGGTCGTCGGCCCTGGGCCCTTCTTGGGGTCGGTACTGCCGGCTTCCTTGCAACCCGCGAGAACGACGAGGATGGACGCGGCGATAGGCGCGAGGGTGCGACGTGAAAACATGCGCGAATAGCCAGAGCGGCGATTGCGTGTCATCGGAGGTTCCGGGGGTTGAGTTTCCGTGTGGGCAGACGGATCGGTGCAGGCGTCGCACCGACCTCAGGCACAGCCGACTCCACTAACAACAAGCGTGCCCATCCGCGCGGGCCGCTTCTCGATCACGCTAAACGCGCCTTCAACGCCCGTCGTCACCACGTAACGGCCCATTCCTGCCGTGTTGGTTGCCTTTAGCGCACGTTTGGACGAGCAGTGGCGCGGCGCGGCCTATCGGCAGATGTGGGCCGGGCGCCACACTGCTGTGGCTAGCGAGCTACTCGGTGGACGGCGCCGAAAATGAGCCGCGTCCCGAAATCCAGAGAGGCCAGGGGAATCCGTTCGTCGTTGCCATGCATCCTGTCCTCATCGTCCTGGTCCATCGGGAACGGGAGCAGGCCGTACGCCTGCATACCGAGCTGCCGGAGCCGCGCGCTGTCGGTTGCACCGGTGCTCATGTACGGTACGGTGACCATTTCCGGAACGAGCTCCTTCACTGTTTCCGCAATCGCCGCGAACATCGGCGACGAGAAGTCGGACGCCGGAGCATCCTCGCCACGCCGCGTGACCGTCACCTCGACGCGGGAGTCGTTGATCACCCGGCGAAGACGCGAGACGACCGCGTCGATCGATTCGCCTGGAAGCGTCCGGATATTCAGTAACGCCGTTGCTTCGGTGGGGATCACGTTCGATCGGATTCCCCCGCTTACCACCGTGGCCGAGATCCCGGTTCGCAGCACCGCGCTGAAAACCGGTGTCCTCGCCAGCACACGCGCGCCGCGCAGCACGCGACGCCGGTCTCGAGACGCGACGTCATCCATCGCGCGGCGCTCCGTCAGATCAGGCCAGACCTTCGCGAGCTGGCCAAAAAATTCGCGCGTGGTCGGCGTCAATCGAATTGGCTCCTGATACGCGCCACTCGCCGCCAACGCTCGGGCCAATCGGAACACGGCGTTGCCGGCGAGTGGAATAGCCGCATGTCCGCCCGGGCCGTGCGCGGACACGGTCACATCATAGAGCACCTTCTCCGTGTTCTGGACCGCGACGTAGAGTGGTTTGCCGCGGACGATTCGGGTCCGTCCGCCTTCGTTGAGTACGAACTCCGCATCGATCAGCTCGCGATGGTTGTCGACGAGCCAGCCCATCCCGAATTCACCGCCTGCTTCCTCGTCCGAGTTCGCAATGAAGATGACGTCGCGGGTCAGCGTGCTGCCGACGTCGATCACATGCCGCTTGAGCAGCAGCATGGTCTCGAGATTCGCTGCAAGCATCCCCTTGTCGTCGATCGCGCCGCGTCCGTAGAGGTAGCCGCCGATCGTTTCGCCGCCGAAAGGATCGACCGTCCAGTTCGCACGTTCGACTCCCACCACGTCCATGTGCGCCATGATGATCACAGGCCGGCGCGTCCCATCGCCCGCAAGGCGTGCCACGAACGCAGCTCGACCCGGCGCCGGCTCGAACAGGTGTGTCTCGATCTGCTCCGCCCTGAGGACGCCGTCGAGGTATTGCGCCACGGCGAGCTCGTTCCCCGGTGGATTCACCGTGTCGATCCGGATCATGCGCTGCAGATGCTCGATGGTCTCACGAGCAACCGCGGCCCAATCGATCGCCTGCGCCTGGGAGGAATTGAGGGTGGCAGTCACGTTCGTGTAGGAAGAAGCCGTGAAAGACGCGTAGAGCGAAACACGGTCGAGCCGGCGCGCCGTAGGAGCATGAAGATTCGCACCCGAGGCGCCCAGTTTCAAAGCGCCTCCCCCAGCGCTGGCTGTCGCGCAGCACGGCGAGCAAATTGGTCGTGGCGCCACAATACAACCTCGAGACCTGCCGACGATGCGCAACCGACGCACGATAACGTTGTCTGCCCTGTTCCTCTTCGCGTTCGCCCTCCAGTCGACCGCGGTCGCGCAGACCGGGCGATCGACTCGCGGGCCGGTCGCGCACGCCGCCGATTCCATCGCGGATGCGATCATCAAGCGAGGCCGCGTTGCCGCGCTCTCCATCGCTGTCATTCGAGGACGCGACACGCTGGTAATGAAGGGCTATGGCATGGCCGACATCGAGAACGAGGTACCGGCCACACCACGGACGGTCTACCGCATCGGGTCCGTGACCAAGCAGTTCACCTCGGTGGCCATCATGCAGCTCGTCGAGCAAGGCAAGCTGTCGCTCGACGATGACGTCACGAAGTACGTGCCGAACGCGCCAACCCACGGGCGTCGCGTTCTCGTGAGGCACCTGCTGAACCATTCCTCGGGAATTCCGAGCTATACCGATGTCGGAGGGAGCTTCGGTCGTGTCATGCGCCAGGATCTCCCGAAGGATTCGCTCATCGCCACGGTGAAGGACGACTCGCTGCAGTTCGAGCCCGGCTCACACTTCTATTACAACAACACTGGCTACTTCCTGCTCGGCATGATCATCGAGCGCGTAACTGGCAAGCCATACGGGGAGTATCTGCACGACGTGCTCTTTGCGCCTAACGGGTTGAGCTCAACCGTTTACTGCAGCGTCACGCCACTCATCAAGCATCGCGCGCAAGGGTACGACGCCCGACCAACGGGACTCGTCAACGCCGACTACATCAGCATGGACCTGCCGTATGCGGCGGGCTCACTCTGCTCGACCGTTGGGGATCTCGCCGCGTGGACGCGGCTGCTGCACAGCGGCAAGCTCGTGAAGGAGTCATCGTTCGCGAGCATGACCACGCCGGCGAAGCTGACGAGCGGACGGCCAATGCAGTACGGCTTCGGCCTCTTCATGGACACACTCGGCACGCATCGCCGGATCCACCATGGCGGCGGCATCAATGGATTCATTTCCGAGCTGGCGTACTACCCCGACGACTCGCTCACCGTGGTCGTGCTGTCGAATACCGCGCCGGCGCCCTCGAACGAGGTTGCGGACAACCTCGCACGTGTCGCTTTCGGTATGCCGTTGCTTCCGGATAAGCCCGTGGCGCCGGCGGACCTGCCCATTTCCTCCGACGAGATCACGCGACTGTCCGGGAACTACAAGGTCACGTGGCCGGACGGATCGAAGCGGAACGCGCGCATCTACGCGAATGGCCAGCAGCTGATGCTGCAGATCGAGAACCAACCCGCGATTCGGATGATGAAACAGTCCGCGCCGAACACGTTCGCTGCAATGGGTCAGCCAGGCCGTATCGTGGTGGACGTGATCGAGGGCAAGGTCGTCGGCTTCGTGCTCGACCGCGGTGCGCGGCCGCTCGAGGCGACTCGTGCTCCGTAGGATCCTCTACGCAGCCAACCCAGCTTCGATTGCCTTCACAACCGGATCGAATGACAGCGCGGGTGCGCCAACGCGCTCGGCCAACTCGGACGCGAGCTCGCGCTGTCCTTCCGCAAACAGCTCACGGACCAGCCACGGGCCCGCGCGCGGATTTCGGTACCAGTCCTCATCGAACCGCGCCGTGAGCATCTCGCGAAGCGCCGCCTGGAGTTGCCACGCGCGCAGGTAGCGGGCCGAGTAGAATCCCGGGTCCACGTCGACGAACGCGTCGGCCGTGCGATACCGGAACGTCGTGGCCGAGCTCAGAATATCCACGTACGCATCGGGGAGTGAGGACCACGGCGTCTCACCCCCGTACAGCTCGAGCTCGTACACGAGCTTCGCGGCATAACGCCGAAGGAACTGGAGCTCCTCGAAGGCCGCCGCTCGGCGATACTCGCCCACCCGCGTCCTGCCTAACGCCGAGTAGCGCGCCAGCCAGCCGGCGTCGTGCAGGAGGTGGTCGAATAGCATCGCGTAGCCTTCGGTGATCGAGTTGTCACCGAGCCAGCGGTACTCAAAGGGCAGATCATCTCGCATGTTGCCGAAGTGCAGCGCATGCCCGAGCTCGTGCAACAGCGTGCGGTAGTCGGTTGCACCACCGTGTGGAAGCAGAACCAGGTAAACCTCTCGCGGAATCCGCACCGGGGCACAAAACGCCCTCGACCGCTTGCCTGGTCTCGGCCCGAGGTCGTAAATGATGCGGCCGTCGGCCACCGGGCTCGTGCCCATCTCCGTCACCTGACGACGGACGGCTGGCTCCATATCCGCAGCCGGGAAGTACGGGTCGAATCGTGTCGCCCGCATGAGCGCGAGCGCGTCGGCACGCGTAGCTTCGCCGGGCTGGAGCCCCAAGTGCTTCCGTACGGCCTCGCCGTAAACCTCGGCCCACATCGACTCCGTTTCGCGCAGGAATCGCTTGCATTCCGCCGCGAGCGCGCCGAGATCGATCCCGGACAGCGCCTCGGACGCAGCCACGTAGCCGGGTGAGATCTCGAGTGCCTCGACGAGGTCGCGTTCTCGCTGGAGGCGCTCGGCGCGCATCGGCGCGAGCTCGCGTTCCACGAGCAACGCGCGGGCATCGTCGAGCGCGAGTCGTTGATCGCGATTTGGCTCGGTAGCCATCTCCACCGGAGCGCGCTGGTAGGGGACCTCGCGTCCATCCGCCAGGCGGATCACGGCGTTCGCCTCCCACGCGATCAGCCGCTCGTCGAGCTCGGCGAGCTCACGTGACGCCTGGGAGGTCACCTGCCAGTCCAGTAGCGCGCGCGCGGAGCGCCATTCCTCGCTGCCAGCTGTCGCCGTGCGAAACGCGTCCCGCGTGAGCTCGAGCGCGCCCGGTCCGAGGACTCGTGCGAACCGCTCGTAGATGGGGCGCAGATCCGCGTTAGGCTTGTGGCCGGAGATCGCCAGGTATTGTTCGCGCGACAACGCCTCCATGAACGCCTCGCCGCCCTGACGAAGCACCGCGAGCGTGAGATCGGCCATGTGGGCGGTGCTCGCTACTCGGCCGGAGCGACGCGCTCCGCGATGTAGCCGCGGAGCTGGTCGGCAGCCACCCGGACCTGCTGCAGTGTGTCGCGATCACGCACCGTCACCGTGCCGTCCTGCGTGGACTGCCCGTCGATCGTGATCCCGAACGGTGTTCCTACTTCATCCTGGCGACGATAGCGCCGGCCGATCGCGCCGCCATCGTCATAGAAGATGGGGAAGGTACGTCGCAAGTCGTTCGCGACCCTCTCAGCCATCTCGGGCATACCGTCCTTCTTGACGAGCGGAAATACACCGGCCTTGATCGGTGCGATCGAGGGCGCGAGGCCGAGCACCGTTCGGCCCTCCGTCTCGCCGGGCACTTCTTCCTCGCGGTAGGCATTCACCAGCAATGCGAGCGTCGTGCGGTCCGCTCCCACGGAGGTTTCGATCACGTACGGGATGTACCGGCGATTCTTCGGCTGGTCGAAGTACTCGAGCTTCTTGCCGGAATACTCCTGATGCCGGCCCAGGTCGAAGTCCGAGCGGTTGTGAATGCCCTCGATCTCCTGGTAGCCTAACGATCCGCCGAAGTCGAACTCGATGTCGGCCGCGGCGCGCGCGTAGTGCGCCAACTGCTCGTGCGGCTTGTAGCGCAGACGATCTGGCGCAAGCCCGAGCGACCGATGCCACTCCATGCGCTGGGCCTTCCAGTACTCGAAGTGCTCTTCGTCAGTGCCCGGCTCGACGAAGAACTGCATCTCCATCTGCTCGAACTCCCGCGTCCGGAAAATGAAGTTTCCGGGCGTGATCTCGTTGCGGAACGCCTTGCCGATCTGCGCGATCCCGAACGGGATCTTCTGTCGCGTCGACTGCTGGACGTTGAGGAAGTTCACGAAGATACCCTGCGCCGTCTCCGGCCGCAGATACACGATGGCCGCGCTCTCTTCCATCGGCCCCATGAACGTCTTGAACATGAGGTTGAAGAGCCGGGGCTCACTCAGCGTGCCCTTCGATCCACACACCGGGCACTGCGCGTCGGGCGTACCCGGCGTCCCCTTGATCGCCGGATCATCCGCGCGAAATCGGCGCTTGCAATTCCGGCAATCGATCAGCGGGTCGGTGAACCCCGCGACGTGGCCACTGGCCTCCCAAACGCGCGGATGCATGAGGATCGCCGCGTCGAGCCCCTCGATGTCGTCGCGCGCGCGGACCATCGCGTGCCACCACCGGTCCTTTACGTTCTTCTTGAGCTCGACGCCGAGTGGCCCGTAGTCCCACACCGACCCCGTGCCGCCGTAGATCTCGGAGGACTGGAAGATGAAACCGCGTCGCTTCGCGAGCGACACGAGTTTCTCCATGACGTCGGGATGTGCGGAAACGCTAGCCATAACCGGGCCTTGAGTGGGCGCGAGGTTGGTTGGGCGAGGGCGAACGCGAAATGTAATCGGCTACGAATCCAGGTCCCGGCTGATCTTGGCTGCCGGTGGTGCCGGCTTCCCGAGCAGCTTGGCCACGATCTGGTCGCCATGAAAGCGACCGTTCTCGATGAACACCTTGTTGGCATCGTAGCCGGCATTCACGACGCCAGCGATGAAGACCCCGGGCACGTCGGTCTCGAGCGTCGTGGGATCGTGCCGAGGAATCCCCGTGGCGGAGTCGATGGTCACGCCAACCTGCCGAAGCAGATCGACATTCGGCGCGAACCCGGTCATCAGGAACACGTGGTCGGCCGGAACTGCCGATATGGTTCCATCGGCGGAGCGGAGCGTCACGTTCTCCGGCCCGATCTCGACCACGCGGTTGTTCCAGATTGCGCCGATGCTTCCTTCGGCCACGCGATTCGTGAAATCCGGAAGCACCCACGGCTTGATCTTCTTGTCGAACGTGGAGCCGAAATGGACGAGCGTCACGTGCGCCCCCGCGCGCCAGAGGTCGAGCGCCGCTTCCGCCGCGGAGTTGCCGCCACCGACGACCACAGCGTTCTGCTGGAACGCGTAGTGACCCTCTCGGTAGGCGTGCGTGACGTGAGGCAGATGTTCCCCGGGCACGCCTAACCGGTTCGGCGATCCCCAGTAGCCGGTCGCGACGATGACCGCGCGCGCGTTCGTGACGTGCTCCGCACCACGCCGGTTCGTGCGCACCACGAACGCCCCATCAACGCCGTCTATCCGCACGACAGGCTCGTACTGACGAACGGGAATCTCGAAGTACCGGACGACGGTGCGGTAGTACGCGAGCGCGTCGCGCCGGGACGGCTTCTCGCCCGATGTGATGAACGGCAGCCCGCCTAACGACAACTTCTCGGCCGTCGAGAAGAAGGTCGCGTAGGTCGGGTAATGGGTGATCGAGCTCACGACGCACTCGGCGTCGAACACGAGGGCGTCGAGCCCGGCACGCCGCGCGGATATGGCAGCCGCGAGACCGCACGGCCCCGCCCCGACGATCACAACATCGATCACGCTGTCGATTCCCTGTTCCCGATCCTATTCCCGGCTACTCGAGGCCAATGATCTGGTCACGCCTCGTCCCAACGCTGACGTATACGATCGGCGCCGCGACCAGCTCGCGGATACGGTCGAGGTATCGACGCGCCTTGGCAGGCAACGCCTCGAGCGTGCGCGCTTCGCTCGTCGACTGCTGCCACCCCTCGAACCACTCGTACATCGGCTCGATGTGCTCCAGCGCGGTGACATCGCCGGGAAACTCGCGATACTCCTCGTCGCCCACCCGGTAGCCGGTGCATATCGCGATCCGATCGAGGGTGTCGAGGACGTCCAGCTTCGTCACGGCGAGGCCGCTCAGTCCGTTCACGCGCGTTGCATAACGAACGACGACGGCATCGAACCAACCACAGCGTCGAGGCCTGCCGGTGACGGCGCCGAATTCGTTGCCGAGCTCACGAATCCGTTCGCCCAGATCCCCAGGAATCTCGGTCGGCAGTGGGCCGTGACCCACGCGCGTCGTGTACGCCTTCACCACGCCAAGCACCGCGTCGATTGCCGTTGGCGCGATACCAGCGCCGATCGCAGCGCCACCAGAAGTCGTGTTGCTGGACGTCACGAATGGGTAGGTACCGTGATCGATGTCGAGCAGCGAGCCCTGCGCACCTTCCAGCAGCACTGCCGCACCCGACTCGATCGCCTGATGCACGCAAAGCCCGACGTCCTGCGATAGCGACAGCAGCCGCGGCGTGAGGCGCTCAAGCAGCTGCAGCGTTGCTTCGGCATCCGCTCTGCGTTCGGTGAAGCGCGCGAGCTGCCCGTTGGCGTGCTCGACGCCGCGCTCAACGAGCTGGCGCACGCGGGCCGGATGGCGCAGGTCGAGGACGCGAACGCCTCGGCGCGCGATCTTGTCCTCGTATGCAGGGCCGATTCCTCGACCCGTCGTGCCGATCTCCTTGCTCGCGGAGCTTTCGCCATCGAGCAGCTTGTGATACGGCAGCACGAGGTGAGCGCGGTCGCTGATATAGAGTCGCCCTTCGACGTCGATGCCGTCGGCAACGAGGCGGTCGACCTCGGAGAACAGCGTATCCGGATCGAGCACGACACCGTTGCCCACCGCGCATCGCACGCCCGGATGCAGAATGCCGCTCGGGATCTGGCGCAGCACGAACTTGGCGTCGCCGATATGCACGGTGTGGCCGGCGTTCGCGCCGCCCTGATATCGCACGACCCAGTCGGCACGCTCGGCGAGCACATCGACGAGCTTTCCCTTCCCCTCGTCCCCCCACTGGGCGCCGACGACGACGAGCGTGCGCGTTTTGTTATCGAACATGGTGCTCCCTGGAGGTCACTGCCCGGCACAAAAAAACGCCCCGGCTCGGGCGGGGCGTTGATTGAATCTACGTTCGAGATCCGGCGAGTCAACCGATTGCCCGTTTTCATCTCATCCGCGGTTGGTGACTCGCAACCGAGACGGGAGACGGCAGTGAACTGCAGACTGCCGTCTGATGTTCTCTTCCGTCTGATTCCGCCGTCGCGCTACATCGCCGCGGCTGCCACGAGCCACGCCGCGATCACCACACCTATGCCCGTCTTCATGGCTGCAGCGACCACGCGGCCGATCAGTGCACCAGTGGCCACCCGCGTCGCCGTGCCCGCCGTCGACTCGCGCCGAGTGTACTCGGCCACGAGCGCGCCGATGAAGGAGCCGACGAAGGCGCCAATCACAGACCCAATGATTGGCACCGGCACACCCACGATCGCTCCGACGATGCCGCCGATGATCGCGCCCCAACCGGCTCGCCTGGAGCCGCCGTACTTCTTGGTGTAGCGCGCCGAGAGTGAGAACTCGAAGATCTCGGCGATGACGGCGAGCACCGCGGTTCCCACAATGGTCACCCAGCCGATGGGATCTCCGCCGACGATCGCGTCGTAGCCGATCGCCGACCCTACCATGATCCACGTCCCGGGAAGTCCGAGCGGAATCAGGAAGAGCGACACCAACAGGACGATGGCGAAGAGAAGGACTTCCATATTGGGACTCAGGCTCTGGTCTCGAGCAGATTGGCGATCACACGGGCAACCTCAGCCATACCGGTTCCCGTGAGATGATCCGCGTTGTCGCGTGGCGTGTGGATCCGCGCCAACGTACGCGCCCCGCCCTTGCTCAGTGTCACCACGCTCCACCGAGCATCCGCGAGCGCGACACCGTCTGTGAGTACACCCGGCAGCAGCCGATGTGCGCGCACCCGCGACCCCGTTCGCGCCGATGCTGCGAGCACTGATGCCACGAGGGTATCGGGACGCCGACCGGTGTACATGCAGGTGGTCGCGCCATGGTCGTCGACGCCATCACAGTTGATGGCGACGGCTGGTTCATGCGGCCATACCTGCACCCACGCCCGCGCCCCCGCCAAACCGAGCTCCTCGGCGCTCGTTAGGCAGACGCTACACGGAGTGTCGCGCGCCTCTTCTACTGCGGTGAGCACGGTGGCGACACCCGTTGCGTTGTCCAGTGCGCCGGGGGAGCGCGTACCGACGGTGGTGGCAATGACCGGAACGGCACCCACGCTCGCAATCACGGCCAACAGGAACCAGCCTTCACCCAGGTTGAGCTGCCCACTCGCCAGTTGCGCAACACCGATGATCACGCCGGCGATCCATGCCGCTCCCACCAGCGTGATTCCCGCCGCGCGAAGGAGAATCGGAACCGGTTGTGACTTCGAGTCGAGATGCGCCATGAGCCAGAGCGTCGGCTCTCCGCGCGCTGGATTGCCACGTGTCGCGACGAGGTTCACGCCGGACCGGCGCAGCCCCGGGAACACGAGCACACCCGTACGGGCCAGCCACCGCGCCGCTAACCCCACGATCGCTCCACCTAACGCGAGACAAAGGACGGCAACTCCGGGCTTGTCGGCCCGTCCGGCTGCCACGGCAGCCACCAGCACCACGAGCGCGACGAGTCCACCAACCGGCGTGCCCCATCGGCCGGGGAACGCGGAATAGTCGAACCCCTCCTCTCTCACCACGAACCCGGCGGCTCGAAGCCGCTCGGCGCAATAGGCGCGCGCGCGCGCCTCCGATTCGCTGCCCGCCGGCCGTGGCTCACGCGCCAGCACACGCACGATGTCGAGAGCGCGCGCGGCACTCGCCGCGGGTCGCTCCGCCGATGACACCGGCGGCGCGGACACTGGCGCTACACCGCCGCGGTCACCCGCGCGTCCCGCAGCAGGGCGTCGACGCGCGCTTCGTCCTCAGCGGAAAGCGCCACGAGCGGAGAGCGCACCCGGCCGCCCTTGAGCCCGACCCGGTCCATCGCCGCCTTCACACCCGCCACGCCCATCCGGCCGACAATTTCGGCTGCGGGCGGAGCCACGGAACGCTGCGCGTCCGCTGACGCGTCGACGTCACCGGCCAAGAAGCTGGCGTAGATGTCGAGCGTGAGCTCGGCCGCGAACAGCGAGACGGCAAGAATGCCACCGCGCGCTCCCAGCCCCAACGCCTGATGGAACGACCCGCCATGCCCGGTGAGCACGGTGAAGCTGTCGCCCTGGGACTCGATATAGCCGCCAAGCCGCGTTAGGTCACCGGCGCTGTCTTTCATGCCGACGATGTTCTCGTGGGTCGCGAGACGGGCGACGAGATCCGGCTCCAGCGCGAAATGCATGTACTTCGGGATGTTGTAGAGCAGGACGGGTAGCGGGCTCTCCTCCGCGACGCGCCGATAGTGCGCATCGAGCGCGGCGGGCGTCATGGCCGAGCTGTAGTAGTGCGGCGCGACGACCAGCACGGCGTGCGCACCGTGATCGCTCGCGACGCGGCACCGCTGGATGCACTGACGGGTCGACTCAGCCCCCGTGCCCGCGATGACGAGCATGTCGCTTGGCAGCTCACGACGGGTGCGCTCGATGAGCGAACGGCGCTCCTCTTCATCCAGGAGCGCCGCTTCACCGGTCGAGCCGCACACTACGATCCCGCTCAATCCCGCCGCGGCGTACGCCCGGAGGTTGGTTGCGTAGGCATCGAGGTCAACCGCTTCATTTCGATCCCCGAACGTCGTCACCACCGGTGCGAATACGCCGCGCAGATTGAGCATTACCGTTTTTTCCCTCTTGGTTCGGGCGGCGATTCGGATTCGCCCAGTGCCGTCGGCACGAGCCCCATGATCCCGCCGTCGTCGTTGTCGTGATGATGACCGTTCGACGTCTCGGGACCACTGTTCAGGACCTTCATCTGAAGCTCGAAGTCCGCCGGGCGCGTCGACGCCGCTTTCGCGATGTCGAAAGATACCTTGTCGGCGTTCACCAAGTCGACCAGGTGCTGGTCGAACGTCTGCATCTGATACGTCTCGCGCCCCTCGGCGATGAAGTCGCGGATCTCGCCGATGCGCGCCTCGAGGATCAGGTCGCGGATCGCGGGCGTCACGACCATCACCTCTGCGGCGACGATGCGTCCGTTCCCGTCCTTGCGCGGCAGAAGTCGCTGCGAGATGACCGCGTTGAGCGATTCCGCGATGCGGATCCGCACCACGTCCTGCTCCTCGGGCGGGAACATCGCGATGATGCGCATGATGGTCGTGACGGCATCCGGCGTGTGCAGCGTGGACATGAGCAGGTGTCCCGTCTCGGCCGCCTTGAGCGCGGTGTCGATCGTCTCGGCGTCGCGCATCTCGCCGATCAGCACGACATCAGGGTCCTGACGGAGGGCGGCCTTCAGCCCATCGCGGAAGCTGTCCGTATCGATGCCGACTTCCCGCTGCGTGATGGACGAGTTGATGTCGCGGTGCAGAAACTCGATTGGCTGCTCGAGCGTGACGATGTGCTTGTGCATCTGCGTATTGATCACGTTCACCATCGCGGCGAGCGTGCTCGATTTTCCCGAGCCGGTGACGCCGGTCACGAGCACCATTCCGCGCTCCGCCTCGGCCAGCTTCGAGATCACTGGCGGGAGCTGCAGCGTGTCGACCGTCGGAATGGTGAACGGAATCACGCGCATGACGATCATGAAGCTCGACCGCTGCCGCAGAATGTTGACGCGGAAGCGGCCAACACCCGCCACGCCCCACGAGCAGTCGTAGTCGAGAATGCTGTCGATGCGCTGTCTCACTTCCTCGTTGTGAATCAACCGGAGCGCGATCGCCTTCGTCTGGTCAGGCGTCAGCGCCTGCTTGGTGAGCGCGACCAGCCGGCCATCGATGCGTGCGCGGAAGACGTCGCCTGCTTTGATGTGAAGGTCCGACGCCCCACGATCGACCGCCGCCTTGATGATCTTTTCCATGAATCAGAGTTGTACGGGATTCAGTAGCCCGCGTCCTTGTCGACGAGATTCCGGAGCGGGTCGCCGCGCCGGTATCGCACCCAGTTGTCGAGGAACAGCTCGAGCTCGCGTTCCCAGAACCGACGAGGCGAAATCGCCGCCACGTGTGGCGTGAGGAGCACCTGCCGAAGCCCCCAGAGCGGGCTGCTGGGCGGGAGTGGCTCCTCCCTGAAGACGTCGAGCACCGCGCCACGGAGACTCCC
>Ga0136846_1241680_pt1 | contig 17096 bp, 17 predicted proteins | sample HopSoiMetagenom2_FD_96841 | JGI IMG/M metagenome (GOLD analysis project Ga0136846, IMG submission 96841) | Grasslands soil microbial communities from Hopland, California, USA - 2 Assembly 2016 (version 4) | ecosystem: Environmental > Terrestrial > Soil > Grasslands | place: USA: Hopland...
CGGTCACCGCGCGCGGGCGACTGGACTCCAACCGCTCGACGACCGCGGCGTTGGCCTGCTCGACGAGGTCGCCGTGCTCACCCCACAACCGCCCGAGCAGCGCGAGCGCGCCGGGATCGCCGCCCCCCGGCGGACGCCAGTCGACCTCCACGACGGGGGCGCCCTGCTCGCGGATCGCCTCCGCGAACGGCGCCACGCCGACGTTGACCGCGACGACGTCGTCGATCATCGCGTCCACCGCGCGCGCTTGAATCGGCTCTGCTGACCGAGCTCGCTGACCTCGCCGCGCGCTTGCGCGCGGGCCCCGGCCTGGGCGCCAAGGCCGACCTCGACCTGGTGGCCGGGCTGGCCGGGACCGGCGACGACGCCGCGCTCGTCCGGCACCACGGCGGCCTGCTCGTCCTGTGCGCGGAGGCGATCCACCCCGACCTCGTGGCCGACGACCCGTTCGCCGCGGGCGCGGCGGCGGTCAACGCCAACGTCGCCGACGTGCGGGCCATGGGCGGCCGGCCGCTGGCGCTCGTCGACACCCTGGTCAGCCCAGACCGCGAGCACGCCGCACGCGTGCTGGAGGGGCTGCGGTGGGCAGCCGGCCTGCTGGGCGTCGCCGTGGTCGGCGGCCATCTCACGCTCGGCGCGCGCGCGGCGCTCTCCGCGGCCTGCACCGGGACGGTCCGCGTCCCGCTGCACGCCGCGTCCGCCCGGCCGGGCGACGCCCTGCTGGTCGCCTTCAGCCTCGACGGACGGTTGCGACCCGGGCCGGTGCCGATCTTCACGTCGCTGCGCGACCGCGCGCCCGCGCGGCTGCGCAGCGACGGCGAGGCGCTCGTCGAGGTGGCCGAGCGGGGGCTCTGCCACGCGGCCCGCGACGTGTCGATGCCCGGCCTCGCCGGGTCGCTGCTGCAGCTGCTGGAGCTCGCCGGGTGCGGGGCGACGCTCGACCTCGAGCGCGTGCCCCGACCGGCGGGCGTCGAGCCGGCCACGTGGCTGCTCGCGTTCCCGAGCTTCGGCTTCGTGCTGGCCGCGCAGCCGCAGGACGCCGCGCGGGCGATCGCGGCCTTTCACCGCCGCGACCTGGCCTGCGCGCTCTGCGGCACCTTCGACGCGACCCGCGCGCTGCGCGTGGCCGCCGGCGGCGAGACGGTCACGGTGTGGGATCTGGCCGGAGGCCCGGTCACCGGCCTGCGCCCCGGCTGAGCGCGATCGCCATCGGCTGGTGCGGCACGCCGTGGTAGTCGCGCACGGCGCCGTCCGGCGACCATCCCAGGAAGACGAAGAAGCCGACGTTGGGCACCTGGACCATCGCGTGCATGCGCTCGCCGCCGGCCTCACCCGCGGTGCGCACGGCGAAGCGCACGAGCGCCGCGCCGAGCGAGGTGTGGCGCGCGTCGGGCAGCACGGCCAGCCGGTCCCCGTGCCAGACCGCCCCGGCCAGCGGGTGCAGCCGCACCGCGCCGGCGATCCGCCCCGAGACGGCCCCGACGGCGTGCAGGGTCACCGGGTCGTCGTCGCGCTCGTCACGGTCGTCGGCGGTGAAGATGCCCTGCTCGGCGACGAAGACGGCACGACGGACGGCGTGGTGGGCCGCCACCTCGGCCGCATCGGCCGCCAGCCGGCAGGTCACCGGCGCGCGCGTCTCACGCGGTGCGGGCCGCGACGGGGCGATCACGCCAGGCCTCCTTCTCGAACACGCGCTCCCACGCGCTCAGGCCGGAGCAGGCCTGGCAGCGCGCGCACCCCGCCGCGGCAGCCGCATGGTCGAGGCCGTGCTCGGCCAGCATCGCGGAGACGCTGCGGTAGACCGAGGCCACGTAGTCGGGGTCGGGCGGCTGCTCGCCGGCCATCAGCGTCCCCGGGACGGGGCGCAGCGGGACCACGAACGGGTAGACGCCGAGCTCCACCGCGCGCCGGCAGCCGTCCTCGATGAGCTCGCGCCGCTCGCCCATCCCGAGGATCACGTACGTGCTCACGCGCCCGCGCCCGAAGACCTCGACCGCCCGCTCCCAGGTACGGAAGTAGCCCTCCAGCCCGGTCGTGGCCTTGCCCGGCGCGACCCGGGCCAGCACCTGCGGGTCGAAGGTCTCGCAGTGGATGCCGACCGCGTCCACGCCGGCGGCGTGCACCTCGTCGAGCACCGCGAGGTCGTCGGGGGGCTCGAACTGGACCTCGACGGGCAGGCCGCAGGCCTCCTTGATCGCCGCCGCGCAGCGGCTGATGTAGAGCGCGCCGCGGTCGCGCCGGTTCAGCGAGCCGGTCGTCAGGGTGACGTCGACCGCGCCGTCGAGGTCGCGCGCGGCCGTGCACACCTCGGCGAGCTGCGCCGGCGTCTTGACCGGCGTCGTCTGCTCCCCGCGGGTGAGCTCGATGCCGCAGAACGCGCACTGCTCGTACGTGCCCCAGTAGATGCACTTCTGGACGACGGTCGACGCGACCGAGTCGAGGTGCAGGAGCGCGATCTTCCAGTACGGGACGCCGTCGGCCGTGCTCAGGTCGTAGAAGCGCGGCCGCGGCGGCACGACCGCAGGCGCGACGTAGCGCCCGTCGCGCAGTACGCGCGCGCCGCGCCGGTCGATATGCAGCGTGTAGGGCGAGCGCTGCGCGTAGCCGGCGTGCATCGGCACGGTGAGCGGCAGCCCGCGCACGTAGAGGAAGCCCGCGTCTGACGGTCCCGCTCCCCCGCGGCGCCCCGGCACCGTCGCCCCGTCGCGCTCGTCCTGCACGCGCACGCCGAGCGACTGCAGCTCGACGAGGAGCCGCCGGTCGTCGAGCGTGGCCGCGTGCTCAGGCATGGACCGCGTAGAGCGCCTCGTAGTTCTGCCAGAAGACGCGTTCCTTGAGCTCCTGCGAGATCCCGCGGATCCCGTTGATCTTCCAGAACTCGCTGTCGAAGTCCGACCACGGCTCGTCGGAGCCGAAGAGCACGCGGTCACCGCCGACGCCGCTGCGCTCGATCTCGGTCAGCAGCCAGCGCGCGCCGAAACCGATCGCCCACGAGGTGTCGGTGTAGACCTTGTAGCCGTCCTGCACCCACTGCAGGAAGCGCGGCACCAGGCGGATGTGGCCGGACACGCCGCCGCCGAAGTGGACCAGGTAGATCTTGCAGCGCTTGCCGTAGCGCTCGACGAGCGGGATGAAGTTGCTGATGTCCGAGCTGCCGCCCGGGCTCGTGTGGAAGTGGAAGATGAGGTCGTGCTGCTCGCAGACGTCGAAGCACTCGTCGGCGAGGGCGCGGGTCTCGTCGTCCCAGGTGCCGGGGTCGGGGTTGCCACCGAGCAGGAAGGTCGTCTTGAGCGCGACGACGCGCGACTCCGAGGCGAGCTTCAGCGCCTTGCGCGTCAGCTCGGCGTTGCGCGGCAGGAACGAGACCCAGATCGCGGCCAGGATGCGGTCGTTGGACGTCGCCGCGTCCATGACGACGTCGTTGAGGTCGAACGAGATCTCGTGGACGGGGACGCCGTAGTTCGACATGGTCAGCGCGCGCTCGATGCCGAACTCGTCGAGGTGGTTCTTCACAAAGCTGCGCGTGTCGCGGAAGTCGTAGACCGTCGGCTTCACCGGGTGCTCGAGGTCGTAGAACTTCCACGGCGGGATCTCGCCGATGTGGCAGTGGGCGTCGATGACGCGCTTGGGCGGCTGGGGCACGGTCAGTCCCTCCCGAAGGCGGCCCGCGCCTGCTGGACGCGGGCCTGCCATTCGTCGGCGTCGCGGAAGCTCTGCGGCGGCATGAGCGGGGGCCTGTCCAGCAGCCAGGCGCCGTCGGCGGGGTCGAGCTGGACGACCTCCAGCTCGTAGGTGGCGGTCAGCGCGTCGGGCTCGGCGCGCGACGAGGCGTGCAGCGCGCGTCCGCTGCGGACGTGCATCTCCAGGCGCTGGGAGCCGAGCGGCGTGACGTCCTCGAACAGCACGACCCACTCGTCGCCGCGGCGGCGCGCCTCCTCCAGCCGGCGCCGCGCGAGCGCCTTGCCCTGCTCGCGCGTGATCTCGCGGTGGCGCGTGGCGAACGCGGCGTCGCGCACGGCGTCGGCGTCCATCATCGCGGCCATCGAGGGCGCCAGCCGGCGGACCACCTCCGTGCCGATCTGGCGCCGCTGCGCCCACGCGCTCAGCAGCTCGTCCTCGGTGTGCACGTCGCCGAGCTCTTCGACGACGGCCCGCACGACGCCGATGTACTGCTGGTAGAGCGTGACGTTCGTCATGACCGACGGGTAGATCTGGGCCTCGGCCCGCCGCCACGTCGCGATCACGGCAGCGGGATCGCCCGCCGGGCCGGCCGTCACACGGTCCAGGTGTTCAGCTGGAAGGCGCGCTCGCGCCACGCGGTCAGAGCCGAGTCGAGCACGTCCAGGGGGTGGAACGGCTTGACGCCCTCCAGCAGCAGGTCCTCGGGGAACCCGTAGAGCGCGCCGGCGGCGAAGCGGCAGGCGAAGACCTTCCCGCCCTCGTCCATGAACGTCTTGAGCTGGTTGTTGATGGCCATGTGGCCGGGGAACGCCTCGTCGCCGACCTTCGGGAAGCCGCGCGTGCCCGACGCCATCAGCACGCCCGGGCCGTAGAGCACGAGCGTCGTGTCGAAGCCCTTGCGCCGCAGCCGCGTCGTCGTCAGGAGGTTGACCAGGCCGACCGAGCCCTCGTAGGGAACGGTGTGCATGAACGTGTAGGCCTTCTCGCCGGGCTCCGCCTGCACGTCGGGAAAGACCTTCTCCGAGGTGTCGAAGAGCTCGTTGCCCTTCGTCTTGGTGTCGGCCAGCGCGTCGCTGTGAGCCACCGCTCCTCCTCAATGTGCCGCCGCCGGGCGTGCGCGCGGCGCCGGACCGTGTCGTATAGGTGATGCAACTTCAAACAGAGTGCCCGACGCAAGTCAAGAACCGCGAGACCCGCGGGACGGCGCGTTTCGCTTAGTGTACGCTGCGTTACCTTCAAGAAAAATGACCACCCACAGCGTCACCTTCCCCGGCATCGACCAGACGGTGTCGAGCATCGGCGCCAAGGTCGCCAAGGCCCGCGCGGAGCGCGGCTGGTCGCTGCAGCAGCTCGGGCATCGCGCGGGTGTCTCGGCGGCCGCGATCCACAAGATCGAGAAGAGCGGGATGACGCCGACGATCGCGACGCTGATGAAGATCGCGGCCGCCCTCGGCAAGAGCGTCGGCTTCTTCATCGAGGAGGGCGACGCGCCGCGGCCGGTCACGGTGATCCGCCGCGACGAGCGCTCGCTGCTCTACACCTCCAAGCAAGGCCTGGTCCTGGAGAACATCTCCGGCCGCTACGGGCCCTTCTACCTCGCAGGCGCCGAGGCCACCGTGGAGCCGGGGGCCGACAGCGGGCCAGAGCGGATGACCCACCCCGGCGAAGAGCTCGCGCTGGTCCTGGAGGGAAGCTTGGTCTTCGAGGTCGACGGCGAGGAGCACCTGCTCGCGGAGGGCGATTCGGTCCACTTCCGGACGTCCGTCCCCCACGCCTGGCGCAACCCCGCCGACGAGCCCGCGCGGCTCGTCTGGCTCGTCATCCGCTCGACCTGATCGCGTGGGCCGGGTCGTCATCGCCTTCGGCGGCAACGCCCTGGTCCGCGAGCACGAGCGCGGAACGTGGGAGCAGCAGCTGGCCCACGCGCTGGAGGCCGCACGCGACGTCGTGCACCTCAGCCGGACCCAGCAGCTCATCCTCACGCACGGCAACGGCCCCCAGGTCGGGACGCTCGCCCTCCAGCAGGCGCTCGCCGAGCCCGACGCGCCCGCGCTGCCACTCGACGTCCTCGGCGCGATGACCCAGGGCGAGATCGGCTACCTGCTCCAGCAGGCGCTGAACACGGTCGACCCGTGGCTGCCGACCGCCACCGTCCTGACCCGGGTCGTCGTCGCCGAGGACGACCCGGCCTTCAGCGCCCCGCCGACCAAGCCCATCGGGCCCTTCTACAGCGCCGCCGACGCCGCCCGCCTGGCCGACGAGCGGGGCTGGGCGATGGCGCAGGACGCCGGGCGCGGCTGCCGGCGGATGGTCCCCAGCCCGCAGCCGCTGCGCGTGCTCGAGGTGGAGCACGTCCGGCGCCTGGCCGAGAGCGGCGCGCTCGTGATCGCGGGCGGCGGCGGCGGGATCCCCGTCGTCTGGCGCGACGGCGTCCTGTCGGGAGTCGACGCGGTCATCGACAAGGACCGCTGCGCCGCCGAGCTCGCCCTGTCGGTCGGGGCCGACCGCCTCGTACTGCTGACCGGCGTGCGGCGCGTGGCCCTGGGCTTCGGCCGGCCCGACCAGCGCGACGCGCGCCGCCTGACGGTCTCCGACGCGCTGCGCCATCTGGAGCAGGGGGAGTTCCCGAAGGGCAGCATGGGTCCGAAGATCGAGGGCGCGGCTCGCTTCGCCGAGGCCGCGGGGACCGCCATCATCACCGACGCCGAGCACCTCGAGGCGGCGGTGCGCGGGCAGGACGGGACGTGGATCGTCGACGACGCGCTCGGCCCCTCGGTCCTCGACCCCGCCGCGGTGCCGGCGTGAGCTGGGCGGTCGAGACCCTGCCGGACCACTACGCCGACAGCGTGCGCCTGATGGGGGTCGCGGCGCAGCTGCGGCGGCGGGACGGCGTCACCGCGTGTGAGATCGCCATGGCGACGCCCGCCAACCTCGCGGCGCTGCGCGAGCTCGGAGTGCAGGTCGACGCCGGCCCGGCCGACGTCGTCATGGCCGTCAGCGGCGACGAAGCCGCCGCCGCGCTGACCGAGGGGCGACGGCTGCTGACCAGCGCCCCGGCCGGCGAGGGGGAGGGCGAGCGGGCGGCGGCGCCCCCGCGGTCGCAGGTCGCCGCGGCCCGTGCGCTCGACGGGCGCGCCAACGTCGCGGTCGTCTCGGTGCCCGGCGAGTACGCCGCGCTGGAGGCCCACCGCGCGATCGGCCTGGGCCTGCACGTCTTCCTGTTCTCCGACCACGTCGCGCTGGAGGACGAGATCGCGCTCAAGCGGCGCGCCGCGCAGCGCGGTTTGCTGCTGATGGGCCCCGAGGCCGGGACCGCGATGCTCGGCGGAGTCGGCCTGGGCTTCATGAACGTCGTGCCCCGAGGCGGCGTCGGGATCGTGGCCGCCGCGGGCACCGGCGCGCAGGAGAGCGCCTGCCTGGTGGCCGCGGCCGGCGGCGGGATCTCGCAGGTGATCGGCGTCGGGGGGCGCGACCTCTCACGCGAGGTGGGCGGCCTCATGTTCCGCCGGGCGATCGAGCTGCTCGCGCAGGACCAGGCGACGGACACCCTGCTGCTGGTCTCCAAGCCGGCCGACCGCGCCGTCGTCGAGGGCCTCGCCGCCGTGCTGCCACAGGACAAGCGCGTCGTCGCCGCCTTCGTCGGCCTGCAGGACGCCGACCTGCCCTTCGAGGCGCACGCGACGCTCGACGCCGCAGCGCGCGCGGCGGCCGGGTCCGCGCCGGCGCCGGACACCACGGCGCTCGCGCGCCGGGCCGAGGCCGCCGCGCCGCGGGGCCGCGTGCTCGGGCTGTATTCGGGCGGGACGCTCGCGCACGAGGCGCAGACGATCCTCGCGCCGGCCCTCGGTGCGATCGCCGACGAGCCGGACGCCGACGGCCACGCGATCGTCGACCTCGGCGCCGAGCGCTACACGCGCGGCCGGCCGCACCCGATGGTCGACCTGGACCTTCGGCGCGCGCTGCTCGAACAGGCCGCGGACGACGGCCGGACGGGCGTCGTGCTGCTCGACGTCGTGCTCGGCCACGGCGCGCACCCCGACCCGGCCGCGGAGCTGGCCGGCGCCGTCGAGCGCCTCACCGCCGACGCGCTCGTCATCGCGCGCGTGTGCGGCACCGCGGACGACCCCCAGGACGAGCATCGCCAGAGCGGCCTGCTGCGCGACGTGGGCGCGCTCGTGGCGCCTTCGAACGCGGCTGCGGTACGGCTGGCCGCGCGCGCGGTGGCGGCCGCGGAGGTGGCGCGGTAGTGGCCGTGCGCCCGCAGCGGGGGCTGCGCGTCGCCCAGCTCACCTATTCCGTCAAGCCGCGCGGCGGCGTGGTGCACGCGATCGCGGTCGCGGAGGCGCTGGCCGCCCGCGGCCACGCGGTGGAGCTGATGGCCGTCGGCCCGCCGGGGTCGCGCTTCTTCCGCGCGCCGCGCGTGCCCGCGCGGGTCGTGCCCCACGAGCCGCCGCCGGACGCGCCCTTCGACGAGCGCATCGCGGCCTGCATCGCCGACTACCGCGACGGCTTGCGTGCGCTGCTGCGCGCGCGGCGCTTCGACGTCGTCCACGCGCAGGACTGCATCTCGGCCAACGCCGCCCTGGCGCTGCGCGACGAGGGCACCATCGCCCACGTCGTGCGCACCGTCCACCACGTCGACGACTTCCGCTCGCCCTCGCTCATCGCCTGTCAGGAGCGCTCGATCGCCGAGCCCGACCTCGTGCTGTGCGTCTCGCCGCCATGGGTGAGCCGGCTGCGCCACGACTTCGGCGTCGTCGCGGCGCTCGTGGGCAACGGCGTCGACACCGCTCGCTTCCACCCACCCTCGGCGCAGCAGCGCGAGCGGGCGCGGTCGGCGCTCGGCGTCGGCGACCGCGTCGTCGTCCTGACGGTCGGCGGCGTCGAGCCGCGCAAGGGCTCACTGACCCTCCTGGAGGCCTTCGCGCGCGTCCGCGAAGCGCTGCCCGCGCGCGACGCGGCGCTCCTCGTGGCCGGCGGGGCGACGCTCTTCGACTACCGCGACGAGGTCGGGCGCTTCGAGCAGCGGCGCGCCGCCCTGCACCTCGACGACCACGTACGGATGCTCGGGCCCGTCGACGACCATCTCCTGCTCTCGCTCTACCACGCGGCCGACGCCTTCGCGCTCCCCTCGACGAAGGAGGGCTTCGGCCTCGTCGTGCTCGAGGCGCTGGCGTGCGGGGTGCCGGCCGTCGTGTCCGCGCTCGACGTCTTCAAGTCCTTCCTCCGTGACGGCCGCGACGCGCTGATGGCGCCCGCGGGCGATCCGCGGGCGCTGGCCGAGGCGCTCGTGCGCGCGGCGGACGACGACGCGCTGCGCCGGCGCCTGCGACTGGCCGGGCGGCGGGTGGCCGAGCGCCACGGCTGGGACGGCGTCGCCGCGGCCCACGAGCGCGCCTACCGCACGCTCGCCGCAGCGCGCGCCGCGTGATGGCCTCCCGGCTGGAGGTGCGCGCGAGCTGGCGGGGCGGCTACGCGACCGACGTCCGCGCCCGCGGACACACGGTCCGCGTCGACGAGCCGGGCGTGGGCGACGACAGCGGCATGATGCCCACCGAGCTGTTCTGCGCGTCGCTGGCCAGCTGCTTCTGCCTGGCCGTGGCGCATGTCGCGCGCAAGCGCGAGCTCGACACGCCGGGACTCGAGGTGACCGTGACGGCCGAGCGGGCCGGCAGCGAGCTGCGCTACGAGCGTCTCGTCGTGACCGCGGCGGCCGCGGTCGACGCGCCGGTCCTCGACGACCTCGTCCGCCGCGCGGTCCGCTTCTGCTGGGTGTCGAACACGCTGGCCGCGGGTGTCGACGTCGAGTATCGTTCAACCGCAATGGACGAGGCTTTCCGAAAGTGAACGCTTCGGCGCGATGACGCTCGCCAACGCGCAGGAGCTGGCCGACGTCCTGCGGGAGGCCGACCGGCTCGGCCTCGTCTTCGCCCGCCACGCCTACGGCATGCGCGAGTGGGCCGACCTCTTCGGTGCGCGCATCCGCGACGTCGCCGAGCCCCGGGCCAAGGCGCTCGTGGCGCGGATCGTGGCCGACAACGCGCGCCACATGCTGCTCTTCCGCGAGCGGGCGCGCGCGCACGGCGTCGACCCCGACGCCTACGCGCCGCCGCCGGAGGGGGACGCGATCTACCGGCGGATCCCGCAGCTGCGCGACGTCGGAGCGCTGGCCGGCTACGCGATCGGGTCGCTCGAGAACTTCCTCCAGCTGCTCGCGGTCTACCGCGTGACGGCGACCGACCCGCGGGACGTCGCGGTGATCGACGAGGTGGTGGCCGACACCGAGCGGTCGATCGCCGCGCTCGCGCCGCTGGCGGTGGCCGGCGGGGACGCCGCGGCCCGCGAGGCGCACGAGCTCTACCGGCGCCGGGAGCTCGTCGAGCCGCGCCGGTACCGGGATGCCGCCTGACGGCGGCGGGCCGTCCTTCGCCGAGCTGCAGCGCGAGCTGCCCCGCTCGTCCCCGCGCGCCTGGCGCTTCGCGCTCGAGCGCCGCGCCGCGCGCGCCGGGGCGCTGCTCAGCGACGGGCTGCGCACCGGGTACCGGCACGGGTTCGACTCGGGCCCGTTCATGGCCCACGCCTACGCCAACCGCGCGCGCGGCCGCACGCCGCTCGGGCGCGCGCTGGACCGGCGACTGCTCGAGCGCCCGACGCTGACCGCCTTCCGCGAGGTCCGCGTCCTGGCCCGGCGGGCCGTCCTGGACGCGATCGCCGCGGCCGGCCGCGACGACGTCGTCGTCGCCGACCTCGCCGCCGGCCCCGCGCCCTACCTGCTCGAGGCGCTGCAGCGCCACCCGTCGGCGCGAGCGATCCTGCAGGATGTCGCGCCCGAGGCGCTGGAGGGCGCCCGCCGCGACGCGCAGGCGCGCGGCGTGAAGGACCGCGTGGCGTTCGTGCGCGCGGACGCCTTCGACCGCGCCGCGCTGGCCGTCCTCGCTCCCCGCGTCGACGTGGTGGTCGAGCTCGGGCTCTACGGCATCGAGCACGACGACGGCCGGGTGGCGCGACACCTGCGCGACCTCGGCGAGCTCGTCGCCCCGGCGCAGATCGTCTTCAACGTCCAGACGCGCAACCCGGAGATCGAGCACATCGCGCGCGTGTGGGTCAACGCCGGCGGCGGCCGCTGCGTCTGGCGGCTGCGGCCGGTCGAGCTCGTGCTGGGCTGGGCCGCCGACGCGGGCTACGCGCCCGCCTCGGTGACGTCGGACTCGCGCGGGATCTACCGGGTGGTGCGGCTCGTACGGGCCGGGGCATGAGCGTCCTCACCTGGACTGCCCGGGAGGCGCCGCCGCGGCGCTCACGGCGCCTGGCGGAGCTGCAGCGCAGCCACCACGCGATGTGGAACTACGTGACCTACCGCGACGCGCTGGCGCTGACCGGGATGCAGGCGGCCGACTTCTACCCCGAGGGCACCACCCGCCTGCCCGACGACTGGGCCGACCTCGGCTGGCTGACCTGCTTCGCCGGCCCTCCCGCCTCGGCGGTCGCCGCGATGCGCGACGCGCTCGTGCCCGAGGCCCTGGACGTCTATCCGCCGGACCTGCTCGAGCCGCTGCGCGACGCGGCCGCCGGCGCGCTGGGGCGCCGGCGCGACGAAGGGTTCGAGGTCGTCGGCACGGAGGGCGCGCAGGCAGGCATCGCGCTCGCGCTCATGGCGGTGGTCGATCCCGGCGACGAGGTGATCGTCGGCGATCCCGGGTACTTCCACCTGCCGGCCGCCGTCATCGCCGCGGGCGGCGTGCCCGTGCCGGTGCCGATCGACGCCGCGTCGGGCTTTCGCCTGGACCCCGAGCGCGTCGCGGCGGCCGTGACGCCGCGCACGCGCGCGCTGGCCGTCGTCGACCCGGTCAACCCGTACGGCACGGTCCTGCCGGCCGACGCCGTCGCGGAGCTCACCGCGATGACCGAGGCCCGCGGGATCCTGCTCATCCATGACGTCACGCACGGGCTGCTGCGGATCGACCCGGCCGCGCCGCTGCACCCCGCCGCCGGCGGGTCGGCGGTCGTGACCTTTTCGGTGTCGCATTGCTTCGGGATGGCCGGCGCGCGGCTCGGCTTCCTGGCCGGACCGCCCGCGCTCGTGCGCGCGTGCCTGCAGCTCAAGGCTGCGCTGACCCGCCTGAACACGAATCTCGTCTCGCAGCGCGGCGCGCTCGCGGCGCTGCGCGACCAGGAATACGTGGGCTTCGCCGAGAGCGTGATCCGCGGCAACCTCGCGCACCTCGAAGCGACGCTCGCCGGCCTGGACGGCGTGCGCCTGGCCGTCGCCCCCCAGCGCGGGCTGGCCTGCGCGCTCGACCTGACGGACAGCGGCACGACGGCGCAGGAGCTGATGGTCGCCCTCTTCAAGCGGCGTGTCGCCGTGTACCCGGGCGACGGGCTGGGCGACGTCGCCGCGGCGAGCACGGTGCGGCTCAACCTGTCGACCCCCGATCCGCGCGTGATGGAGCATCTGCGCGCGGTGATCGGCGACGCGCTGGCCGAGGCGGCGAGCGGGCGCTGGCGTGAGCCGGTGGCCGAGCTGCTGACCGCCAAGGGCACGGAGCGCGCCGCGCGCCTGGCCGAGCGCGTCCGACGCCGCCGATGATCGAGCTCGATGCACTGATGGCCGAGCACGACTCGCCGCTGTGGCTGGTCGACCTCGACCGCGTCCGTGCCAACTGGTCGGCGTTCGGCGCGGCGTGGCGGGGGGTGTGGGCGGACGTCGAGATCGCGTACTCGTACAAGACCAACCGCCTACCGGCCATCCTGCGGGCGCTGGCCGCGCAGGGCGCCCTCCCCGAGGTCGTCTGCGAGGCCGAGCTGCTGCTGGCCGAGGCGGTGGCCGGGCCGCTGAACGGGCGCGCGATCGTCAACGGGCCGGTCAAGCCGGCGGCGCTGCTCGAGCGCGCCGCCCGCGCCGGCGCCTTGGTCGTCGCCGACAGCGCGCAGGAGCTCGACCGCATCGCGGCCGCGGGCGTGCGGCGCGCGGGCGTCCGCGTCGCCCTCGCCGGCGACGACCGCGAGCCCACGCGCTTCGGCGTCGCACCCGATGAGGTTCCGGCCGCCGTCGCCCGCGCCCGCGCGCTCGGCCTCCAGGCGGAGGCGCTGTCGGCCCATCTGGTGTCGACGCGCTTTCGCCGGCGCCTCGCCGACTCGCCCAGCCTGGGCGCGGCCGTGGAGGTCCGCTGGCCAGGGCCGCCGCACGAGCACGCGACGGCCGCCGCCGTCCTCGGCCGTCTGGCCGCCCGCCTGGAGGTGCCGGTCGTCGACCTCGGCGGCGGCTTCCCGCCGGCGCCCGCCGTCCGCGACCACGCCGACGCGGTCGCCCGCGCGCTGGACGGCGCCTCGTTCGCGGGCCGCCTGGCGCTGGAGCCGGGCCGCGCCATCGTCGCCGACGCGGTCGACCTCGCCTGCACGGTCGGCGCCGTCAAGCGGCTGCGCGACGGCCGTCGCTGCGTGATCGTCGACGCCGGCACGAACCTCGTGCCCGGCGCGCTGTGGGGCCGGCCGCGCATCGAGGCGCAGGGTCCGCCCGCGGGCCCCGCGCTCGTCACCGGGCCGTTGTGCCTGAACGTCGACGTCCTGCACCCGGCGGTGGAGCTCCCCGATCTCGCGCCGGGCGCCGCCGTGGTGATCCGCGCCGTGGGCGCCTATCACCAGGCCCAGTCGACCCAGTTCGGCGACCTGCGGCCCGCGACGGTGGCCTTCGAGGACGGCGGCTGGCACCTGTGCCGGCGGCGTGAGACAGTGGACGACCTGCTGGCGGGCGATCTCGGCCCGGTCGGAGTCACCGCCGCCGCGGTCGCCGGAAACGAGGAGGGCAAGGCATGAGCGAGCGTCTCGTCGTCATCGGCGGTGGCGGCGCCGGGATCTCCGCGGCGACGACGGCCAAGCGCGTCGACCCGTCGCTGCGGGTGTCGTTGTTCACCGAGTTCGCGGACATCGCGTACTCGCCGTGCGGCATCCCCTTCGTCCACGGGCGCGAGATCCCGCGCTTCGAGGACCTGTTCCTGTCGACCGTCGAGCGCTATGTCGAGGACGGGCTCGACATGCGGATGGAGACGGTGATCACCGACCTCGACCTCGACCGCGGCACGATCACCGCGCGCAACCAGCCCGAGGGGTTCGACAAGCTCATCGTCTGCACCGGATTCCACTGGCGGCGTCCCGACGTCGCGGGGGCCAACCTCGACGGCCTGCACTACGTCAAGGACATCCGCAAGGCGATGGAGTTCGACAAGCTCCTCGACCAACTGCGGACGGTCGTCGTCGTCGGCGCGCACCCGGTCGCCGTCGAGATGGCCGGCAACCTCGGCCATCGCGGGCTGGAGGTCCACCTCGTCGACGAGGGTCCGTGGCTCCTGCACGAGGTGCTCGATCCCGACGTCGCCGAGCCCGTCCACGAGTCGCTGCGCTCGCGCGGTGTCACGCTGCACCTCGGGACGCGCGTCGAGGCGTTCGTGGGTGACGACGGCAAGCTGCGCGCCGTCGCCACCTCCGACGGCGAGATCGCCTGCGACGCCGCGGTCATCGGACTGGCCAAGGAGCCCAACGCGGCGCTGGCCGCAGCGGCCGGCCTGCGCGTCGGCACCACGGGCGGGCTCGTCGTCGACGACCACATGCGCGCCAGTCGCGACGGCGTCTGGGGCGCGGGCGACGTGATCGAGGTCCCCCACGGGCTGACCATGATCCCGATCCAGGGCCTCACCGGCTCGCACGCCTACGCCCAGGGCCGGGTGGCCGGCGCCAACGCCGCGGGCGAGGACCGCGCCTACGACCCGGTCTGGGTCCCGTGGGGCATGGTCGCCGGTGACTACACGATCGGCGGCTTCTCCTTCGGGGAGACGCTCGCCCAGGCGATGGGCATCCCCTACACGGTCGCCAAGGGGGTCGGCGTCTCGCGCGCGCGCTACTACCCGGGCGCCACGAAGACGCACGTCAAGCTCCTGGCCGAGCCGGGCACCCGGCGCATCATCGGCGGGCAGATCCACGGCGGCGAGGGCGTCAAGGAGCGCTGCGACTTCCTGGCCTTCGCGGCCAAGCGCGGCGCCACGCTCGACGACCTGGCGTGGATGGAGAACATCTACTCGCCGCCGATCGGCGCGCTCTTCGAGCCGGTCGCGATCGCGGCGCAGAACGGCCTTGCCGACCTGCGTCGCGGCGAGGCCACGCCCGAGCAGGCGCCCAAACCGGCCTCGGCGGTGCCGGCGTGAGCGCGGCGGCCGACGTCCGGCGCCGGCTGCGCGAGCGCGCCGAGCACGCGCTGCGCCAGGCGGCGATGGAGGACCTGCGGCGGCAGTTCCCGGCGGCGACGGTGGCGCCCTACCGTGATCGCACGGACCTGGTCTGGCGCGCGCTGTTCGTCCCGCTCTACCGCCGGGTGCCCTGGAGCACGAAGGTGCGGGTGATGGAGGCGCTGCGCATGACGGCGACGCGCGCCGGGTGGTCGCGACCGGAGCGCACGGCGCGCCAGCCGTGGCGCCCGCCCGTCCGCAGCGACGGGTCGGCCGGGGACGCCGCGCGCTGACAGTCGGCCGGGCGTGGACCCGTGTCGCTCGCGCCGCGTGAGGCGGGTACGCAGCCGTCCATGGCCATCATCGAGACCGACGGCAAGCCGACCGGCGACATCGACGTCGACGAGACGCTCGACTGGCTCGACTCGCTGGACTCCGTCCTGCGCAACGACGGGCCCGAGCGGGCGCGCTACCTGCTCGAGCGGCTCGTCGAGCACGCCGGGCGGGCAGGCGCCGCGCCGCCGGCGGGCGGCAACACGCCCTACGTCAACACGATTCCCGTCGGCCAGGAGCCGCCGTATCCGGGCGACGCCGAGCTCGAGCGGCGCGTGCGCACCTGGATCCGCTGGAACGCGATGGCCATCGTCCTGCAGGCCAACAAGGAGTCCTCGGAGCTCGGCGGCCACATCGCCAGCTACCAGTCGGCGGCGACGCTCTACGAGGTCGGCTTCAACCACTTCTGGCACGCTCCGTCCGAGCGTCACGGCGGTGACCTCGTGTTCCTGCAGGGGCACTCGGCCCCCGGCTTCTACGCGCGCGCGTACCTCGAGGGGCGGCTGAACGAGGACCGGCTGCGGCGCTTCCGCCAGGAGGTCGACGAGCGCGGCCGCTTCGACGGGCGCGGCATCTCCTCCTATCCGCACCCGTGGCTGATGCCCGACTTCTGGCAGTTCCCCACGGTGTCGATGGGACTGGGGCCGATCATGGCCATCTACCAGGCGCGCTTCATGAAGTACCTCGAGGGCCGCGGGCTGGCGCGGACCGAGGGGCGCAAGGTGTGGGCCTTCCTGGGCGACGGCGAGACCGACGAGCCGGAGTCGCTGGGCGCGATCTCGATGGCCGGACGCGAGCGCCTGGACAACCTCATCTTCGTCGTCAACTGCAACCTTCAGCGCCTCGACGGGCCGGTCCGCGGCAACGGCAAGATCATCCAGGAGCTCGAGACCGTCTTCCGCGGCGCGGGCTGGAACGTGATCAAGGTGATCTGGGGGTCGCGCTGGGACCCGCTGCTCGCCGCCGACCGCGACGGCCTGCTGGTTCAGCGCATGGAGGAGGCGGTCGACGGCGAGTACCAGGCCTTCAAGGCGCGCGACGGCGCCTATGTGCGCGAGAACTTCTTCGGCCGCTACCCGCAGCTGCGCGACATGGTCGCCGAGATGTCGGACGCCGAGATCCAGGCGCTCAACCGCGGCGGTCATGACGCGCTGAAGGTGCACGCGGCGTACGGGGCGGCCGCGCGCCACACCGGCCAGCCGACGGTGATCCTCGCCAAGACGGTCAAGGGCTATGGGATGGGCGAGGCCGGCGAGGGCCAGAACATCACCCACCAGCAGAAGAAGATGACGGAGAACGCCCTGCTGGCCTTCCGCGACCGCTTCAACCTCCCGCTCTCGGACGAGCAGGTGGTCGCCGGGCGGTTCCACCGTCCGCCCGACGACAGCCCGGAGATGCGCTACCTGCGCGAGCGGCGGGCCGCGCTGGGCGGCGGGCTGCCCGCCCGCCGGCGCCGGGCGCAGGCGCTCCAGGTCCCGCCCCTGTCCGCCTTCGGGGGCCAGCTCAAGGCCACCGACGGCCGCGAGATCTCCACGACGATGGCCTTCGTGCGCATCCTCAACACGCTGCTGCGCGACAAGCAGATCGGCCGCCACGTCGTGCCCATCGTGCCCGACGAGTCGCGGACGTTCGGCATGGAGGGCATGTTCCGGCAGTTCGGCATCTTCTCCCAGCTCGGACAGCTCTACCAGCCCGAGGACGTCGAGCAGCTGATGTTCTACAAGGAGGACCGCAAGGGCCAGATCCTTCAGGAGGGCATCAACGAGCCCGGTGCGTTCTCGTCCTGGATCGCCGCCTCGACGTCGTACTCCAACCACGGCGTCCCGATGATCCCCTTCTACATTTACTACTCGATCTTCGGCTTCC
>Ga0136846_1216548_pt1 | contig 17090 bp, 15 predicted proteins | sample HopSoiMetagenom2_FD_96841 | JGI IMG/M metagenome (GOLD analysis project Ga0136846, IMG submission 96841) | Grasslands soil microbial communities from Hopland, California, USA - 2 Assembly 2016 (version 4) | ecosystem: Environmental > Terrestrial > Soil > Grasslands | place: USA: Hopland...
TCGGGCGGCGGGCGAGCGCTGCGCTATGCCGGGGCTCCGCGCCCGCCCGCCGCCCGACCCCGACGATAGTGACATCTCTATCTGGCGGACACATGAGCACGCCAGTTTCTCAACAGCGAGACACAATATATAGATCCGTTGAGCGGTATTTTGGCTATTCCTCCACTCACCATAGAGGACATGGGGATAAGTGAGCCTACCGAGCCATATCACTTCTTGAGGGTTGGACTCAAGCCAGGATCTTGGCTGACCGAAAGGCAAGCCGGAAGGCGCGGGTGCTCACGGGAGAAACTCAATGGCGACGTACCTAATTGGAAGCCTCGGACGGCGCGAGATACTAATCATGACCGCTGCAATCGCGGGATCGGGCGCAGTTTTGCCCTTAACGCATGCCGCCGCTGAAGATGCATTGCAGCGGACGCCGGACCAAATACTTGGACCTTTTTATCCCCTTAAAGAGCTGTCCACAGATTCTGACCTGACGAGAGTACCCGGGCGGTCCGGTCGCGCGACAGGGCAGGTGCTCAACGTTATGGGGCGGGTTCTGAACGTCGTAGGACAGCCCATTCACAGTGCACGAGTCGAGATATGGCAAGCGAATAGTCACGGACGCTACACGCATCCTAGCGATGCCAATCCCGCACCGCTGGACCCGAACTTTGAAGGCTCCGCTGTTTTGACCACCGACGCAGACGGCCGGTACCGATTCAAAACAATCAAACCGGCCCCTTATCCTGCCGGACCCAACCGGATGAGGCCAGCACACATCCATTTTCAAGTGAGTAGCGGTCAGGATAGGATCGTGACGCAGATGTATTTTGATGATGATCCCTACAATAAGAGCGATCCGTTTCTCAACAGCGTTGGATCAGCCGAAAGACAGGAGCTGCTGGTCAAAAAACTTATCGCACCGTCACCAGATTTCGAACCTGATTCAAAAATAGTGCTCTTCGACTTAGTATTGCTCAACGGATAAATTGGACATCCTCATCGAATCTCCAGCGTTATACCAGACGGGGACGTCTAAACATTTGATTTATTGTTAACCTACCCTTCCTTTACCGCGTAGCAGTTTTACTGCAAGACCGGTTTATGCGCTGCGCCGATTTTCCAGAATGAGAAATTATGCGACACAAACCTGTAGGCGCCCGATTAAAATGTCACTCCTCTGCCAGATAGAAATGACACTCCCGGACGGTTTTGCTGAGCTTGCCTACGAGCCGAGCGTGCTGAAGCGCGCTCGGTCAAACAAAGGGAGCGGCTTCATGGGCCGGTGCATCGGGCGCCGGTCGAGCGCTGCGCTACGCCGGGGCTCCGCGCCCGCCCGCCACCCGACCCCGACGATGGTGACATCTCTATCTGGCAGAGATGGTGACATCTCTATTGGGCGGACACAAAACCGAGTCCCTCTGACGACCGTCGCCGCAAAGAAACCGCAGACAGACCAACAACGACCGCTCGCTGCGATCGGCAGTAACGACAAGAGTTACCCTATACCAACCAATCGGGAATCGACAGCAGGATCGACGCGGAAGACACAGCAGCAAGCAGAGTCCAGTCCAACACCTGAAGTAGTAATGCGCATTGCATAGGCGGTCAGAGCGCGGGGTGCTTTCGCGACTCAGATGCTTCCGGCTTCGCTGAGCTCGTCCAGAAGTCGTTTCGCCGTGATGAGATCAGCGGTGCCAAAACCCTCCGTGAAACGGTCGTAAACCGGTTGGAGGTAGGCGATGGCATCGGCAGGATGGTCCTGATTGCGCAGAAGCCGCGCCAGACTTGTCGCAGCGCGCAACTCCCAAAACAGGATTCCCTGCTCGCGTGCCCCATCGAGAGCTTGGCGGAAGAGGGCCGTTGCCATTGCCGCAGCGCCAGGCATGCCCTGCAGCAGAGACAGCTCTCCCTTGAGGCGGATGACTTCCGGCGTGAAGCAGCCCGTTTCGAACTGCTCGATCCCGGCCTCGACTGCTGCCAACCCTTCGGTGATCCGCCCGGCATGGCCAAGCGCTTCCGCTAGCAGCATGAGACCGGTCAATGAGCGAAGGCTGAAGTTGGGGCCTAGCGCAGCGTCCTGGGCACCATGCCGTCGCCGAGGTCCACTGTCGAAACTACCAGTCTTGATGACAAGGACTTGTTCAAATCTGGCGCCAAAGGCGGCCCAATGGGGCAAGGCGTGCTGTCGCGACAGTTCGCCCAACATCGCGGTGTAATGGACAGCAGCGCTCTGGCCGCCCACCCAGAAGGCGATCGGACACGCCGCTGTAGCGAGGACGTAACATTGCAAGACGGCGTGGCCGGCGGCTTCAGCCTCGCCGAGGCTCTGCTCCACGGCGCGCAGGGCCTGATCGGCAAATCCCTGCAGCCACAGCACCCGTGCCAGGAATACTCGCGCCGAGATGCGCAGGTCGGTGCCGAAGCGGACGACATCCTGGAAACGGAGGGCATCCCGTCCGTGATCGCTGACGGCATCCTGCGCTAGCACCTGCTCCAAGTAGTGCCGCGCACGCATCTGGTGGCCGATATAGTGCTCGGTCACCCCCATCATGCGCTCGCCGAAGATCAGGTCGTGCCGATCCGATCGGCGTCGGGTCAGCGCATGGAACTCCTGCGCGAAGGGATGTGCCGTACGGAATTGGCCGCTCCCAATGTAATAGAAATACAAGCCCCTGAGAGCGCGCAGCTGGTACTCGACATCGCTCAGGTGCTTGGCGATTTCGAGTGTCTTGGTGAATGCGGCGCGCATTTCGGCAGCCTCCGCGGTCGAGGCGCCGAGTGCGGCGTGCAGCTTCATTTCCTCGCGCGGGTCAGCGGTCGCTGCGGTTTCGAGAACGCCCAATGCCTGCTTCGCTCGGCCGCGGCACTCCTCCAGTAGAGATAGACGCACCCATAGGGGAACCGCCGCGGCGGTTAGCGCTACGCCGATAGATCCATCGCCGCTTGGCGAAAACGTCCAGTCGAGCGCCGCGCGCAAATTGTCCATCTCCTGCGCATAATTCGCGAGCCATTCGTCCGCCGGCCGCGCCGATGCCTCGCCTTCGGCACGCTCGAAAAGACTTCGGCAGTACTCGGCGTGGCGGCGCGCGAGCCGCTCGCGCTGGCCGCTCGCGTCGAGTTGCTCGATTGCATAGGCACGAGTCGTGTTCAGCAGCCGGAACCGTGGTTTGGCGCCGCTGACATCCGCGACGACCAACGATTTGGCTACGAGATCGGCCAGCCGGTCTATCGCCTCATACGGTGTGTCTGCTGCTCGGATGGCCACAGCTGCCGCAGCCTCGACCGCAAAGCCGCCAGCGAAGATGCCCAGCCCCCGGAAGAACCGCTGCTCGTCTTCACTCAGCAGGCCGTAGCTCCAATCGATGACGGTCCACATGGTCCGATGCCGCGGCATCGCTGTGCGACGCCGCGCCGTCAATACCGGAAGGTTATGGTTCAGGCCGGCGGCAAGGCCTTCGACTCCCAGCACCTCGACTCTCGGCGCTGCGAACTCGATCGCCAGCGGCAAGCCGTCGAGCCTCTGGCAAATCTCGGCGATCAGCTGGGCATTCGCATCGGTCAGCGCGAAATCTTCGACAATCGCGGTGACGCGTTCCATGAATAGCTGGACGGCGGAAAAGGCCGCCGCTTCGGCGGCCGTCAGTCCGGACGAGGTTGGCGGGCTGCCGAGCGGTCCCAGGCGATGCTCGCGCTCGCCCGCGGTTCCCAGCCGCTCCCGACTGGTCGCCAGGATGTTGACACCAGGCACGCCGGTGAGAACCGTCGCCGCCAAGCTAGCCGCTGCGTCGATGACATGCTCGCAATTGTCGAGCAGCAGCAGCATTTGCTTGTCTTTAAGGCCAGCGATCAGGCCGGGAAGCGGATTTTCGGTGCGGATTTCCAGGCCGAGCACCGTCGCAACCGCGCTCAGCACCAGGCGCGGATCGCTGAGGGGCGACAGGTCGACCAGCCATACGCCGTGTTCATACTCAGCAATCATTCGCTCGGCGACGGCGAGGGCGACCGTGGTCTTGCCGATACCGCCGGGCCCGACGATCGTCAGCAGCCGCTCGCGTGATAGGCGCGAGACGAGTATTGCCACGACTTCCTCTCGGCCGATCGTTCGAGTCGCCGCGAGCGGCAGATTGTGTGCTGCTGCCAACGCAGTCGTCGCGAGCAGCGGGGCCTGGGAAGATTTTTCAAAGCGAACTGGGGCGACGAAATTATAACCCCGTCCCGGAATGGTGGCGATGTAGCGACGGCCGCCTTGGCCATCGCCCAGGGCGCGGCGCAAGGCGCTCACCTGGATCTTCAGGTTCGAGTCTTCAACGAAGGTTTTCGGCCAGATTCGGGTTTTAAGCTCATCCTTGCCGATTACCTCACCCGGGCGTTCGACCAGCGTGGCAAGGATGTCAAAGGCGCGGCTGCCGAGGCGCACCGGCTGGTCGCCTTCAAGCAGCAACCGCTGTGCCGCGAGAAGCCGGAACGGGCCGAAGGAGATGGCTTGTCCGTCCATCGGGCAGCTCGCTGGGTTCAGGCTTTTTTTACCTCTTTTTACTTGACCGGCGCCACACCTAAACGGCGGCCGCTATCCGGTTACGTCCGCAGATAGCCTTAACTTTCATCGACAGCGATTGCTGTCGTGAATGCGCCAGCGCACGCGGACTGCTCACACCATCCTGATCTCGATCTGCGCCTTCGGCTCGACATAGAGCATCTTTTGTAGGCCTCGACTGGATTGAAGCCCAATTTGAGCGCGGTACCATTTGTGTTTAGGCGCTCAAGAACACCCTACCAACGGCGATCGGCTTGTCAGGTACCCGGACTTGAACAAGAACGAATTTGTGTCAGTCGTCAGCGCCGGCATGTTCTGCGCCTTAGTTGGGCGAGTGACCGCCGCCAGTGGTAATCTGGAGCCGCGCCGCGGTACTCGAGAGGCTGCATATAGGTGCAGGTCAGACTCAGAATGAGGGTGGGGCGGCGCGAACAGGAAAAGCCCCGGCTCGAAGGAAGCCGTGCACGGGTTGGAGAAGAGCCAGCAGGAGACGAACGCCCAACGCTTTGCGGCACTCCTTTTGGCAGGGTGATATAAAGAAATAATTCAGGACTTCGCGCCCGACTCATGATCATGATCACGTCGACAACGAATCATAAATAATATGATGGACTGATTTACCTAGTCTATTGCGAAGTTTTACCACTTTTAACTGGGCTGCAGCCCCCGGAACACACAGCTTCTATCAAAGCTTCGCACCAATCGGCCAGCTCGTGTTGAGAGCGGGAGTGATGGCACGATGCCCATATTGAGCACCGTGCCGGAGAGCTTAAGACAATCGCGACACATGAGTTTCTGCTATGAGTAAACGCGTGACTGATATACTGGTCGAGATTCTGCAAGCCGCCGGCGAGAGAACTTGCTACGGAATTGTCGGCGACACGCTGAACCGGATCGCCCATGTTATCGACCGCAGCGAGATCGATTGGGTCCACATGTGGCACGAAGAAGCCGGAGCCTTTGCGGCACAGGGTGAAGCGCTGCTCACCGGCCGCCTCGCGGCCTGTGCCGGAAGCTGCAACCCCGGCAGTCTGCATTTCATCAACGGTCTCCACGAAGCCAACCGCAACCGTGCCCCGGTCATCCTGATCGCGACGCAGGTGAGCCGCCAGGATATCGGATTCGAGTCGATCCAAGAAATCGACTTCAACGACGTGTTCAAGGGATGCAGCATCTTCTGCGGGATGATTGTCACTCCCGACATCGGCGTCACTCAAATCGCCCCCGCCTTGGCCTAGTCGTTTGATTCAAGCTCATTTCTCGGCGATGCGGCAAACCGCGATCCACACTTGGCAGGAACGGCTCAGAGATCCTAGCCTGACCGTACTGCTGATCCTTGATCTGTTTGTTCTTTTCATCGCTGTGCCGCTGGCCGCGCAGGGGTTGCCGATGGCTCGGCCAGTTGGCGAGACGCTGGTATTGGCAGTCGTGCTGATCGTCGTCATGCTCTCGCACCGACGCGGCGCCACTTTCCTCATCATGCTGGGATTGGCGGCAGCATTTGCGAGCCTGTGGCTGCAGTCGGAGGTGATGCCGGTGATAAAAAGTCTGCTCAGCCGCGGCGGCACAATCCTCACCTTTTCGGCATTGAGCTGGGTCGTGGCGCACGCAGTCTATGCCCCCGGCCGCATCACGTTTCGCCGCCTGCAGGGTGCCTTCGTGCTGTATTTGAACCTCGCGACGATCTTCGCCTCGGCCTATCACCTGATCTGGGAGCTCAGCCCCGGCGCGTTCACCAATCTCGACACTCCGTCGCATCGCCCCAGCGAAATCGCATTGATGCTGTATTTCAGTTTTGCGACGCTCACCACCACGGGCTTTGGCGATATCGTGCCGGTGAACCCTTTCGCCCGCAGCCTGGCCAATCTGGAAGCGGTCGTCGGGCAGCTCTACCTCGCCACGACCGTTGCTCGCCTGGTTACGCTCGAACTCAAGGACCGAGCGCCGCGGGCGCCCGTGAGCTCGACTGGCAACGCCGCGGAGCGGCTATTCGGCCGCGATCGACAATTCGTGCGGCGGAGAAGGAACACTATAGAAATCGCTGAGAATTAGCCGACATTGCAGCCCTCAAGAGATTTTCATTAGCGTTCGCCGGTGCGTTCTATCAACGGGTTACGTTGTCCAGAAATCTGGTGCGAAAAGCCAGTCGAGCTGCATCGTTGCGGTCGCAAAGATCGTGCGGCTACTCGAGGCTGGGCATACGCAGCCGGTCGGTTTCGTCGACCAGGATCGGCCGCACAGGTGCCAGCCGCAAACCACATAATGTTGTGGGCAGGATCGGCGTCGATGCCGCCGCGGGTAGCAGTGAGCGCATCCAGTCAACAACCAGCAACTCCTCAAAGCCGTCATGAAGGGCATGGTCTTTCTGGTGTGGCCCGGAGCATGCCCGGGACTTAGGACAGCTCGGATACCGGGAGCTAAATGGTGCCGTCAAACAGGCGTGAGCTTGTTCGCCGCAACGTGGGGTGTAAGTGAAGCGTTCGCGCCATCGAACATGGTGGGAACATGGTGGCCAGATATGTCGGTTCCTTGTCCTTGTTGGCCGGGTCGAGCCGGTACTCGAAATCAACGCGATTGATGTGGATGACGGAGTTTGGAAACTCGAGCGCTCCCGATCGGCTGAGTCCGCCGACATGGTCGCGGTGCAGGTGAGTGAGATAAATCTCGTCGACCTGGTCCGGCCGGTATCTGGCAGCGCGCAGGTTGTCCAAGAGGTGACCGCAGCATGCGCCGTACAGCACCCCTGCACCACTATCGATCAGGATCAGCTTGTTGCCGGTGTTGATGAAGAATGCGTTGATCGAGCCCTCGACAGGCGGTGAAAGGCCGGCATCAGCAAGGAGGGTGTCGGACTTCGCACGATCCGAGATACCTCGTCGACGGGGGAGGGGTGGGTTCCGTCGAGAAGTGCAGTGATCTCATAGGCGCCGATCACGATGCGGTAATAGCTCGGCGCCTGGATCCTCCCCCTCTCATTTGTGGCGACCCCGCCCTGGGATCTTTATCGCAATCCCGACCCGCGGAGTGCGGCAAAGGTGGCCCACTGCCGCGGCGGTGCCTCGATGACGACGGTCGCCGTCATTCCGGAACTGACCAGAACCCCCTTGGGGACCTCATCGATGTGAATGCGTACCGGAATCCGCTGCGCCAGCCGCACCCACTCGAAGGTCGGCGTGACATTGGCGAGCAGCTCGGGCCCGTTAGGATTGTCGCGGTCGGTGATGCCGCGGCTGACGCTCTCGACATGTCCGCGCAGCGGCGGCCCGCCGCTCATCAGGTAGATATCGACCTGCTTGCCGGGGGGCACCGCCGGGATCTTGGTTTCCTCGAAATAGCCGGTCACCCGGTAAGAATCGCTGTCGATCAGCGCCACGACTTTGGTGCCGATCGAGGCGTATTGGCCGACAACAAGCGTCAGGTTTGTGACAAACCCGTTGACCGGCGCCCGGATCACGGTGCGGTTGAGATCGAGCTGGGCGGTCGACTGCGCCGCGACCGCCTGCTGGTATGCGGCCGTGGCGGCGTTGGCGGTGAGCATGGCGCTTTGGCGCACTTCGTCGGAGACCGAGAGGTTGGTTAGGTGCGCCCGGCGCGCAGCCTGCTGGTCGCTGTTCTCCATATCCGCTTTGCGGGCAGCGACGTTCGCCTGCGCGAGGGCGAGCGCCCGCGTATAGCGCGCTCGATCGATGACGAGCATGACATCGCCCTTATGGACGAACTGGTTGTCCTTGATCCGCACCTCGTCGACAAACCCCGCGACATCCGGGGCGATCGTCACGACGTCAGCCTGGACCCGCGCGTCGCGGGTCCAGGGCGACAGCATGTAATAGTCCCACAGCTCATACCCGCCGGCGCAGCCAGCGGCGACGATGAGGAGCGTGAGCACCACGCGAGCGAACGATTTCATCGCAGCCTCCCTCAGTGAGCGGTAAACAGAACGAGCCCGGAGAGCACGCAGGCAAAAAGCGCGAGCCGGGCCAGCGGCGGATGCCAGACGAGGCGATACAAGCCGAGCGGCGATGCGATCCGGTCTATGACCAGGAACAGCGGAATAGCCGCCAGAAAATAGAGCAGCAGTGTGGGCGCAAGTGCGCCAAAGAGAGCGACTTCACGCAGCATCGCGGAGCACCTGTTGTCGATCAGCGGATGAGAGCACCTGGTCATTGGGTCCGGCGGGTAATTGGGCGTGCCCGCGTTTGAGCAGAGCGGCCACGTAATCATCGGAAATGTTGGAATTGCCGAAAGCGACGGTTGGCGCGGCACTCGTCGTTCCCCGGCGTCTCAGCGCCTGACCGGCGCCGAGGAGACGCATGCCAGCCTCTAGCGCGGCGATATCGGCTGGTTGATCAGCACGCAAATGGCCCTGCAGCTGGTCGAGGCCCTCGGCAATCCGGGTCTCGAATTCGGCGATGCCGATCGGGTGGCGCGGCGCGGTCAGCCGGCTGACTGCCTGCTGCGCAACGCGCAGGAAACGCCGGCGGGCCGCCGCTGCCGTTTCCGGCGCGACGACGGTCCACAGCACCAATGTCACGCCGGTGGCGAAAATCGCGGCAATCGAGGTGTTGAGCAGGTCGACCGGATCGTAGACCATCCGGTTCTGAAATTGGCCGAGCGAGGCGAACAGGAGTGCTGACAGAAAGCCGACCAACATTATTTTCGGGTTTGGCTGCGCCATCAGAAACGCGCAGAAAAACAGGAACGGGCCGACGATCAGCGCGAACATCGGAAAGCCGGAGGTAAGCGGCAGCAACACGTCGACGATCACGAAAGCCGGGATCGTCATCACGGCGAAAATCATGCTTCCGGCAAGCGCAAGCGGCACGGCGTGCCCCATCGTCGCGACGCGCGCGGTCGCTACCGCCGCCAGGATCACCGCCGTCGGCCCGTGCGGCCAGGCGGTGAGGATCCAGAACCAACCAACGAGGACCACCGCGAAGGCGGCGCGCAACCCCGTCCACAGCGCGGCGATCGGGTCATTGGCGGGGCTGAATGGGATGCGGCCCGGAACAGGTGCCTTACCGGAGAGGCAGGTTTCATACGCTTCCGCATAGGCGGCCAGCGCTGCGAACAGCTCGCGCAGCGAGGCAATTGCCGCGGCCTGCCTCGGTGCACCATCATCGCTCGACGGAACCGGGAATAGCCGCCGGGCGAGCGACCCGCGCGCCTCTGCCTCGCGGAGCTTCTGACGCAGTCCGGAGGCGTTGATTGCGCCGCCTTGCCACAATTTCAGCAACTGACTTGCGCCGGAGACCGTGTCATTTACCGAGGTTTCGACCGGCCGACCTGCGTGCCGGAGATATGCGAGATGGTCGCCCAGCGACTGCGCGGCGGCGACGGCCCGCAGCAGCGCGAGGTTCAACAGACGAAGGGAGCCGCTCCGGTCGCGAACTTCGCGGTCCTCGAATATCGCCGACGCGCGCTGGTTCTCGATTGCGATTGCCTTGCTCACCAGCGGCGCGGCCGATCTCGCAGCGCGGCCGTCGTCTGGCATCTCGGCGAGATAATCGATCAGCGCCTGGCGCCCCACCGCCACGGATTGCCAGAGTGTGGCAGCAAGCGAGCTCGGAAAGACGATGCGATTGACCACGGCGGCGACGATGATGCCGAGGCAGATCTCAGTGGCGCGCGCGGTGGCGATAAAGAAGGCATTGTCCGCATCGAGGGCGGCCGGAATGCCGACGATTGCCGCCGTGTAACCGGAGAGGACACAACCGTAGGCGGCGAAGTTTCTCCCGTACTGCGAGCCAAAGGTGCAAACGCCAATCCACAGTGCGAGCACGCCGAGGAACAGCACGCGCTCCTGCGCAAATAGAGCGACCAGAAGCAATGCGACAGCGACGCCGATCAGAGTGCCGATGATGCGGTAGAAGCTCTTGGCCAGGACCAGCCCGCTCTGCGGCTGCGAGACGATGAACACCGTCAGCAGCGCCCATTGTGGCTGATCGAGGTTGAAGGTGAAGGCGACCAGCAGGGCAATAAGCCCCGACGCCGTCGTTTTCGCCGCAAAGATCATCCTGAGGCCCCCCGTTTGCCGATCAGCGTCGGGCCCGGTTTCAGGGACGTCTTTGACGCCCGTGGAACCGGGCAGGCTGCCGTTAAGGGGTGGATGCAGGTACTAAGCCAGACGCCTCCGTCGGCCAGTTCCGGCTACCCGATGCAGTTCCGGTCTCGCGCATGATGACGCTTAGGACGATCGCAACGGCAGTACCAAGAACGAGCGGAAAGAAGGCAGCCTGGAAGTCACGCAAGGTCAGAGGGAGGTTGTTGGTCGGCACCATCAGGTGAGCAATAAATGGGGACAGCACGCCGGTCGTGAGGAAGACAAGAAAGTTCATGACCCCGGCGGCCGTGCCTTTCACCTGCGAGGGATTCGCCTCCTTGATCATCGAAAACGGAATCATTGCGGCACCCGATGCGATGCCAAGCACCAGAGCGACGCAATAGCGGCTGACGGTGCTTTCGGCGACATAGACCGCACACAATCCCGCGGCGAGCATGACCAGCGCGCCGCCGATGAGCACGGGTTTGCGCCGCCCGATCCGATCGGAGATATAGCCCAGCAGCGGACAGCCGATAACCCAGCCGATCGGCACGATCGACGCCACCGAGGCGGCTTCCGCCATCGGCACCTGCTCACCCTCGCTTAGAAAGGCGGTGGCCCAGACCAGTGCCCCGATCGTAGTCGGGACAAACAGCAAACCGCCTACGATGCCGGCAAGCCAACTCTGAGGATTGCCCAACACGATTTTGAACGGGGTTAAGATGCTGGTGATGGAGAACGGACCGTGATGGCTCGGGCTGTCTCCTTCTTCACCCGGCATCACCAGCCAGGTCGTGACCGCCAACACGAAACCGAGGAATGCGAAGCCTATCCAGACGTGCTGCCAGGCAATATGAAAGGCACCTTCTGGGTCGATCAGCGCATGCACCGGCTTCGACCCAAACGCCGCGCCAGCCATGCCGAGGCACTGCGTGAGGCCAAGGAAGATCGCCAGCATTCGCGCCGGTAGGTAGCGCCCGGCAACATAGGACGAACCAATAAACGCGAATATCGCGCCGATTGCCTGCAGGATGAAGCCGCCCATCCCGGCGGTCTCACTGCCCTGCGAGAAGACCAGGCAGCCGGCGGCGACGACCGCAATGCCGACCGGGATGGTACGGCGGGCGCCGTAACGGTCGAGCAGCAGGCCGGCGACCAGCGCCATCAGCGCATAAGCTACGTAATAGGCGGAAATCACCGAACCCATGCGATTGCCGCCCCAGGCCTGCGTCAGCTCCGTTTGCATGACGCCAGGGGCGCTACGCACCGCGTACTGAAAACAGTAGAAGATCGCGCAAAGCAGCCAAGCCAGAAAATAAACCGGCTTGAGGCTGGTCGGCGGCGCGTTGCTGCTGCCGGCGCGGCTCTCGCCAACGGCAGCAGCCACAATGTTGGATTCTGGTATGGCGTTCATGTCCGTGCTCCCAATGATGCAGGTTGGGGCGAAGAGACGACACCCGCATCCTCCCGGAGGCGGGCGTCATCCCGGCGTGTGTCATCGGCGGGCGGTTACTGCGGGCGCGGCGGACGGGCGTTCGCTGTCGCGACCGTTCTGCCCCACGAGATCAGGTCGCCGGTGGCATCGTCGCGATCGATCACGCACTCGATCAAGGTCGGGCCGTCACGGTTTGCGAGCGCAATCTTGATCGCATCGGCGAGTTCACCGCCGTTGGTAGCGAGCAGGCCTCGCCCGGCGCCGTCCTCGGCGTTAAACGCGTCGATCAGGCCGGCGTAGTCCCAATTCTTGATGTTGTTGTAGGGTCCGTCGTGGATCTCGACCTCGATGGTATAGCCATGGTTGTTGACCAGGAAGATGATGACCGGCAGCTTGTGCCGAATCATCTGCGCGACTTCCTGTGCGGTGAGCTGGAACGAACCGTCACCGACCATGACGACGATGCGCCGGTCGGCCGCGCCCATCGCATAACCGAAGCTGGCCGGAACCGACCATCCGATATGGCCCCATTGCATCTCGGACTCGAAGCGGGCGCCACTTGGCAATTTCAGCTGCATGCCGTTGAACCAGGAGTCGCCGGTCTCGGCAAACACCGTTGTCTCGGCCGTCACCAGCGGGCGGATCTGCCTGACCATCTCGGCCCGGGTCAGCTTTGCGGTGAGTTCCGCAGGCGCCTCGGGCATGCGCTCCTGCCGAATGCGCGCAAACTCGACCATTGTCGCATCGCGCTTCTCGACCTTCGCCGCGAGACCCACGAGAAAGTCGCGCAGGTGGATCCGGTTGAAGTGACTTCCGGCCAGCTGGACGCTGTTCTTGTCCGCCAGCAGCACGTTGGGACCGCTCGGCATTGCGGTCCAGCCGACCGTCGAATAGTCGTTGAAGATCGTGCCAAGGCAGACGACACCGTCCGACCAATCGACGATCTCGCGAACGCCAGGAGAGCTGACTTCGCCCCAATAGGTTCCAACAAATTGAGGATGTTCTTCCGGAAAGAAGCTCTTTGCCGCGGCCATTACCGCGACCGAGCAACCCAGCGCATCGGCAAGTTCAACCGCCGCTCTCTCGGCGCCGGCGGCGCGCAGCTTGCTGCCGATCAGCAGGACTGGCTTTTGCTTCCCGCGCAGGAACTTGGTAGCCGCCGCGATCGCCGCCCGCAACGTCTCGGGGTCGCTCGGGTCTTCCCTGACGACCGCACTGATTGGCCCAGGCGATGCGCAGGGAGCTGCCGCGATGTTAGAGGCGATTTCAATATATGCTGGCTTTCGTTCCCGCAGCGCCGTCCCAATAGCATAGTCGATCTGGTCAGGCGCGTGATCTGGAGATGTGATGGAAACCGCAGCACAGGCGAGCTTCTTGGCGATTTCGAGTTGATAGGTGAAGTCATGCGTACCCAGCGTATGGTGCAGCAAATGCTCGCTTGCACGGTCATTGGTGTTCGGGGCACCAGACACCACGATGACCGGCAGGTTCTCGGCGTAGGCACCGCCCATGGCATTGAAGGCCGACAGGGCCCCGACGCTGTAGGTGACGACGGCCACACCCGCGCCGTTGGCACGCGCGTAGCCTTCCGCTGCAAAGCCGCAATTCAGCTCGTTGCAGCAGCCGATCTGCTGCATGTTCCTATTGGCCAGCAACTGGTCAAGCAGCACGAGGTTGTAGTCGCCGGGCACGACAAAATGATGCTTCAGCCCGATCTGGGCGAGGCGCTCGGCGAGATATCCGCCTACCGTGTATGTCATCGTGTTCTCCTCGTATTACCGCGGGTTCATGCGGCGTGATGGTCCTCATGGACCGCATGCCCGAGCGCTCCGCTTTGGTTTACGGCGGAACCTCGAACGGCTCATCGGTGTCGCTTTCGCGCCAGCTATATGCGACGGCTTCTGTCACTCGGCTTGAAGGTTCGGTTGGAATAAACTTCACAGCGACCGGTTCAATCGGTCAGGACGGAAACCGCAGATGGTTCGAAAATGCCGTCGGCCGACCATGCCGGACGCAGCCCATTCCACACGCTCGCCATGAGCGCCCGGAACGTGCTTCCATCGGCTTGCCATTTGTTGCTGATGTTCGTGCTCGACGGCACAGCAGGGACTGCCTCAATCCATGAACGGGGCTCGCTCGTAATGCGAGGGACTGATAATTTCTCCGTGCGTCGGGCCGCATCCACCGCCGTTTGCTCCCTCCGGGCATGGGCCCATGCTGCTGGTATAGGGATGCAGCGCGACGTCGCTGTCGTAACCCGGCCAAACCCGGAATTGGCGATCCCCCGCGCCGGACGGAGCCTCGCGCGGAATGCTTGCCGACGATAAATTGGCGATTGCGGGCGGCGAGGTGACGGTCGCCGCCCTATTGCCGGGCGGCAACGCAGCAATCTGCAGCCCCGGGCTTTTCGGGTCCGCAAAAGCAACTGCCGTGATCCCGATAAGGATAGCAGCTGATGCAAAGAATGCGTGGTAAATGCGCATCTGACTTTCTCCAGTTATGGACGCCTCGACTGCGTCGGATATTCAGATGCGCTGCCGTAGATTACATATATTGATCCGGAATGTTGTACAAAATAACCTACCGAATTTTGGTATTGATTTTAAGCGGCGTTGGCCGCGGTCGGATGCGCCGGTGGAGGCGCGACACGTCGATCGCGCCAGACGCCGGGAGTGGTCTGGGTGGCGCGGGAGAACACGCGGGTGAAGTGACTTTGATCGGCAAATCCGCAGGCGCATGCAATTTCGGCCAGCGAAAGCGAGGTCTCGGTCATCAGCTGCTTCGCCTTTTCGATGCGCTGCGCGATCAGCCAGTGATGGGGCGACTGCCCCGTGGTCCGCTTGAACGCCCGGGCAAAATGACCCGATGACAGATCGCAGACGCGCGCCAGCTCCGCCAGCGACACCGCCCCGTCCAGACGTGAACCCATCATCTCTTTCGCGCGTCGCAGCTGCCATGGCGCCAGGCCGCCGCGCGCAATCGGCCGGAACGGCCCCAGGGTGTTTTGCGTCCGCCGCAAATAGGCCTCAAGTGCCGGCTTGAGGTGAACGAGGCAATCCGAGCACATTTCCGACGACCCGGAACGTGCGGTTTCGAGGCAGGTTTCCAGATGAGGAATGATGGGATCACCGGCCAGCGCGCGCCCGTCGTCTTCTTTCTGTTTGTCCTCTAACCCCGCTGGCGCCTCCGAGAGCAGGGCGCCAGCTTCCATCGATTTTCGCGTGTCTGTCATCTCCGGCACCTTGCATGACACCGCGGACTGCGGTCTCACGCTGAGTTGGGCAAGCTCTCGCTGTGCGTCTGGTTAAATGCCATAAAACGCGGTCAAACGACGTCGCGATGGCGAGGAGCCCATCGGCAATGACCGGGTGTTTAAAGACCGAGCTGCAAGCGCGAAGCTGGGCATCACTAAAGGCCCGCATTCAATGGATCGGCAGCTCGGAGGCCGATCACCGGCTAGCCATCGCGACGATCTGGCTGTTTTGCGGCGTCAGAACTTCGAGTTTGGGGTCGGCCATCGTGAACTATTCCTCCTTCGAGCACAGTACTGGCAGCGGAAAATCGATCCGCCCGTGCATCGCTGTGAACAATCTCGGTGGAGAACGCCGATTAGCCTCTCCGGACGGGGGCGAAGACCCCTCGAGGCGGGGGACGAAGCGGTGAGGAGGGTACCCGGATCCAGCACTTGATCGCATTGAAACCGGCGATCGGTCTCCACTACTGCGTATCGAGTCGGCCGACGCACAGTTTATTCCAACCGAACATTCAAGCCCGGTAACAGACGTTGCCGCATATGGTGGGCACGAAAGCAACACCGGCGAGCGGTTTGGAGGCTCTGCGTCTACCATAGCTGAGCACTCGGTCGCACGGTGCATGAGGACTTACCAAAGGAGTCGAATGATGAGCACCGCTTTGCCTGGACCTATCGGACAGACAACGGAGTGAAACATGACAGCCGCTTCGAAAAGCGCGGAGGCTGTTGTTACATGATGCGCAGGTTTGAGTTGGAGCTCGAGCTACCGAACAACGAACCTGTCAACCGAAGCGAGGGACGAGAGAACGCAACGCGGGACCACTGGATGGCGTCTTCACTGACCAAAGAGATGACCAACGGAAATTTTGGAGAACTGAAATGACCGACATAAGAAAGGAAACGGACAGCCTCGGCGTTGTCGAGGTACCGGCAGACAAGCTGTGGGGCGCCCAAACGCAGCGTTCGCTCGTACACTTCAGCATCGGAACGGATTTGATTCCCCGCGAAATGATCACCGCCTATGCGACTCTGAAGAAGGCAGCTGCCATAGCCAACCACGCAGCAAACGGCTCGACGATCAGCGCTACGAATTAATCGTGCAGACCTGCGACGAAATCCTGGACGGTAAGCATCATGACATGTTTCCCCTGCACGTCTGGATGACGGGTAGTGGCACCCAGTTCAACATGAACGTCAACGAGGTGATCTCCAACCGATGCGCAAACTGCACGCGCTGGCCGATTACGGCGCGATGCATGTGCGGCTCTACGAGGACATTGCCCGCTTCGGCAAGATCGCGACGACCTACTTTATAACGCATTGCCCTGTCAAACTCGGCCGCAATCGTAGTCAAAGCTGCACTGCAGCAGATTGCAATATGTCGTAGTCCACTGCAATACGCCGCAGGCTGGGGACTTGCATGACTGATTTGTCGCTCATCCCGGAGATGGCCTGGTGTGAGGCTGAACCCCGGACCGCGGGGATCGAGTGGAGGCACGGTCGCCCTCCGTTCCGATCTGCTGAAGTCGACTCTGGAAAATACAATTTCACAATATAATTATGGTGTAACATAAAGGATGTTATGTTACGCTAAACCTATGAGCGAGCTCGTCCCCTACCAGGCCCCAGGATCGATCACCCAAACCGGCGCAGAAGCGGCCGTTCCGGCGCTCGTCGCCGACGCCGGCGAGGACGCGGTGCGACGCTTCCTGGAATTCTTCACCGCGACGATTCGCAACAAGAATACCCGGGTCGCCTACTACAACGACGTCCGGCAGTTTTTCGCCTGGTGCGAGCGCCGAGGCATCGACGGGTTGAGGAGGATCGAGCCTATCCA
>Ga0136846_1220487_pt1 | contig 17085 bp, 17 predicted proteins | sample HopSoiMetagenom2_FD_96841 | JGI IMG/M metagenome (GOLD analysis project Ga0136846, IMG submission 96841) | Grasslands soil microbial communities from Hopland, California, USA - 2 Assembly 2016 (version 4) | ecosystem: Environmental > Terrestrial > Soil > Grasslands | place: USA: Hopland...
CCTGAAATAAGAAGTACGGAAGTAATACCAAGAATTTCGTCGAGGCGTTTTGCAACAGCGTTGTTAATACGTGCCGCCCCAAGACCACCGCCAGTAACAACCACCAGTGGTTTCTTTGCATCAAACCCAAGTGCTTGTTTTTTTGCCATCCGCGTTTCGGTATCGAAAGGAACAAACTCTTCATTAACAGGAATGCCCACGTAGCGTGAAATAGATGCAGGATACGGGTAGTATTTCAACGGTGCGCCCGTTGCTATGGCAGTGGCCCATTTTGCAAGAACACGATTCGTTAAACCTGGGTGCGCATCAGAATCGTGAATAACCAGAGGAATTTTAAGAATTTTTGCTGCAAGTCCAACCGGAAGGCATACAAATCCACCCTTAGTAAAGACGACATCCGGACGCCAAGATGAAAGTTTAAATAAGCTTTGTACTAGCCCGCAACCAACCAAAATACCGTCACGAATATTTGGAAAAACAATAGAAACAGGGCGAAGTAGTTGACGCCATAGCGGCAAATTATGGTAACGACGTAGCTTGCCAGAAAGAATAGTTTCTACTGGAATATTACCATCGAAATGATTCATAATACTTCGCGCCTGTGGCGCAAATTTGCGGTCGCACCAAAAGCGAATTTCAATTGATTCGTCGCGCTGCTTAAGCTCGCGGAGTACTGCGACTACCGGTGTAACGTGTCCGCCCGACCCCCCGCCGACTGCCAGGATTTTCATATCTACTCTCCTTATTTACTTGTCCATGAGTGGTGTAACGCGATAGCTGGAACGCAAGCCCAAGTGCACCGGCAATGAATATCATGCTCGTACCGCCAAAGCTCAGTAGTGGTAGTGTAATTCCCGTAAGTGGAAAAACGCCAATCATCGCTGCTACATTCAATATAACATGCGCAGCCAGCCAGCCAAACACACCAGCTACTGCCAGTTTCATCCACATATCAGGTAAGTGATCGACGACTTTCAGTAAGCGCAGAAGCAACGCACCAAAGAGAAGTAAAATAAGCGTTAGGCCAACAAACCCAAATGTTTCTCCCATAATGGCGAATACCGAGTCGTTAATCGCCTCTGGTAAGTAACCCGTTGCCTGAACACTATTGCCAATACCGACACCAAGGAATCCCCCACTACCAATAGCTATTTTGGCATGTGTAATGTGATAATTAGCGTCGTCAATTTCAGCGCTCGTGCTTGAATCACCAGCAAGGAATGTCATGACTCGTTCAATACGGTGAGGGGCGAGCACAATGAATATAAGACCAACCCCCACTGCCCCACCGAGAAGAATGGCGCCTACTTTCTTGCTGACACCCGCCACCATCATAATACTCGCAAGGATTGCCATCATTGCAATACCTGTACCCATATCTTTCTGCAGGCCAACAACGAAAAATACCGCCACGAGCACCAGTGCGCCAAGCGGAATAAGTGTTTTGTGCATATCGTTCACAAGGCCTTGGTTGGCGCGCATACCAAGGAAACCTGCAGTGAACGCCAGCAGACCGAATTTCAGCAGTTCTGCCGGCTGCAAGCTTCCTAATGGCCCTAGGTTAAACCAACGACACGCACCCAAGCTACACTGCGTAATAGCATCGACATGAATAAGGTTACCTGTAAGAAATAGAAGAATGCAAGCAATAAATCCAACTAGCAAAATTTTACCAGCGTACTTTTTTATCCAGGTGTACGGCAGTACTGCGAGGGCAACGAATGTTGCGAGTGCAAGCAGCAAACTAATCGTCTGCTTTACAAAAAAGTACATACTCGAATAATAATCAGTACTGTAAGCATTATTTAGTACATTTGCCCTTTGCGGTCCAATAGCATACATAATGATCAGACCAAGCAGCATAAGCAGGCCCATATAAAGCACGATTTGATAATCCGGACGATGGCGCCGAACAACCGCTCCTTGCGCTGCGCCTACTAACCTCGCCCCCACCCGTCGTGCTGTTTGCATAGTTAAATGTGGCCTCCGGCAAGCGCTAGTACAACACCCGTAAATCCAGCAATACAACCAATTACCCAAAAGCGCATAGTAACTTTAGTCTCAGGCCAACCCTTTGCTTCGAGGTGATGATGGATAGGCGCAGAAAGAAATACTTTGCGGTGGAAAAGCCTTTTGCTGGTAATTTGAATCAAACTTGAGCCAGCCTCGATAACGAATATGATACCAATGATAGGAAGAAGGAACAACGTGTTTGTAAGCATTGCAACCACGCCAAGACTTGTACCAAATGCAAAGCTTCCCACGTCGCCCATAAAGAAACGAGCCGGAAAAATATTAAACCAAAGGTAGCTCAGCAACGCTCCCACAACGGTAAAACAGAATCCTGAAAGAAGTACCTGACCTTTAAGAAGTGCAATTGCGCCGAAAATAACGAAGCTAATAATAAGCAGGCCGCCCGCTAGTCCATCGAGCCCGTCGCTAATGTTTACCGCGTTGCTTGTTGCAACGACCGCTAAGACAAATAGCGGAACAATCACCCAGCCGAGGAAGATGTCGCCAAGGAACGGCAAGTGTACAGTGTTAACACCAAGTTTCACGTAGAAGAACCAGCCAAGGAAAAGAGCGAGTACGGTAATCATTGCAAATTTAATACTTGAACGAAGTCCCGCAACACCGACACCTTGACCGCGAATGTTAATAATGTCATCAAGCATACCTACTGCCCCACCACCAACAAGTGCTGCTAGCGGCAACCATGTTTCAGCACGATTTAGGTTAAATACTAGGGTGACGGCCGTAATGGAAACAACACCAATAATACCCGCCATCGTTGGAATATTGCGTTTGAATTTATCTGCATGAAGTTTCGTGAAGACTTCTAGCTTCTCGCCCGTCGTACTTGTACTTCGCTGTTTTTTCCAAAACTTGTAGCGGTATGCTAGGTACGTATAAATCGGCGTTAAAATCATCGCCAGTAAAAATGCCCCCACGCTCAGAAGAAACGTTCCTGTTAGTTCGTGGGTAAGTTGCTCAAGTGTCATCATTATCCTTTCGGTTGCAGCTTCATATAATCAATTAGCCAGTTAGAAATATCCGTAAAAATTGGCAATGCGTCAGTATTACCGGCAAGGTTCATTCCCTTACCCGATACTTGCACCATTATGACATACCTTGGTGTCGATGGGCTATCTCCCCCAAAACCAAGGTAGGTTCCCACCGTTTGGTTGTCAACATACTTACCGTTCTCAATCGTTTGCGAGGTTCCAGTTTTACCACCAATGTAGTAGCCCTTCTTGTCTTTTCCTGCATAGAATGCCGCACGCGCATCGTGAATCATTGTGCGCACTTTGTTGGACGCATCCTGACTAATTACTCCCGTCGAGGTAGGTTTCGCCGGCGCAGGAGTAAATGCTGTTCCGTCGTCGTTCATAACACCTCTAAGTACCGTCGGTGTGTAGTAAGTGCCCCCGTTAATAATGGTGCTAAATGCTGCACAAACTTGCACCATCGTTACATCAAGCCCCTGGCCAAAAGCCATGTTAGAATAACGCACCGCACCGCCATCGACATCAGTAGGAGGAATAACCGTGCCCTCGGCTTCACCGGCAACTTCAACGCCAGTAAGTCTACCGAGACCTAGCTTATCGTGAAAATACTGGTACATCGTATCACGGGCGCCGCGCGTAATATTATTACCGTCGCCAAGACGTTCAGCTACCGTGACAAACCCTGTATTAAGCGAATAGTCCATTGCCTTTTGAAACGTAATATTTCCTGTTTGCCCTTTTGTTGCGTTGGTAATCGTTCGGTCTTCAACCTTAATAGAGTCGGTATTGTTGTAAGTGGAATTTGGTTGAACCACGCCCTTATCAAGCCCAATCGCCATAGTCAGTGTCTTCACATCCGAACCTGGTTCGTATGGCGCACTCACTGTTCCATTGTTGAATGCAGCGGCGTCCTGCACTTTAGTAAACTCCGCAGGATTGTACGTTGGCAGGTTGGCCATTGCAAGAATCTTGCCCGACTGAGGGTCCATAACCATCACGCTTCCGTTTGGTGCCTTTGAGTTCTTAAGGCCATTCGCCAGCGCTTTTTCGGCATATGCTTGAACATTTCGGTCAATCGTCATTACTACATTGTCGCCATTTTTAGCTGGCGTATTAATATTGTTGTCGCCAATGGTCAGCGGCACATTACTCACATCAGTTACCGACTGTAGCAGTCCATCTTTACCCGTAAGTCGCGTATTCAGCGCCTGCTCAATGCCGTATTTGCCGTTACCCTCCGAATCAACAAAGCCAAGTGTCTGCGCGGCAAGTTGCCCTTCAGGGTAAACTCGCTGTGATTCCTTTTGGAAACCAAGACCTTTCAGCTGTGCATCTTTCATCATCTGGGCTTGTTTTGGCGTCACCTTGGTGGCAAGAATCTGGTAGCGCGATTCTTTTTTTGCCAGCAGCGCCTCAAGATTAGGGCGCGCGCTCCCACCTGCCACCTTACGAACAAGATCGGCCATCTCTTGCGGTTTTTCAACCACTTTTGGATCAGCGAACGCCGTATAGACCGTTTCGTTAAGTACCAACTTCACCGGTTCGTCGCCGTCCATGGCGTATATTTCACCTCGCTTCGAAGGAATAACTAGCTGTTTTAGTTGCTCTTTATTCGCTTGTCCAACATAGTAATCGTGTTGAATTATCTGAAGGTAAAACAAGCGCAACACAAAAATAGCCATGATGATGCAAATCATTATGGCCAGAATTCGTGGACGGCTTCCTTGTTTTAGATCTAGCTGCATAGTGTTCTATTCTTTTGCGTAATCGGTCTGGCCAGGCTGGGTCATAGCACGTGCAACGCTTGAATTTTGGACGTTTTCGAGTGCCGTAAGCCTGGCGTTTTCAACTTCCAAATCAGTTTTCTGCGTCGTAAGATCCGCAATCTTACTATCAACTTTCTGCGCTTCATAGTCGTAACTCGTCGCACGGGTTGCCTGCGTTAAGTATATCAAACCAAGTACAGTAATCATAAGGGCGACAAGCACCGTATGAGTCACTGGGCCGAGTTTGACGTTTGAAGCAAAACGAGTCGTGTTCTGGTTGCGGTTCCAGCTGTCGGTTCGACGCGTGCTAAACTGTGTAGTTCGTGAGTATGACATGTTTATTTTCTTTTTTGGTTATTTTTTGTTTTGGTGGTACGCCCGTTTTTAGGCGGGCGTACCGAAATTGGATTATTTAAAACGTACAGTCACTTTTGTTTCGACTGATGCGTTTTGTACTGGAATGTGGATTGGCATGGTGTTTTGCCCCTTCCGTTTTTTGTTTTATTTTTTCACTGCGACACGTAGTTTTGCGCTTCGTGATCGCGGATTGTGAACGTCGTAAATGTCTCCTGCCAGCGGTTTTTTAGTCTGGATTGATAGTTCAGCCTCGTATCCAGCGTTCTTTTGTTCGCTGAAATACTGTTTGACCAACCTATCTTCTAAGCTATGGAAGCTGATAATACCGACTCGTCCGCCCTTCTTAAGAAGTTGTGGGATAAGGGGCATAAGTTCTTCAACTTGCCGAAGCTCTTCATTGACCGCAATGCGGAGGGCTTGAAATGTGCGTGTAGCTGGGTGGGTTTTTTTCCACTTACCTACATAAGCTTGCTTAACAAGTTCCGCGAGGTCTCCTGTGGTAGTGATGGGCCGATGAGTAACGATTGCATCAGCAACACGCCGTGCAAACCCTAAAGGCTCTTCTCCGTACTGGGTAATAATTCGCACAAGCTCGTCTTTGCCCAGAGTATTCACCAGCGTTTCAGCCGATGTTTCTTGGCGACGATCCATGCGCATATCCAGTGGACCACTATTTGTAAAGGAAAACCCTCGTTCGCTCTTGTCGAGCTGCGGTGATGACACCCCCAAATCAACAAGTATAATGCTAAACTGCTTCCCTTCCTCTACTAGCTGCCTTGCGGCACTAACAAAGTCGGTATGCAAGATCCGTACACCTTTTTGTTCGAATTCCCCGAGCTCTGCAATTGCAAAAGCGTCGCGGTCGACCAAAACGGAGTCGGCATAGTTTTCGGTTTTCGCTAAAAAGCGCCTAGCATGACCGCCATATCCCGCCGTCAGGTCGAGATAATTCTCACCCTGAATGGGACGAAGCTCGTCAAGTGTCGCTTCTAGTAAAACCGGAACATGTAACGGAGATTCGTTGGAATCTTCTTGTTGTGGTGGATGTTCTTTGATACTCATAAACCCTACTACTATAACATGTAGTTTGATTTACTCGAGATCACCTATCTGGTAGCAGAGCGTTTTTTGTTTTAAAATGTGTTTGTTTTTGTAATAAGTGTCCAAACGTACTTTGGTTACTGTGTAACTCATAATCGTTTGGTTGAGAGACTTATGTGTGTGAGGTGGAGTTTTTTGGGAGGTGTTGTGTTTAGAGAAAGGTGCGTCGGCTTTTTTGGATGGGGCCGGTTATTCCATTGCTCTAACTACCAGGTAGTTGACCTCGAGAGTGTATCTTTACAATCGGTTTAATTGTTAAGGAACGATTTCTGGGAATGAATAGCCTATATATCGACGTTCGGTGCAAGCAGTCGCCAATAGGCACCCGCTCGTACTGCAACCAGTTCCCGATCAATGCCAGCATAATCAAGCAGATGCTGCTCAATTGTTACCCGACCTTGTTTTTGGTCGAGATCAGCGCTGGTTTTGCCACGGCGAAACCGCACGTTAAGATCAGCAACCTTCTCATCGAGAATGCTACCATCTAGCGCAGGTTCCACTTCCCTGTCCCAAACACTTTTTGGATACAGATGAAGGTACTGGCCAAAGCCTCTTGTCAGCACGACGCCGCTAGCTAGTTCATTTCGAAGTTCTGCCGGTATTGTTAACCGACGCTTGTCATCAAGCTTTCGTTCGAAATAATCCATTCGCTTTTGGTGCCCTTGCCGCTTTGTGGCTTAACGCTTATAGGTTATTTTTTAATGTTGTAGTGGTGTTTGTTTTTTGGTGGGGTTACCCACTTCTTTCCACTGGCCTTACTATAATACCCACAATTACCCACGACAACCCCTATTTTTCGCAAACTTTACTTCCCCTTTACGCTTTATCCACAGTACTGTGGATAAACAGACACACGAACAGAGGTAATAAAAATACCACAATCGTGGGTAGACTGTGGTATTTTTGGCTTCTTCGCGTAGAAATTACTTGCCGAAGATAAAGCTAGCAAGCTGCGAGTCGTACTGGGTAGTTACCTGAAGGGCAATCCACGCGGTAAGAACAATAAGGTTTGCAACGAGCGACACGATGAGTACTGAATTCTTCAAGTCTTGTCCCATGTGTGATAAAACGACGGCGTTTTCAGCTTCAGTTGTTGGGTTTTCGTTTGTGGTTTTTGTTTTTACTGTCATAATACTATTAATTTAGCATACTGTTTATGTTTTGTCAATAATAGTATCCACATACTGTGGAAAAAGTAACTCGATCGCTCCGTAGATTCCCTTAACATTCGTGACACCCGGTGGTAGCTCACCTCTTTGGATTGGCAATAACTCACCACCATCGCCCGGTTCTACCCGCACACCCCGAACACCTTCCGGAATGCCGTTAAAACTCACCGCCTTATCATCGAGAAAAACAATCTCGTTCGTATGGAGAGCGACAAACTCTTTATTGAGCGCTGGCGGAACAATGAAACCCTCTGGTTTTTTCCATCCCGTAAGAATCTTCCCTTTTCCCTCAATACCCGTTACAAGATGTGGTATATGTAAAATATTCGCCGCCTCAAGCTTCGCAAGCTGCCATGCCTCGTTGCCGTACGTTAATATACCGAATGGTACGTTTTCACTTTCAAGAATATGAAATAACTGGCGTGCATACGGCTGAAGCATGTTCAGTTTCTGTGCCTGTGCAATAAACTGTCGTTCAATAGGCTGCCACGACATACTTCCACCCGTCTCAGCAAGGGCATTTTTTACATAGCGAATCGTATCGAAAGTTTCGCCACGCGTCTCCGCACTTTTTTTAGCCTCAGCAAGTTGTTGCTGCGAAACGGTTGTCTCACGCTCGATAACTTCTTCAAGCACAGTGTGGAATTTATCGGTATTCCCAATACAACGGTCGAAATCGAGAATGAAAAAAGTGTCGGCCGTAAAAGAATTAGAGTCCATTGGCGTCATTATATAGCCCAATGATAGCACCCGCAACCGCTACCGAATCATGACGGATAAGAGAACGCGTCACCGGCAGCGTATCTGCTTTATGTGTAGCGGCCATAGCGCCCAGAAAGTGGCCAGGAATAGCTTTATATTTCTTTGTTTCTAGAGCAGCAAGATCGGTCTGAACCAGGTAGGCATCTTCCGCCTTGTAGCGCTTGGCAAGCTCTGCATCAGGCTCCTGCTGGTTATACAGAACAAAGTCAAGGAAGTCACCGCCACCAAAACGCTCGATTTCATCTGCATGGTCTCCTACGGTAAAACCTTCCGTCTGACCTTTCTTCGTCACAAGGTTTGAAACGTACATAACCGTTGCCTTCGTACTTCGCAGCGCATCGCCTACACCATCAATAATAAGAAGTGGGCCAAGTGATGTATAAAGATCGCCAGGGGCAATAACCACTAGGTCGGCCTGCTCGATAGCTTTAATTGCCATAGGATTTACCTTTGCATTCGGCACCAGTGTTAGCTGAGCACGGCGCGGATCTTGGGCAAAATATTCTGCATCAATACTTCGTTCACCATTTAAAATAATGCTCGATTTCGGCCATTCCATTTTTAGACGAATATTATCGAGTGTTGCCGGAAAAACGGCACCGTTCACGCGCAGAATCTCCCCCGCTGTCTCGACAGCCTCATCAAAACTACCGGTCATTTTTTCAAGCGCACTTAAAAGCACGTTCCCAAATGCGTGTCCTTTAAAGGTGCCCACCTCGAATCGGTAGTTGAATAGGTCGCGCACTTTTGATGAATCACTAAGAGCCACAAGACATTGACGCACATCACCAGGAGGCAACGTCCCAAGTTCATCTCGAAGCACCCCCGTGCTTCCGCCGTCGTCCACCATGTTAACGATCGCTGCAATTGAACCTGAATATTCTTTCAAGCTACTAAGCAGCGTAAAACTTCCCGTGCCCCCGCCAATTACCGCAATTTTTAAATCCGTGTGCGGAAAGGGTTCATCCACGGCTAACCCTCCCTAAGATGTTTTATAATTTTACCAAACCAAATTGCGCTTGGACGCAACGTGCGTTTCATTGTTTTGTAGTCTACTTTCACTAAACCAAATCGCGGCCATATGCCTTTGTCCCATTCGAAATTATCAAGCAGGCTCCAGTGCAGGTATCCCTCAAGTTGAACGCCGTTGTCTATGGCTTTTTGCAGGCCAATAAGCGTTTGTGTAATCCACCATTTTCTATGCGCGTCTTCACCATCGGCAAGTCCATTCTCAGTAACAAGAATCGGAAGACGGTATTTGTCGTGCAAACGTTCAAGTGCATGTTGAATGTCCGCTGGGCTCAGATCCCAGCCCATATCACTTACTTCATACTCAGGACTGTGCACACGGTAACCATATACCCGGTTACTAAAGTAAAAATTCATGCCTATAAAATCGCAACGTTTCACCACCTTCTTTAGGAAGTAATCATCTTGAAAATATTGCATCACTCCCGCGCTTTTACGGCTTAGCCACGCATCGTCACCAGCGTAAAAATAGCAGGAATTTTTTGCAATCGACACCCGATAACGTCGATTAATCGCATGAATTGCATCAGCCGCTTGGTTGTGTGCACTTGCCAAGTTACCAAGAACCTTATGAAAGGTAAACTTGCTTGTTACGTTAGGCGGCCAGCTTCCCGCTAGGTAACTTTCGTAGGCGTAAACCTCGGGTTCATTTATTGTAATAATCGTTCTGACATTCGTTCCAAGTTCACGTACCATTTTATCGGCAAAGCGAACAAAGTAACGGATATTGCGGCGTTTTTCAAATCCTCCAAGTGCACTAAACCATACTGGTAGCGTAAAGTGAAGCAAAGTAACGACAGGCTCGATATTACGTTTCTTTAATTCCATGACGTAACGCTTGTAGTGTTCTACCGCCTCAACATTCCATGCGCCTTCTTGAGGCTCGACACGAGACCACTCTATACTGAACCGAAAAGCGTTCATGTTCATCTTTTGAAGTAAATCAAAATCTTCTTCGTATCGTTCATAGTGTTCCGTCGCCTCTGCAGAAACGTAAGAATTTGGATCTTTAGCCTCGGCCTTAATATGTGACCAGCTCTCAAGATCTTCTAAATGGTAGTTCGCCTGGGCCGCTTTTGACTTGGCATTTTCAAGTTCCCACACCGTCCATTGGTTGTGAGTATTGCCTTCTACCTGGTGCGCAGATGTGGCCGCTCCCCATAAAAACTTCTTCGGAAAAGTCAAACTTGGCTTTTTTTGCATACTCATCTATTATACGACAGATTTTCCATGTAAAATAAGGGAATGATCGGAACACTACTGCGTCTTTTGTGGCGTGCGTTCGTTGGACTCGTTGCCGTGGGGCTTGCGTACGGAACCTTCTTTTTGTTTTACCCTTACCTCGACAACCGTTTGCCGCTCCTTATAAACCTCATTATTATCTATGTCTTTATCGCTTATTTCGCTATCCCCTTCCTTCTTCGGTTATGGCACATCGTTTTCACGCCTCATCATGTACCTCTTTACGCAGTGAGCGCCGATGGATGGTCAAGCGATCCTGTAAATATTGCTATTGTTTGTCGCAGCCGAAGTGAACTGAAACAAGCGATGAAACGTGCTGGCTGGCATGTAGCCGACCATGCGAGTCTTAGAAATAGCATCCATCTTGGGCTTGCGGTGCTATTTAATAAATCGTATCCCAATGCACCCTTTAGTAGCCTTTACCTTTTCGGTCGCCGTCAAGATATAGGCTTTCAAATACAAACAGGTACGCCGCCTTCACCACGACATCGTCATCATGTTCGATTTTGGCAGCTACTTCCAGATGAGAGCGAACAGTCGCATCATCATACAAAATTTTGGCAATCAATTTTACATATTTTCTCAACACGCAAACGCCAGATATGGATTGGCACCGCTACACACGACGTAGGACCATTTGCACTTCGAGTGAATAACCTACAAATTACTCACCAAATAGATCACCGCACCGACATCGAGCGCGACTTTGTTATTGAAACGCTACGCAGCGCTAAATCAATTTCGAGGCGTGAAACTATTACCGCAGGCGAGCCGCTTGCGTTTCGCGGCCAAACCTTCGGTGTTAATATCACCACCAATGGCCAGCTTGAAGTAATTGAGTTAAAGAGGCCTCTCGTTAAACACCCATAAGGCCGATAATCACCGCCATAACGACAACAGTGAGAAGTTCGTGTCCCGCATTGATGATCGTTAGCTTCTTGCGTCGTGCCTCAAAAAGATCATGAACAAGGAACCTTGCCGCCGTAAAACCAAGCCATAGCCAAAATGCCGTACTGAGTGCGTCCTGCATGAAACTATGGTGGAAGAAATGATTACTTAGAGAAGTAACATGCGCTAAAATATACGCCGTAAAGAATGATGCGATAAAAGTAAGGAGAAAAGTCACCACCAACTTCTTTGTTGGCTGTGGACGGTTTGGATCTACCTTCGTAAGTTTCATCCATGGCTTACCAAATACGGCTGGTGTGTACCAAAATGCACCGACAGCCATGCTTGATACAGCTGCTAGAAATATTGCCCAATAATTCACCGCTACATCCATACTTTTGTCCCCCAATTATACTTGTGGTTTCAGTATAGCGCCTGGATGTGTGTTTTACAACGCACCTGCAACAACATCTTCACCAAAGTGTTTTTGAAGACGCATAGTAATACTTCCCTCGTGGCGACCAAGCTTTTTACTCAATTCTTTTACCGATACACCATTCTGAAATTCCTGCTTCAGCACCGCGTCGTCTTGGTCTTGCCAGGGGCGATACGCATTCGGATAGGTTTCGCGCATCTTGGCTATTTTCTCTGTCCAGTTACTACTCGTTTTTGCTTGCTTTACCGGCGCTTTTTTGCGCTTTTCTACGTTTTCTTTCAAATGGGCGAAATTTTTAGCATCATTTGCTGCACGACTTCTTAAGTTTTCGTCAATTGCCTGCGCATCTTCGCTAATGGCAAGCGCCATGCGGTTGATGCCCGATAAATACAAATTGTCTAAATTTTTTACTCGGCTTAAAGCAACATAGCCCATGCCCTCAACAAATGCCTTTCGAAGGTCAATTCTGGCAGCATCGAGTGTCATACCCTGACTTTTATGGACCGTTATCGCCCAGGCAAGACGCAGTGGAATTTGTGTTATACTTGCCCGCTTTTTATCACCGTCACGAAGCTCCCACGTATCGGGTTGCATACTCACCCTGTTGCCGTTACGAAATTCTACAACTGGGTATTCAGTATCATGCTCGAATTCGATTACCGTACCAATGCTGCCATTAGCGTATTTACGGTCTTGGCTGTTTTTTACTGCCATTACCAAAGCACCCTCTTTTAAGCGAAGTGTCGCCGGCGCAAGAACAGACCGTTGTAAGTTTTCGACGTAGTTATCGCTTCCCGTGGTTGTTTGTGTATAAAAAAGTTCGTCACCCGCAAGCTCATCGAGCTTAGCTTCGTTAATACGGTCGACATCAATATTTACCGTGTGAAGCTCTGTCAAAATCGTGTCGGCTGGCGGTTCCTGGTCAACTCGCGCAAGCAATTGTTCCGCGTGGTGCCGACGGATATCGCCAGCACGAAGTGCGTTTAAAATCGCAAGAAGTACTTCATCATCTTGACGATGTTGCTCCTGCAAATAACAAATCGTTGGATCAAGCTCTTTCCATACGTCGCTGTGTACAACAAATCCACCCGCTCGTGAATCGCCCTTATTAATTGGAGGAAGCTGGAAAAAATCTCCACTCATAATAAGCTGAATGCCACCGAACGGTTCGTCTTTGCGACGCACAAGACGACAGGCTTCATCTACCATATCTAGACGGTAATCATGGAGCATCGATATCTCATCGATAATTAACACGTCGGTTTTTTCTATGATCTCACGTCGACCCTTGGCAATATGTTCGGCAAATCCTTGTGGCAAGGCGTCAGCTACACCCATTCCTGCCCATGAATGAATTGTCGTACCGCCAAGATGGGTTGCTGCAAGCCCGGTTGTTGCGGTAACTGAAACGTGCTTTCCTTCCGCTTTAGAAAGACGAATAAACTGATTCAACACAAAAGTCTTACCGGCCCCTGCCGGCCCAGTAAGTAATACGCTTTCTCCCGAAAGCATAATTTCGAGCGCCAATCCCTGATCCATTACTTTTAGTATACCACCTTAGTGACATGTTAAAATGAACCCTATGCAAATTGCCATTCAGGGAGAAACCCACTCGTTCCACCACCTTGCCGCCGAGAAATGGGCCAGCGAGCCCATTTCTATCATTCCTAAAACTTCATTTCGTGATGTTTTTGAAGCGTTAAAGCAACATGAAACAGATACCGGCGTTGTTGCAGTGGAAAATTCAGCCTATGGCCCCATTCAAGAGACAGCTGACTTATTGGAAGAATACGGATATCCGATTATCGGCGAAATAACACTTAGAATAGACCAGCATCTTATTGGACTGCCCGAAAGCGAGCTAGCTGCTATTACGCGCGTTTACTCGCACCCTATTGCTCTTGCACAGTGCAGCAATTACCTCGACACCCACCTATCGCACGCAGAGCAGATTCCCTACGACGATACGGCTAGTTCTGTCGCCTACGTTAAACAACAGAACGATCCAACTATGGCCGCGATTGCCGGAAGCATTGTTGCCGACGATTACAACCTCGCCATTCTTGCCGCGGAGGTTCAGAACGACCCAAATAACACGACAAGGTTCGTTGTTATTCGCGCGCGTTAACCGCGAGGCGGCTCGCCATCAGGCTCATCAAGTAGCTTTTTGCTTTTAATTTCGTAGCGCTTCCCCGTAATTTCGCTAGTAATATAGTCTTCGTTGATAAGATTGACGAATGTATCAAGATCGTTGCCGTCCATAATGATAATCGCACCCGCATCGTCGGTCATTAGCTCCAGCTGCATTTCGTCGGCGTACTCAATTGCCTGTTCCTGTGTAACGGCGCCAATTTCCATTTTCTGTAGTTTATTCACAATCTTTTTGCGATCACGAACCAACGTCTGAAGATCAAGACCATCAGGAAAACTTAGTTTAAACATCTTCTCAATTTCTTCAACCTTAGCATCGGCTAGAGCCTGCTTTTTATAGTCGTAGTTAAAGAGCTTTTCGAACTTCGCCTGGTTAAAAACAAAAATATCTTTATCAATAATAAGCACCTGGTTATCAGCGGGAACCTTCATTCCTACATCTGCCTGAAAGGCACCAAATTTACCATCACGGAATTCCCAGCTCGTTGCACCGTTAAGTACCTGCCCCTGGCTAATTGCCTTTACTGCGTAGAATGCCTTTTTCGGATCGTCCTTGTGCGTAAAACGCGCAACGATTCCTTTCACGCGTTTGAACTCATGTTCTTCCTGCGAAAATTCAACAATATCGTGACGTTCTTTTTCAATAAGATGAATAAGTGTTTCGGCCCGGCCGACTTTCGCAAGGTCAGTACGAAGCAGCGTATTTTCCTCGCCGTCAGACAGCTCGTAATCGCGAACCGCAAGACCAGTACCGGCGCCCATGTTCACAAAATTAATAAGATCAAACAGGAAAAGCGGCTTGATCTGCGCGTTTAGATCCGACGCAAAATGCGTGCTGTACGGAGTGTAGTTTTTGTTAAACAAAAAGAACTCAACGTCTAGTTCGCCTTTTTTACCATCGGTGTTGTTTGCCCATAGGAAAATATCGGTCGTTTCGGGTGTTTGTGCTTCCATATTCTAACTTTCTTGTTACTTCAATTGCTTTTTATTGTACCGTAAAACGACCGATAAATGCCAAATTTATTCCCAGGTAAAGCCGTGGCCGAAGTGACCGTAGCGAGCTGTCTCTTCAAATTGTGGCTTCAAAAGATCGAGAGTTTTAATAATCCCGCGTGGTGTTAAATCATACCCTACCACCAACTCATGCGCACCGTCAACAATCACTGTCGCTTCGAGTGGTTCTGCAACACCAATGGCGTAGGCAAGACGTACGAACACCTCCTTCGCCCCACGTTCTTTCAAATAATCTACTGCGATTTTGCGTGCCATGTACGCCGCAGAACGATCTACCTTACTTGCGTCTTTTCCGCTAAATGCTCCGCCTCCAATAGAGATTCGCGGACCATAGTTATCAACAATTAATTTGCGGCCTGTCAAACCAGCATCGGCATCAAAGCCCCCTAAATCCCAGTCGCCGCTTGGATTAATATGAAGAATAACCTCCTCACTCGCCACCTGCTCTTCTAGCCATTGCTGCACCGCTTCGCGAAGTTCATCCTGCGAGGCGTGTTGAAAGCTTGCAACAACCGATACAATAACCCCGTCTTTAAGTGTTACCTGCGTCTTGCCATCGTAGGGCCATGTTTCAAACAGCCGCTCATTTAACTTTCGAGACAATACCACTTCGAGTGGTAGCAACTCAGGGGTTTCATTTGTAGCATACCCAATCATGATTCCTTGGTCACCCGCACCGCCCGTATCAACACCCTGTGCAATTTCAGGACTTTGCGCTACGACATGTTCATATATTTCAACGTCACCGGCAATCCGCTGGACAATCGCTGCAATATCAACATTTTTCGCATGGCTCGTTACTTCACCTGTGATAAATATATACCCGTGGCCACCTGCAACATCAATTGCAACGCGTGCGTTTGGATCCTCACGTAAATGCGCGTCAAGCAACGCATCAGAGATCTGATCACATAATTTATCCGGATGTTTCGGTGAAACACTCTCGGCGGTTTTGTAGTAATTTTCAGTCTGAGGCATAATAAAACTCCCTTCTTATGCCCCGACAGCTTCAGAAAGGAGTTCTTTTAAGAAATCATATCTTTCCTGAATCTATCAGGCTGGATTTAGCACCTTGTTTTCACAGGTTGCCGGCGAATCGTAGGGCCAGTCCCTCATCGCACTCTTGATATTTAAATTGTTAACTTTTTTACTTTATCATGAATCAACGCTAGCCTTCAAGGCCCTGCGACTTTCGCATTAGCACGTCATAGCCATCAGTTACTTCATCCTCTCGCCTAACATCATACTTCTCAAGCACAGTCCAAAGTTCGGCGATAACCGCTTCGTAGTCAACATCCTCTTCGGTCAGCTTCTCTACTTCAATAAAATCACCCAGGCCTTCAACTGTATCAACACAAATTTCTATCACGCCGTCCTGAGCTTTCTGGCGGGTTTTCGTAAGGTCGGAATACGGCGTAAAATCCATGTGTTCAATAATTTTCGCCAGTTCGTCGGCATCGGCAACTTCGGTCTCATGCTCAATGCTATCCATTTGGTTTGTCACCGATTTTTTCAATGTGAAGATCTGCTTCACTTCACCTTGTTTCGTCTCGGTACGAATACGAAGCCAAGGAGCCGAGTTGTCACTTCCGCCGTCTACCCCAACGCGTCCAAATACACGGTCGCGCTGTGTTACAGGCTCGCTAAGCACAACGTTCTGATCGGCAAGAGTCTGCAATAATGACTGTTTGCTCGCCACACGCGCCTTTATCTCGATTTCTCTCATACATCCCCCTTATTGTCTTGCCATCAGTATAGCAAACTGTCGCTGCAGTCCGCCTTTCCAGGCCAAAACTTTGTGCTTCAGCCGCTCCTCGCGACTCCGCTCGAAAGACGTTCGAGCAACGACCCCCAAGCTTTGAATGACATGCGTCGAAGGTCCTTCACCGGGAACAAACCCTAGCTCTAAACCCTGCTTCATCACCACCCCATGAGTTAGGAAAGAGGTACCCTTTGGATTTGGCTCCAGAAGAACAAAACGGCCAGCAACATCGCCACCAAGTTTTGCTTCTGCATCCCTTCGTACCCAGCCATCCATAGCTCCCACTTCTATACCCTGCGCATCCCGTTCTTTTGTCTTAATAAAATCATGGGCTTCTCCGCCCGCTGTTTCAACATGGAGCTTTGTTTTCCGACGCAGCTCAACAAGATCAAGGGCACGA
>Ga0136846_1236826_pt1 | contig 17077 bp, 14 predicted proteins | sample HopSoiMetagenom2_FD_96841 | JGI IMG/M metagenome (GOLD analysis project Ga0136846, IMG submission 96841) | Grasslands soil microbial communities from Hopland, California, USA - 2 Assembly 2016 (version 4) | ecosystem: Environmental > Terrestrial > Soil > Grasslands | place: USA: Hopland...
CCGGACGACAAGCTGACGCGCATGTCGCAAATGCCCGCCTTCGGCCGCGACGGCATCCTTACCGCCGATCAGATCCAAGATGTCGCATCCTACGTCCGCTACATCTCGCACCAGGAAGGCGGCACGCCGTCGGCACGGCGCGGGCGCGACCTGTTTGCCGCCAATTGCGCCGCATGTCACGGCGCCGACGGCAAGGGCAATCGCACGTTCGGTGCGCCCAATCTGACCGACGCGATCTGGCTCTATGGCGGCGACCGCGACACGATCACCCAGACGGTCACCAATGCGCGCTACGGCGTGATGCCTGCCTGGAACGAGAAGCTGGACAAGGCTTCACTCAACATGCTCGCGGCCTATGTCCACTCGCTCGGCGGCGGTGAATGATGTCCAGCCTGGAAGCCCGGCGCGGCGGGAATTATTCCCGCCGCCCTGACGTCTTTCCGAAGGCGGTCGACGGCTTCTTCCGGCGTCTGAAATGGGCGATCATGGCGGTCACGCTAGCCATCTACTACGCGACGCCCTGGCTGCGCTGGCATCGCGGGCCTTATGCGCCCGACCAAGCGGTTTTGGTCGATCTCGCGCACCGCCGTTTCTATTTCTTCTCGATCGAGATCTGGCCGCACGAATTCTATTATGTCGCCGGGCTGCTCGTGATGGCGGGCGTCGGGCTGTTCCTGATCACCTCCACCGTCGGCCGTGCCTGGTGCGGCTATGCCTGCCCGCAGACGGTCTGGACCGATCTGTTCCTCCACGTCGAACGTTTCGTCGAGGGTGACCGCAACGCACAGCTCAAGCTCCAGCGCGGCGCCTGGTCGGCCGGCAAAGTCGCACGCAAGCTTACCAAACATGCGCTGTGGCTTGGCATCGCGCTCGCCACCGGCGGAGCCTGGATTTTCTATTTCGCCGACGCGCCGTCGCTCGCACGCCAGTTCCTTTCCGGGAATGCCGCGCCGGTCGCTTATGCCACGGTTGGGATATTGACCGCCACGACCTACGTCCTCGCTGGCTGGATGCGCGAGCAGGTCTGCACCTATATGTGCCCATGGCCGCGGATCCAGGCGGCGATGCTCGACGAACGATCGCTGATCGTCACCTACAAGGACTGGCGCGGCGAGCCCCGTTCGCACGGCATCAAGAAAGCCGGCGATTTCGGCGACTGCGTCGATTGTCTCGCCTGCGTGCAGGTATGCCCGACCGGCATCGACATACGCGAAGGCCAGCAGCTCGAATGCATCACCTGCGCTTTGTGCATCGACGCCTGCGATCAGGTGATGGCCAAGCTCGGCCGCCCACGCGGGCTGATCGACTATGCGACGCTCGAAGATTGCGAGGCGGAAAGCCAGGGAAGCCCGCCGGTTCCGGTGATGCGGACATTGCTGCGCTCGCGCACGTTCGTTTATTTCGGTCTGTGGGCTGCGGTCGGTTGCGCGATGGCTTTCTCGCTCGGCAACCGCACCCGGCTCGATCTGTCCGTGGCGCAGGAGCGCAATCCGCTCTGGACGCGGCTTTCCGACGGCGATCTGCGCAATGCCTATACCGTGCATGTCCGCAACATGGAGGAGAGGCCGCGGCAAGTGATGCTCAGCCTCGAAGGATTGCCCGGCGCGACGATGTGGGATTCGCTGCACGACAAGCGCACTGCCGCGCGTTCGATGCGCATCCTGCTTGGCCCTGATCAGGTCGAACATCGCCGGATCTATGTCCGTGCGGCCGCTACGGGCCCGGATCACTACGCGCTGCATCTGACTGCGTTGGATCAGGAACATAGCAGCGCCAGCAAACATGTCCGTTTCGAACGGCCGGGAGAGAATCAGTGACGCGCCGCTTCACGGGCTATCACATGCTCGCCTGTATGATTGGGTTCTTCCTGGTCGTGATCGGCGTGAACAGCGTGATGGCGACGATCGCGGAACGCAGCTTCACCGGCACGGTCGTCGAGAACAGCTATGTCGCCAGCCAGCATTTCAACCGCTGGCTCGACGAGGCAAAAGCGCAGGACCGGCTCGGCTGGCACGCCACGATCGATCATGACGGACAGCGCGTGACGGTGCGCCTGACCGGACCCGATGCGCTGATCCACGACGCCATTCTCTCCGGGACCGCAATCCATCCGCTCGGCCGCCTGCCGGATCGCGCGATCCATTTCACGCGCGGCGAGGCCGGTACGTATCGCAGCGTTGAAACATTGCCCGCTGGGCGTTGGCAGATCCGCGTGACCGCACGGCATGGGCAGGCGCACGCCAGCTATGCCGAGGAATTGTCGCTGTGACCGACGCGGCCGCTTCGGAACGCATCGAGTTCGTGCTGCCCGGCGTCAAATGCGCGGGCTGCATCAGCAAGATCGAAAATGGATTGCGGCCGCTTCCAGGCGTGCACGGTGCCCGCGTCAATTTCACCACCAAGCGCGTCGCGATCGATCATGCGCCCGAACTGACGCCAGACGCGCTGCGCCGCGCCATCGCCGATATCGGTTTCGACGCACAGCCGATCGCCGCCGCCGCGCCTGCTGCGGAAGATCGCGAGAGCAAGGCGCTGCTGCGCGCGCTCGCGGTCGCCGGCTTCGGCGCGATGAACGTGATGCTGCTGTCGGTCTCGATCTGGTCCGGCGCAGCGGGGCCGACGCGCGATCTGTTCCACTGGTTGTCGGCGCTGATCGCGATGCCGACGGTCGTTTATGCCGGCCAGCCCTTCTTCAGATCGGCGTGGGCCGCGCTGCGGCGGCGGCGCACCAACATGGACGTGCCGATCTCGATCGGCGTGGTGCTCGCAACCGCGCTTAGCCTGTTCGAGACGATCGAGGGCGGTCCGCATGCCTATTTTGACGGCGCGGTCGCCTTGCTCTTCTTCCTGTTGGTCGGGCGATATCTCGATTCGATGATGCGCGACCGCGCGCGCGACGGCGTGACCGCGCTGATGCGCGAAACCGCGCCCGGCGGCACCGTCTTGCTTCCCGACGGCTCGACCGCCTGGAAGCGCGCGGCGGACCTGGAGCCGGGCATGCGGCTGCTCGTCGCCGCAGGCGAGCGTTTTGCGGCGGACGGGGTCATCGAAGACGGCCTCAGCACGATCGACCGCTCGCTGGTGACGGGTGAGACGATGCCGGAGCCGATCGCGCCGGGTGAGCCCGCGCTCGCGGGCACGCTCAATCTCTCCAATCCGCTTACGCTCCGCGTCACCGCCGCGGGGGACCGAACCAGCATCGCCGAAATCGTGCGGATAATGGAAGCGGCGGGCCAGAGCCGCTCTTTCTATGTCCGCCTCGCCGATCGCGCCGCGCGCTTCTATGCGCCCGCGGTTCACACGCTGGCGCTTTGCAGCTTTGCGGGCTGGATGCTCGCCGGTGCGGGCTGGCACCAATCCCTCCTCGTCGCCGTGGCGGTGCTGATCATCACCTGCCCCTGTGCGCTAGGGCTGGCAGTGCCGGTTTCGCAGGTGGTTGCCGCCGGCGCGCTGATGCGAAAGGGGATCCTTATCAAGGACGGCTCGGCACTCGAACGACTGGCCGAGGCAGACCGGGTCTGTTTCGACAAGACCGGCACGGTGACGATTGGCAAGCTGGTTCCGGATGGCCCCCTGAACCTGTCCGCCCCTGAAAAGTCGCTCGCGCTCGCGCTGGCCCGCGCCTCGCTTCACCCTTTGTCGCGCGCGCTCGCGGCTGCGCTCGAGTCCGAACAGGTCGAGGCTGCGCCGCTGGCCAAATTCCGCGAGTATCCCGGACTAGGGCTCAAAGCGGTGGCCGACGGCGGGCGGGTGGCGCTTGGCCGCCCGGGCTGGCTCGGCATCGATCAGGTTGACGCACGGGGGCCGGTGGTCGCGTTCCGAGGCCGGGAGGGCCCCGCCACATTGCTGCGCTTTTCCGATCGGATCCGGCCCGACGCCGCCGATATTTTCCGGCGCCTCAGGCAAATGGGGCTTGAGACCATCATCTTGTCGGGCGACCGTCGGGAGGCGGTAGCGCTTATCGCGCAACACGTTGGGGCTACCGCTTTGTTCGAGCTCACTCCGACCGAGAAGGTGGAGGCGATCCAGCGTATCGAGCGCGGAGGCCATCGCGTTCTGATGGTGGGTGACGGGCTCAATGACGGCCCCGCACTCGCGGCGGGGCATGTCTCGATGGCGCCCGCCTCCGCAACCGACGTCGGGCAAAGCGCAGCGGATGCCGTTTTCCTCGGCGATCGGCTCGCGCCGGTCGCAATCGCCATCGCCGCCGCGCGCCGCACGCGCGTGGTCGTGCGCCAGAATTTCGCGCTGGCGATCGGCTATAATGCGCTCGCCGTGCCGCTCGCCATCGCCGGTCTGGTGACGCCTATGCTGGCCGCTATCGCGATGTCGAGCTCCTCGCTCATCGTCCTCGCCAATGCGCTCCGCCTGCGGAATTGCGCGCGATGAGCGGTCTCGGTCTGCTAATTCCGCTTGCCTTGCTACTCGGTCTGGGCGGGCTGGCCACGTTTTTGTGGTCGCTGAACGCAGGTCAATATGACGATCTCGACGGGGCGGGGATTCGTATCCTGACCGACGAGGAATGCGAGCCTTGACGCGCTCCGCCGCGCTGTTGGGCATCGTCGCGATATTGGGGCTGTCGGGGGGCACGCCCGCCGCGTCGAGCGTGATCCACCTCAAAATGTGTCACGGCGGGTTCGCCGACATTCCCGTGCGGGAGAATGGCAAGCCTTCGCGAGACAAAAGCTGTCCCTTCAGCTGCCATGCGCCACTCTGTCAGGACCGCAAGCGCCGGGCGGACCCGGCGGATCCCGACGCGCGTCAATAATCGGCTTTGAGCGCCAGATAGAAAGTGTAACGCCCCTGGGTACGGGCATGTTCGATGCCGGGTCCTGCCGACCCGATCAGCGACCAATGGTCGGCCACCTTATAGAGCGCGCCGAAATTGACCCCCGTAAAGCGCCGCGCATCGTCGGCGTCCGCCGTCTGGCGATAGATTTCCGCGCCAAGCGAGAAGCGGTCGCTCACCGCGCGCTGCAGGCCGATGCCCATTAGCCAGAAGTTGCGCTGTCCGGCGCCCGGATTGATGTCATAGCCACCGCCGCCGAAGATCGACCATTTTCCCACATCCTTCTGCGCCCACAGCGGCAGCAGCAGGCTCAGCCGCCGTGTCCCGAAACGCCGGCCGGCGGTCGGCACGAAGGCGCGCGGAAAGAAGGCGATGTCGGGCAGGGGCGATCCGTCCGCCTGGTGCAGGAACTTATATTTGGCGGCGAGCTCGATATTGCCGAGCCCGACCGTCCCATCCGGTCCCGTCTGATAGTTGAACGGCACGACCGCCGTGAGTTGCAGGTCCTTCGCGCCACCATAATTGATGTCGAGGCCGGCCGCGCCGTCGGTTTCGCCGGTCACGTGCGTGCCCGCGCCAAAGCCGTAGATTTCCCAATGGCCGGCTTCGGTCGGTTCCGGATCGTCGCTGACGAAAGGCGGCCCCGCATGCACCGATGAGACGCACGGCAAGGCGGCGAGCAGGGCAAGAAACAGGCGCTTGAAGGTGGGCATGAGGTCCTGTGGGGATAAGCGAGCTTACCGGTGCCTTGGCATCATGCCCGGCAAGGAGCAACGTCCGCGCCGCCTCGCCGACCGCGGCGCTTACCACCGTCGACTAAATCATACCTATTCATTTTCTGGAATCGAGCGCGCCTTCGCCACGGCGCGCAATTCCTCCAGGAAGAGTCGCTGCAATTTGGTCGGATAGAAGTCACGGCGCGTGATCGCGCCGATCGTGCGCGCGGTATCGGGCGCGTCCGACTTTATCTCGATCAGCTGCCCCGCATCGATCTCGGCGCGGACCTGGTCCGGTGAAAGTAAGGTGAGGAAATCGCTGCGCACCAAAACGCCCCGGATCAGCGCGACTGAGCCGCACTGGATCGGCGCGGTCGGACGTTCCATCCCCGCTTTGTCGAACAATTGCTGCCACCGGTCGAGCAGCCCCGAGGCGCGCCGCGCCACGATCCATGGAAAGCAGGTCAAGTCGCGATAGTTTGCATGCCTGCCGGCGAGCGGATGGCCGGCGCGGCCGATTACCGTCAGGCGATCGGTGAAGAGCGGTTCTTCGTGCAGGTCGCGCGGCGGCTCGACGCGGAGCGCGCCGATGATCACATCGACATTGCCGCTGCGCAGCAGCTCGACCAGTTCGAGATAGGAACCCTCGACCACATCGACGTGCGCGCTCGGAACCTTGTGCGAGAGCGCTGCGAGCGTGGCGGGAAGCAAAAGCGAGCGCGAGAGAGCCATCGCCCCGATCGAAAGCTGGCCGCCTTCGCCGCCGGTTTCCTCCAGCGCGGCGGAGAGTTCCGCGACGCCGAGCTGCAGATCCCGCGCGAGCTTGTGGCCGGCTGTCGTCAAGCCGACTCCGCGCCCGCGCCGCTCGACGAAAGCGGTGCCGCACAGCAATTCGAGTTCCTTGACCGCGCGATGCAAGGCCGGCTCGGACAGGCCGACCGATTGCGCTGCGGCGACGAAGCTGCCCGTTTCGGCGAGGCTCAGCATCGCCCGCACCTGCGCGCTGGTCAGCCGGTTTTCGGGTCGCGAGGCACGCGCATTTTTCGTGCCCGCCCGAACCGCCCGCGCCAGCTTGGCCATCGCTCGATTGACACGCGCGAGCACGCGTTTGCCGATCGGCGTGGCTTCCATTCCATGCGGATGGCGGTCGAACAAGGCGGTACCGAACTGCGCTTCCAGCTTGGCTAAACCTTGCGTCAGTGCAGGCTGCGACAGGCCCGCCAACTTGGCCGCGCCGCTGATATGGCCGCATTCCGCGATCGCGCCGAGCGCGCGCAGATGACGCAGGTTAAGGTCGAAGGGCTCAGCCATAAAACGACCTATAGCTAAAGCTTATACCCTTCGCGCTATTCGAATTTGTTTATCCTGGTCAAGCGGGCTTAGGCGATGCTGAGGCGAAAAGCCGCACCATAAGAGAGGCGGAGCATCATGCTCGACCAGTTGCTGGCCCTACGTCCCGAGGAAGAGGTGATCGAGGCGCCGACCCCGCACCGCGCGTTGATCGATTGGGTGGCAGAGGTCGCCGCGCATACACAGCCCGACTCGATCCGCTGGTGCGACGGCTCCGATGCCGAATGGTATGATCTGAGCGAGATGCTCGTCGCGCAGGGAACGCTCACTCGGCTCGATCCCGCGATCCGGCCCAACAGCTTCTACGCTCGCTCCGATCCCCGCGACGTCGCCCGGGTCGAGAGCCGCACCTTCATCTGCTCGGAACGCGAGGAGGCTGCGGGGCCGGCCAACAATTGGCGCGATCCGGCGGAGCTGCGCAGCCTGCTCGATCCGTTATTCGCGGGCTGCATGCGCGGCCGCACGATGTATGTCGTGCCGTATTGCATGGGTCCTCTGGGCTCGGACAAAAGCGCGATCGGGGTCGAGCTGACCGACAGCGCCTATGTCGTGCTGTCGATGAAGATCATGACGCGCATGGGCCAGGCCGCGCTCGACATGCTCGGCGAAGATGGCTTCTTCGTCCGCTGCGTCCACTCGGTCGGCATGCCGTTGGCCGATGGCGTCAAGGACGTCGCCTGGCCGTGCAATGACGACAAGTGGATCGTCCATTATCCCGAGACGCGCGAAATCTGGTCTTACGGCTCGGGCTATGGTGGCAACGCCTTGCTCGGCAAGAAATGCTTCGCCTTGCGCATCGCCTCGGTGATGGCGCGTGACGAGGGCTGGCTCGCCGAGCATATGCTAATCCTCAAGCTGACCTCGCCCAAGGGAGAGGTCCATTATATCGCCGCCGCTTTCCCAAGCGCGTGCGGCAAGACCAACATGGCGATGCTCGAGCCGACTTTGGCGGGCTGGAAGGCCGAGACGATCGGTGACGACATCGCGTGGATGCGCTTCGGCAAGGATGGGCGCCTCTACGCGATCAATCCCGAGGCCGGTTTCTTCGGTGTCGCGCCCGGCACTGGCCCTACCACCAACCGCAACGCGATCGAGACACTCTACGCCAATTGCATCTTCACCAACACCGCGCTCACCGAAGAGGATGACGTCTGGTGGGAAGGCCTCACGCCCGCGCCTCCGTCGGGCCTGACCGATTGGCAAGGCCGCCGCTGGTTGCCCGGCTCCGGGGCGCCCGCCGCGCATCCCAATGCGCGCTTCACCGCGCCGGCCGAGCAATGTCCCGTGATCGCGCCCGAATGGAACGACCCGGAGGGGGTCCCGATCTCGGCGATCCTCTTCGGTGGGCGGCGCGCCTCGGCGGTGCCGCTGGTGACCGAGGCCTATGATTGGCAGCATGGCGTCTATCTCGCCGCCAATATCGCATCCGAGGGCACCGCCGCTGCGGAAAATGCGATCGGCGCGCTGCGCCGCGACCCGTTCGCGATGCTGCCTTTCTGCGGCTACAACATGGCCGATTATTTCGCGCACTGGCTGCGCATCGGTGCCGCTGCCCAGTCCGATCCAAGCCGGCTCCCGCGCCTCTATCTCGTCAACTGGTTCCGCAAGGACAATCAGGACAAGTTCGCCTGGCCCGGCTTCGGTGACAATGTGCGTGTGCTCAAATGGATCGTCGAGCGAATCGAGGGAGACGCCTCGGCGGTCGATACCCCGATCGGGCGCCTGCCGGACGATCTGGATCTTGCCGGTCTCGACCTCGACGCCGATCAGCGGCGCATTCTCCTTTCCGTCGATCCCCAGGTTTGGCGCGAGGAAGCCGCGCTCAGCCGCGATTATCTCGCGGGTTTCGGCGATCGGCTGCCGCCCGCTTTATGGCGCGAGCAGGAGGCGCTTGAAGAGCGCTTAGGGGAAGCATGACAATGCGCCGCAAGCTCGTCGCCGGAAACTGGAAGATGGTTGCGAGCCGCGCGCCATTGGTCGAACTAGCGGCGGTCAATGAGGCGGCCGGTCGGCTCGATGTCGACGTCGCGCTCTGCCCGCCTTTCCCGTTGATCGGTCCCGCGCTCGAGGCGGCGCCCCGGCTTGGCGTCGGCGGGCAGGATTGCCACCATCTGCTGCAAGGTCCGCATACGGGTTCGACATCTCCGGCATTGCTGCGCGATTTCGGCGCTGTCTATGTGATCGTCGGCCATAGCGAGCGCCGCGCATTGGGCGAAACCGACGCGCAGGTCAGCGCCAAGGCCGCCGCCGCCGTTTGCGCGGGGCTGATACCGATCATCTGCGTCGGCGAAAGCGCGGAGCAGCGGCGCCAGGGCGACGCTGCGGCGCTCATCTCGCACCAGGTCTGCGCGTCCCTGCCCGCGGCGGTGATGCCGGATCGGATGGTCATCGCCTACGAACCGATCTGGGCGATCGGATCGGGCCGTACGCCCACCGGCCTCGAGATTGCGGAAATGCACAGCGCGATCCGGGCGAGCCTGCTCCGCTCCTACGGGCCCAGTGCGGCTGAGACGCGCATCCTCTATGGCGGCTCGGTCAACCCGCGCAATGCCGGCTGGATCAGCGCGGTCGAGGGTGTCGACGGGCTGCTGGTCGGCGCGTGCAGCCTCAATGCCGCCGATTTCGTGCCAATCATCGAAGCCGCGGCAGCGGCCGGACAGCCGGTTTCGGCGGCAGCTTAATCCGGACTGATGAGCTGCCGCGCGCGCGTCGCGGCGATACGGTTGCGGGCGACCGGCACGATCAGTCCATTGGAGAGGCGCAACCGCCAGTTTCGGCCGTCGCGTTCCGCGTCGATCACCGCGTCGGCGGCAACCCACCAACTGCGATGCACCTGTAACCCGCCTTTGCCGTAGCGCGTGATCGCTTCCTTCATCGACATCAATGCTGCGCGGAAAAAGTCGGTAAATCACCTATGGCGTGATCGTTCCATTAGTGTATCAATTGTGCACGAACGTAGCATCATGCTGCAGGCGATGAGCGCCCGGGGGGTGCGTGTCGCGCGACTGCTGAGGCGCAACCCCCAAGGCGCCTCGGGGGGGCCGGCCGCCACCGCGACCGGCCCTTACCGTTAGAGGATACCCCTCATCCCTGATCCTCGTAGGCGAACTGCAATATGCCCCAATGGCGCCCGCGCACGTGGATCGAAGCGATCACCTGCTTTAGCAGCAAGACGCCGCCGCCCGCCACGCTGCGGCGATAGGCCTTGATGCAAAAGGGCTCGCTAATCAGGCATTGCTCGCGCGTGTCCTGATATTCGAAGATCATGCCCTGCCGTGCGTGCTCGGCATTCCAGTCATCCTGCCCCGGCCGCTGCGGCTGCGCACGCTCGGGCATCGCAACCGCACCATAAGCATTGCGGTCGGTGAAGGTCATGCCGAAGAAGCCCTTGTAGCTGCGCGCCACTTCTTGGTGCGGGCGCGCCGCTGCCACTACCAGCGCCTGCGCGGCATGTGCGTAGAGCGGCGGATTGGTGCCTGGGATTTGGGTATAATTGGCGCTGAACAGATCGGCTTCGCTCAGTCGCCCGTCGCTGATCGCTTCTTCCAGCTTGGCCGATACATCCTGCGCCGCTGCGAGGCCGAAACGGATATAGGGCGAGTCCGGTATCTCGGTTCCGCTTTGCGCAAAATATTGCAGCAATTCGTTGGTGTCGTTGCTCACCACGGTGACGCGGTCGGACAGGCGCTGCAGGCCGGTCGCATTGTCGGCAGAGGTCGCGCTCAGCGCGCCGAGCCCGGCATGGACATTGTCGACCGAGGCAACCATCGATCCAATCCGGTCGGCGACGGTGTCGCTGATCTCCGATAGGCCGCGCATCAGCGAACCCAGGCGTTCGACCAAAGTCTCGATATCCTGCGCGCCCTGGTGCGCCGATCGGGCCTTGGCGGTGCCGTCGTTGATCCGGTGGAGCATGCGATCGGCCTCGCCGGTCAGTGCCACGATCGAATGCTCGATCGTCTGCGTCGCCTGTGCGGTCTCCTGTGCCAGCTTCTTCACTTCGCTCGCGACGACCGTGAAGCCGCGCCCCGCATCGCCGGCACGGGCCGCCTCGATCGTGGCATTCAAGGCAAGCAAATTGGTCTGGCTGGCGATGTCGCGGATCGCACCGGTGACGCGCCCGACCGTCGACAAGGCGTTGGTGAACGCCTCCAGCCCGGAATGGATTTGCGAGACCTGATCGATCAGCTCGAGCACGTTCGCGGTCGCCCCTGACAGGCGCCGGTTGGAATCGTCGATCACGCTGCGCGCGGCGGTGGCATTCTGCCGCGCTTCCTGCGCGGCCTCGGCGACATTCTGCCCATTGTCAGAAAGCCGGTCGGCCTCGCAGCGAATCGTGGCGATGGTCGAGGCCTGCTCGGTCACGCGCGTGGCGAGCTCGGAAATGTCGGCCTGAAGGTCGAGCGTGCGGATGCCGAGTTCCCCCGACATCTTGGCCGCTCTCATGATAGTCTGGTCACTAGACATGTGCGTACCCGAGAGTGCCTCTTTGGGGTCGCTTCTAGTTTGCTTTCGTTAACAGCTCTTTAGCAAAAGCCCCCGCAGGCCTCCAGGCGAACAATTTCGCCCGTCACGAAACCGAAACGTCTCCGTCACCAAAATCCCATCGAGCCTCCGCTACGGGCCGTCGATCTTGCACTGCAGCAAATCGGGGTAAAAATGGCTCGCACGACCGTCTCGCTTCTCGCTCTCGTTATAGCTGGACTGGCCTCGGCCGCGGCGCAGGCAGCGGATCCGGCGAACGCAGCTCCTGCCGCCGACGCGGCGCCGGAGGCAGATGCCGGTGCTGAGAGCGCGGAGGGTGACACGGTAATCGTCACCGGCGCCAAGACCACCCGGTCGGCCACCGCGATTTCCGGCGCGGAAATACAGAAGATCCTGCCTGGCGTCTCGCCGCTGAAGGCGATCCAGACCTTACCCGGCGTGCTCTACATCACCGCCGATCCGTGGGGTTATAACGAGCAGAACGCGCAGACCTTCATCCACGGCTTCAACTATCAGCAGCTCGGCTATACGATGGATGGGGTGCCGCTGGGCGATCAGAGCTACGGCAATTATAACGGCCTCTCGCCCGAGCGTGCCGTGATCTCGGAAAATGTCGGGCGCGTGGTGGTGACCACCGGCGCAGGCGATCTTGGCACCGCCTCGAACAGCAATCTCGGCGGCACGATCGAAACCTTCTCCTCCGATCCGTCGAAGCAGTTCGGCGTGACCGCCAGCCAGACGGTCGGCAGCTACGACACGTCGCGCTCCTATGTGCGGATCGACAGCGGCACGTTCGGCGGCAGCAACGCGCTCTATTTGTCGGGCGCCCGGCAGCATGCCCGTGCCTGGGATTTCAACGGCAAGCAGGGCGGCTGGCAGGCCAATGCCAAGTTCGTCCATGACGACGGCACGGGCAAGCTGACGCTGTATTTCGACTATAACGACATGAAGCAGCCGAACGAGGACGCCACTGTCTTCTTCAAACCGTCCGCCGGCGGCACGGCCACCCCGGTCCAGCTCTACACCCCTTACACCAAGCCCTTCTTCTACCCGGACTTCAACGGCTATCGGACCACCTATCTCAGCGCGCTGGGCAATTCGCCTTCCGCTGTCGGCAGCAACTATCGCAATTATTATTCGGACGCGCAGCGCACCGACTATCTCGGTTACGCCCGCTATGACGCGCATCTTTCGGATCGCATCACCTGGTCGACAACGGCCTATTTCCATCACAATGACGGCGCCGGCGTGGTTGCCGGCCCTCTCGGCCAGTCGATCACCACCGCCCAACCCTATCTCGACCCGGCTTACGCGACCCTTCCGGTCAACTGCCGTTTCGGCGGCAACGCCAACGGCGTCCGCCCGGCGGCGTGTATGGCGTTGACCGATGCCCAGGCGGCCGCGGCGGGCGCCGCTTTGGTCAAGGCGACGGGTGGATCGGGCCTGATCACGCGCACAACCGAATATAAGATCAACCGTGGGGGCGTGATCTCCGCGCTCAATCTCGAACTCGGCACGCATAAGATCGAACTCGGCGGCTGGTTCGAACATAACAGCACGACGCAATGGCGCCGCTGGTACGGTGTCGACGTCAACAATCCCGCGTCGAGCACCCCCTATATCCGGCCCCGCGAGGTCGAGCCGCCTTTGTTCACCCAATACCAAGGCGACGCGCGGATCAACGAGCTCCAACTCCACATCCAGGACACGTGGCAGCCGCTCGACCGGCTGACCGTCCAGGCAGGTTTCAAGACCAGCGCGCAATGGGCGACCGGCAAGTTCCCGGTCCAGCCAAAGCTTGGATCACTGTCGGGCCTCACCGGCGGCCTGCCGCAAGGCTCGATCAACACATTGCGCTGGTTCCTGCCTGCGGTTGGCGCGACCTATGACTTCAACGGAAGCGAGCAGGTCTATTTCAACGTCCAGAGGAATCTGCGCCAGTATCAGGCGTATCTGGCGGGTGGCGGCGGTCCGTGGTTCACCGGAAGCCAGACGGCGTTCGATGCGTTCGCCAATCAGGGCAAGCCCGAGAGCAGCTGGACCTATGAAGGCGGCCTGCGCTCGCATCGCAGCTTCTCGAACGGCGTCGGGCTCGATGCGCAGATCAATTATTACCACGTCATCTTCAACAACCGCCTGTTGGCGATCTCGACCAACCCCGGTGGCATCGCCGGCAGCGGCATCACCGGCGGCACCTCGATCCTCGTCAACGTCGGCGACGTGCATACCGACGGCGTCGATGCGGCCTTCACGCTCCACTTCGGGCGCACCTTCTCTTTCTACAACGCGGTCTCCTACAATCTGTCCAAATATCAGAGCGATTATACGTCGACGGCGACCGGCATCGGCGCCGCAACCGGAACCTGCATCGGCGGCTTTCTCGTAGTCGGTGGCGTCGTACCCACCTGCGGCAAGCAGATTCCGGGCAGCCCGAAGTGGATGAACAAGTCGGTCGCCTCGCTCAACATCGGACCGTTCGAAGCGCAGCTGATCGGCGATTATGTCGGCAGGCGCTTCGCGACCTATTCGAACGACGTGAGCGTGAAATCCTTCTTCCAGACCTCCTTGCGCATCGGCGCGGATCTGCCGACGGACTGGCTGCATCTGCGCAAGGCCAATATCGCGCTCAACGTCACCAACCTCACCAAGGAATCGGGCGTGTCGACTATCTCGATCGGGTCGGCCACCAACAGCTATTCGGCCTATCCGATCGCGCCGCGCCAATGGTTCCTGACCTTCTCGATCGGCCTCTGATATGGCGTCTTTCAGCCGCAGGGAGGCGGTGCAGATCATGGGCGCTGCAGCGATTGCGGCGGGCGCCGGTGGCGTCTTGGCTGCGCCGCCGCCCCGCAAGGTCGAAATATTTGGGCATCGCGGCGCGTCGGCGCTGCGACCCGAGCACACGCTCGCGTCCTATGCCAAGGCGATCGCGGACGGGGCGGACTATATCGAACCCGATCTGTGCATCACCAAAGACGGTGTGCTGATCGCCCGGCACGAGAATGACATTTCCGCCACCACCGATGTTGCGCAGCATTCCGAGTTCGCCGCCCGCAAGACGGTCAAGACGGTCGACGGCCAGCGCGTCGAAGGCTGGTTTACCGAGGATTTCACGCTCGCGGAGCTGAAGACGCTGCGCGCGATCGAGCGGCTGCCGCAGTTCCGCCCGCACAATGCGGAAATGAACGGCCAGTTCGACGTGCCGACCTGGGAAGAGATAATCGACTTCACCGCCGCCGAAGCAGCCGTGTGCGGACGCATGGTCGGGCTGGTGCCCGAACTCAAACATTCGACCTATTTCGCAAGCGTCGGCCTGCCGCTCGAGGATCGTTTCCTCGCCACGCTCGCCGCCCACGATTATGTCCGCCGCTGCCCGCTCGAAATCCAGTCGTTCGAGATCGCCAACCTCAAATATCTGCGCGCGAAGCTGGGCCGACCGCCGCACATCCGGCTGATGCAATTGGTCGAGCCCGGCGCGGGCAAGCCTGCCGACGTGGTCAAGGCCGGCACGGGCCCAAGCTATGCCGAAATGGTCACGCCTGCTGGACTGGCTGAGGTGGCAAAATATGCCGACGTGATCGCACCCCCGACCCGCGCGATCATCCCGCTCGGCCCCGACAAGAAGCTCGCTCCGCCGACCAGCCTCGTTGCCGAAGCGCACAAGGCCGGCCTGCTCGTCCATATCTGGACCTTTCGTCCGGAGAATTACTTCCTCGCCGCCGACTTCCAGGACGCAAACGGCCCCGCCGCACGCAACGAAACCGGCTCGATCGCCGAGATGCAGGCCTATATCCGCACCGGTATCGACGGCTTCTTCAGCGACGATCCCGGGCTGGGAAAGAAGGCGCTGGCAACGCTCTAATTCCCGTCGTCATGCCAGCGAAAGCTGGCATCTCAGAAAAGGGGTATCGCGCGCCTCCCGAGACCCCAGCTTCCGCTGGGGTGACGATTAATGCGGAAACGCCAACCTCTCCCCCATTGCCCTCGCACCAGCTCGCAGCCCGCGAAACCCCGTCAGGAATTGCGCCATCGTCTGCACGACGTCGCGCATCTGCCCGGGCTCGGCGGCGAGGCTTGCGCGCATCCGGGTGCGATCGAACCCGCCATCGGGCCGCATCGACACCGTGATCGCGTGCGGCAATAGATGATCCACCTCGTCCGATACGATCCGCACGATCGCGAAAGGCAGGCCGTGCGCTCGGGCCACGCGCGCCGCGATATGGCTCTCCATATCCACCGCAAGCGCGTCGTGATCCACACCCAGCGCGTGCTTCTCCGCGACCGTGTCGATCATCCGCCCATCGGCAAAGAAACCGCCGATCCGCGCTCCCGGGAGCCGCGCGGCGATCGCGTCGCGCCAGGCCGGATCGCAATCATGATCGATCCCGCCCGTAATGCGGCTGCCAACCACCCAGTCGCCGATCCTTAGTCCATCCGCGAGACCACCGGTCAGGCCGTAGCTCGCGATCCCGGCGGCGCCGTCGCGCGCGGCGGCATCCAGCCTCTCCTCGAGCCGTTCGGCAACCCCGCCGCCCGCGATCGCGACCACGCCGGGAACCCCGACGGTGCGGACCTCGCGCGTGAAGCCCGTGGCGAGGATGATCGGCAGCTTGCTCATTTCCCGTCTCTATCTAGGCCGTCATCCCAGCGAAAGTTGGGATCACGCCTTGAGACAGGCAATCAGCCCCGCGACCACCGACTTTGTCTCCTGCACGTCGCGCACCCGCACCGTGTCGAGTCCCAAAGTCTTGGCTGGATAATCGTTACCACCGGGGAAGATCGCGTCGCCGAGAAACAGGATCGCCTCCAATTCGACGCCCACCGTCTCGCTCAATTTTTTCAACCCATAGGCCTTGTCGACACCCTTTCGCGTGATGTCGATCGAGGTCGAGCCACCGATATTTATCGACAGATCGGGCAGCATGTCCTGCAGGATCGCCTGAAGTTTCTTGCGCTTCTCGTGGTCCGGATCCCATGTGTCCTTGGCCTCGAGCGGGGCCTGCTGGCCCAGCGCGGAGAAGGTGACCTGGGATCCGCGATCCTCGATCTGCTCGCCCCACGTCTGCTCGTGCGCATAGCCGGCCTGCTCGACCGCTTTCTGCAGTGACTCCCGGATCTGCTGGCCTTCGCCCTCGCTGAACAGTTCGGCATAAATCGCCTGCCACGCGCCACCCCGATGGCGATAAAGTTTGGTGCCGGTGGTTGGCTGGATGATGAAATTGTCGAGATTGGCATGCGCCGGCATCCGGCTGACCACCTGTTTCTCGAATTGCGGCCAATCGCCGCCCGAGATGATATCGACCATCGCGACCTGCGTCAGGCTTCCAAGCAGGTCGGCCATCTCGTCATCCAGCGCCTGCTTGCTCAGCGCGAGCGTGCCGTCGAGATCGAATGCGATCAGTTGCTTCATGTCACCCCTTTGAGCATCGGAAGGAGGATCGTGTCGATCGCGTGCGCGACGCCGTCCTCATCATTGCTGGTCGAGACATAATCGGCCTCGGCCTTCACCGGTTCCGGCGCCTGCCCCATCGCGATCGCCAGCCCCGCGCGCTCGAACATCGGCACGTCGTTAAACTGGTCGCCCAACACCGCGACCGCGTCGAGCGCCACGTCCGCGATCCGCGCCAGAGTCGCGACGCCATCGCCCTTGTTGGCGAGCGGATGCGTGAGGTCTAGATAATAAGTCTGCGACATGCCGATCGTGGCGATCGCGGCGAAGCTGCCGCGCATCTTCGCC